>Ga0247758_1000316_pt1 | contig 42581 bp, 26 predicted proteins | sample UWRJL156409C4_FD_180950 | JGI IMG/M metagenome (GOLD analysis project Ga0247758, IMG submission 180950) | Plant litter microbial communities from Arlington Agricultural Research Station in Wisconsin, United States - UWRJ-L156-409C-4 | ecosystem: Environmental > Terrestrial > Plant litter >...
GCCCGTCCTCGCGCCAGCCGACCGCTTCGTGTTCTCGGTGGGCAAGAGCGATGTGTCGTGGGCCGTCGAGAAGGACGGCGTGCGCGTGGAGATGACAATGGGCCTGCCGACGCACGACGTGGCCGAGCTGTGGACCATCAAGGTCACCAACGTCTCCAACCGCGCGCGCAAGCTCAGCGTGACGCCGTACTTCCCCATCGGATACATGTCGTGGATGAACCAGTCGGCCGAGTGGAACGCCGACGTCGTCGGTGTCGTAGCCAGCAGCGTGACGCCGTACCAGAAGGCCACCGAGTACTTCAAGAACAAATATATCAAGGACAAGACGTACTTCCTGTGCGAGACGCCGCCAGACTCGTGGGAGGCTAACCAGGCGTCGTTCGAGGGCGAAGGCGGCATCCACAACCCCTCGGCACTTCAAGAACCGAAGCTGGGGTGCGGTGACGCGCGGTACGAGACCCCCACAGCCGCCGTGCAGTACCGCGTGGCGCTTAAGCAGGGGGAGCATCGCGAGTTCCGCTTCATGTTCGGACCGGCCTATGATCTGGCTGAGATCAAGGCGATGCGCACACGCTACCTGAGCAAGCAGGACTTCGCCCAGACCGCCGCTGAGTACGCCGCCTACATGCAGCGCGGCACCGGCTGCCTTCGCATTGAGACCCCCGACAAGGACCTCGACAACTTCGTCAACAACTGGCTGCCGCGCCAGGTCTACTACCACGGCGATGTTAACCGGCTCACCACAGATCCCCAGACACGCAACTACCTGCAGGACAACATGGGCATGAACTACATCAAGCCGGCCGTCACTCGCCAGGCTTTCCTCACTGCCGTCGGCCAACAGGAGGCCAATGGCTCTATGCCGGATGGCATCCTGATCACCGAGGGCGCCGAGCTGAAGTATATCAACCAGATCCCCCACACAGACCACTGTGTATGGTTGCCCGTGACCCTCGACGTCTACCTCGCCGAGACCGGCGACTACGGCCTCCTCAAGGAACGTGTGCGCAGCGCCAACGGCGACAACTTCACCGTGTTCGAGCGCTTCAGCCGTGCAGTAGACTGGCTGCTCAAGGCCCGGGACCACCGTGGTCTTGGCTTCATCGCTCAGGGCGATTGGTGCGACCCGATGAATATGGTCGGCTACAAGGGCAAGGGCGTGTCTGGCTGGCTTACACTGGCTACTGCCTACGCTGCTAATCTGTGGGCCGAAGTGTGCGAACATGAGGGACGCGACGACCTGGCAAAGTTTTACCGCGACGGTGCCAAGGAGTGCAACGACGCCGTCAACAAGCACATGTGGGACGGCGACTGGTTCGCCCGTGGCATTACTGACGACGACGTCACATTTGGCATCAAGAAGGATGTCGAGGGCCGCATTTGGCTCAATCCCCAGACCTTCTCTATCCTCAGCGGCGCCGCGAGCCCTGACCAGATCGAAAAGATGCTGCCGCAAATCGATGAGCAGCTCATTACTCCGTTCGGCGCGCAGATGTTCGCGCCGCCATACACAAAGATGCGCGAGGATGTCGGCCGTGTCACTCAGAAGGCCATCGGGTCAGCCGAGAACGGCTCGGTGTATAACCACGCTGGAGTCTTCTACATTTACAGCTTGTATAAACTTGGTGGACAACATGATCGCGCATACAGCCTGCTCCGGAACCTTCTCCCGGGCCCCAGCGAGGCAGACTACCGCCAGCGTGGACAGCTGCCGATTTACATCCCCAACTACTATCGCGGCGGATTCAAGGAGTTCCCCCGGACGGCAGGGCGATCGAGTCAGTTGTTCAACACTGGCACAGTGTCTTGGGCTTACCGTTGCTTCATCGAGGGCCTTTGCGGCCTTCGTGGTGACGATGATGGTCTTATCATTCGCCCCCAGCTGCCGAGCGCATGGAACTCGATGAAGGTGACACGCGAGTTCCGCGGCGCCACCTTCAAGCTTGATATCCGACGCGACAACGTCAAGGATATTACGGTCAAGCAAGGCAACCGCACTCTGCCTGAGTCTCGCATTGCTGCCATCAAGGCTGGCGAAGTCTACCAGCTGACGGTGTTGGTGCCGCAGTAGTGCTTCTACGTCACATGTGTCTGGCTGGACTGATGGATGGTTGAGGGGCGACGCTGCAGACATGGTCGAAGAGCGAGGATTGCAAGAGTCAAGGAGACTCGGACAAAAGGAGGCAATTGAGGAGAAAAGTTAGAATTGTACCATCATTCATTCCGGTCAAGTTGTTGAACGAAACAAAGGAGCGAAAAGAGGCAAGAAGAAGATGGAGGGCGGCATCTTGGATTTTGTTTGGTGGATGGCTGCAGCGGAGGACGGCCCACGGCTTACGACCGACACCACTCTCAACCAACCTTACGGCGATCATGACACATCTTCATTTTTGGGCATGGACAGGCAACACCGGCACAGGCACACAAGGCACACAAGCACCTTTAGACGAGGCGAACCACAGCACACCTCCGGCGGGCGGTTACGGAATTTTGACAGCGGCATCTAAGCCACAACACACGAAAAGGACGGGAAGCCGCAACAAACGAGCATCATCTGATACTTTTTGCGGCACGAGCAGGCGGGCATCATTTCAGGATATCATGCATGGGTCTAGTGTTTTGGCTCTTTGGTTCAGCTTGTTCGATTTCATCATAGTATCATCGTCATCTTGGATGACCTGGGCGGCTATCTGTTTTATCCGATCTTTCTCCGCGTTTTTTGGATCATGGACTTAGCCTTTTTAATACTATTTCCACATCAGTTGGGTTTGGCGCCCACACTCTCACTTCCAGCTCATGACGGCTCCAAGCCTTGAAATTCACGTATACCGGACTTGGTAAGATCTTGGTCGACGCTCCAGCTTGAGATTGTTGTACAGCAGATGACACTAGCCATTGATTGTAGGGATCTGACGACTGTTCGTTGAACATTGGGGAAAATTGGGAGCTCAAAGGATCAGTATACATCGGAGCGGACAATTCCCAGCCAACCAGGATGCCGGTCTTCGTTCGAACAAAGAGTTGCTCGCGTCCTCCGCATGGGCTCCATCGACGATGACACTTGATCTAGGGTTGCCACCATCGAACGAACGGGGTGTTCGGTGCCGACTTGGACCTTTCAGCATGTGTCTCAACACCAAGGGTTACGGGATGACTTGGGCCAGCCTGTGGGCGTTGGCGGGGAAAGTTGCCCCGCCAGCACCATGTCCAGACAGGCGGTTCGAGTCTTTTCGTCTGATGTTGGAGGACCCAGGTACAGATCGCGGCTCCGTGGCTCGTGGATGGAAACCCCCAAGAAGGAAGAAGCGTATTTTTCGCTTGGGCCCTGCGAGGACCTTGCTGGCCACCCTTGGCAGCTGCCCAGGCCATTCGAATGAGAATTGCCAACTGTTATTTCAACAAAGGCTCATGTGGTGTAATGGTCAGCACATGGAGTTGAGGTTGAACTGGCCCATACGGCAAGCTCGCAGAGTTTGTGTGTTCATTCTAGACTCTTGGGTATTCTTTCGACAACTTTTCGCAACAACTACGACAATGTTTCTATTCGATCTGCCGTCTCTCAACTTCAAAGATTTGGTTCAATTCCGGACCGAGTCATTTTTCTTTTTATCTTTTTTCCCTCCTTTCGTCACTGCTGGTACTTTCTAAGCAACTAACTTATAACATCGTGATCATCTGCCAACTTGGCCCATTTTCAGAACTTTGTTATTATGTGATTTGGGATTCCTACCGGGGAGGGACTAAACCAAGTCAGCTAAGCACGGAGATGGCATTTCCTAAAGGGTAGTATACGGGGAAAGGCAGTGTGCTGACTTTCCATCATGGAAACAATGGTGGCTACCTAGGTATGTACACATGGAAGCTAAAAGTTGCCCAATGCTAGTCTCTCAGGTCCTGAAGAGGCCCGATAGACTCGTGCACATGGTGGTGTCTCTCGAAGCAGTATTGAAAGCTCAAGTATCAGCGAACCAGGCTCTGGCTGGCGTGGACGCCACATCAGAGGCAAAGCCTTCTCACTCACCCCCCTTCCCCTTGACTTGTCCTGAAATCAATCCAAGTAGCAATAGCAGTCAGGTATTAGCGCAGCTCACCCCTCTGGTGCTTTCTCCACCTCATACAGGTATCCAACAGGGCTTGACCGTTGAGCCCTGCTTGTGACGTCCCGCCGTTCTCGGGCCCGTTTCCGGACGGCGCAGCCACACAGTAGAAGCACGCCAACAACAGCCGACCCGACCACGCCACATCCCACCCCCAGTCCAACCTTGGCCCCGGTACACAGACCCGTGGAGTAACTTCCATCGGGCTGGATCGACACTGTCGGTGGCCCGGTCGCACTAGTTGTCCTGGTGCTGAGCGTGCTCGACGCTGAAGTTGTCTTCGAGCCTGAGATGGATGATGATGTTCCAACTGTGTTCCTGCCGCTAGCGGTGGAGCACACATATGCCGTTGCCGCATCCGCAATCCAATAGTACGTCCAGCATTCTGGCGACAAGCCGGAGCAGCCGTTTTGTTAGACCCGAACTTCCAATATATGCGGCGTTGGTGGTGCCGTGACGTACCAAGTGAGCACCTGAGGGTCTGACGGGGCCGCCGGCGACTGCTGTTGTCGAGACGCATCACAGCCAGTGAAGATTGTACACGCTTTGTCAGAGGCACAACAACCACCGTAGATAGCTGCTTGCGTCGTAAGGGACGCGCATGTCGCGCTGGCATCGCAGCCAAGCGGTTCGGCTTCTCTAGTGTTAGTTCATGATTGCGGAACGGAGATAGAGCTGCACTCACTTCCGATGAACCCGCAAGTGTCGCCCAATGGATCTTGCAGCTGTCGTTTCCAGTCAACACCCCGCATTGAAGGTGGGGCTGTGATCATGGCGACTTAGTACTGGGTGCTCGTCCCTCCGCACCTTCCCAGTGGAGCTGCTGCGACGAGCGGCACCAGGAGGATGCCAATTGCTGAGAACCCGAGCTCCATAGTTCCGAGGAGGGGGTAAATACATCAGTTGGAGAAGGTCAGAGGGAAGACACGAGGGAAGGACCAAGTCCGATTTTAGCGCTCAGGCTGTCGACTGCATGGGAGTCCAGACCTTGTCATGATGTTCGTGGCGCAGCAACATGATTTTCAGCTTCTGCAGTACGAATCCGTAATAAGCTGCGATCTCACCCTCCTTTCCAGACTCACCGACCTCAATTCATGGAACCCAGCTCCGCTCGAGAACAAACTCCCATGAGCAGCCCGCCATGGTGATAGATTCTGGTGGCGAAGCTGATTGCTCTGGCCTAGACGGCTTCAAATCCTTCGAAAGTTACGCAAGTCTGCTTCGCGACCGCACCTCTTTCAACGAGACTCTGCTCAGCCAGTGCCGGCTCCCCATCTGCCAAGCCCTCTGGGGCTTCGGGGAGCCGGATCTTTCAGGCATCGGAGTCGCTATCGGATACATGCTCTCCTCCTTCATCGGCACGGTCCTCTCGCCTCTCCTATTTGTCGTCTCCTCGCATCTCGGGCCAACCGCCCTTTCCATCACCACAGCGGGGATTTCCTCCTTCTTTGACTCTGCAGCTTACTTCGCCTTCGCGATTCAGATCGCCACCATCGCTACACTTGCTTCTAAGGATTTCGAGACCAAAACCACTTCCTTCGGCGACTACGAAGTCACCATCGCCGGCGTGGTGTCCGTGCTGTGTCTTATCCCTTTGATACCGCCCCTCATCCTCCTCTCCGCCGCCACGCCCTCGATCCGCACCCGCCGGACCTACCGCCTCCTCCTCTTCGCCTTAGCCGTTACCCCGTCAACAGGCACCTTTTTGGAGCAGTCCATCCGCAACTTTGGACCTTCCGAAATCGGCGAGGGGAAAGGCGACGGCGGCAAGACCTACGTCACCGATAAAGAGTGGGGTGCGATCAACACCCTCTGCTTCGGCGGTATCGTGTATACAACAGATAATGAGGACTACATCCTGAGTATCTTCCAGATGGCCGGGTCGTTGTTCGTGTTTCTATTCACTGTTGGATTCTCCATACCTACCATCCTACAGCAGGTCAGGTACGTGTTTGGCGAAGAGAACCCTTTCCAGCAGAGGTTCGGCGGGTGGGTCGATTGGGCTTCGGGTATCTGTTAGTTGCGGGCTATGAGGTGGGCTTTGCTGGGACTGCCGTTCTGTCTGGCGGTGCCGCTACTCTGGGGTTTTTGGAGACTGCGCGGTCTTCAGGCGCAGCTTTCTGCGTCGATGGGGGCTGAGTATCGAGCGGATGAGTGGGGGTTTGGGCAGGTGATGGCTATCAAAGTCTTTGTGCCGGTCGCGGCGGAAATGGTCTTTGTGGGGGTTCTGAGGCGGTTGGATTTTGAAGGGGAGGAGCGGGAAGAAGATGGCAGACTGGGGTATAATCGGCCGGATATCGAGGGCAGTCGGGATAACCGAGGGGATATGATTTGGATGGGGGATGGGAAAAGGGCTCAGACCGCACCTCAGTGAGATGCTACCTGGCTATTGCTATCTCGGCGCGTTGTGGCAGCGAGAACAATAAGCCTGGTGATCAATACTCAGAGCGGGCGTTGGCTTCCTTGCAAGCTCCGGCCACGACAATAAGAAGACTTTGTTCACACTGGCTGAGGGGACCCTTTCCTTGGCCCGAGCCTTCGTATCTATCACCGCACCCTCAGGGTTTTGCTAGACGGCTACTTCCACTTCATAGGTTTGTCTGGGCCCTGGATCATATTTCGCCTTTTTGGCTTATTTCAGGCCTTGGTCTAAAACTTCAGGTGCGGTGCGTCTCCAAGGGTCTTTTCCGGCTGGAGCCACATGCAGCAATAGCCAGTCACAGCTCTTTGCTCAGCTCGAGCACACGCATATTACACGCACGTGGGAGGGAGGAGATCGCGCCATTCTACATGCAAATGCTACCATATCATGGGGTATTTACTACCACAACAGCATCCCCAACCTCAAACTCTCTCTCTCTACTAACACAATTCAAAATTGACAGTTCTACAATTCGCAACAGCTCAAAATGAAAACGCTCTCCGACTCGGAGCTCACCGCTCTAGCAGGCCAGTACTTCTCTCCGACAGGCCTCTACCAATACACCAAGACGCTCCCCTTTCTCGGCACGCTCCATTGCAACAACACAACCCTCACGGCCGGCCAATGGACCGAACTCCTTGTCACTTACACCGTTGGTGCCAGCGGGCTTGCTGATGGCGCCTGGATCAAGGGCACCTTCAAGTTCTACTCGGACTGGGCCCTCTTCCAGACCACACACTCGCGCGAGAACAACTACGTCTCGGCCGAGTACGTCGCGGGTCCGCTTGTGCCGGGCCAAACCGCTGCAACGGTGCAAGGCCTGTCCGTCCGGTTCGACCAGAAGGGGCACGAGCGGCCGTTCCAAAAGGCTATCATCATCGATGTCGTGGACGGGTACATGAACCCCGGCGACAAAATCGTGGTGCGCATCGGGGACCGGCGGTGGGGAGCAAAGGGCACCAGAGCGCAAACCTTTGTGGAGGACGCCTTTCTCATGCGATGGTATATCGACCCCGTCGGAACATCGAGGTTTGCACCGATCAAGCCCGACATTGCCATCCCTATCGTCCCGGGACCGCCGGCCAGCATCAAGATCGCCACCCCCCGGGTAGTGAAGCCCGACGTGCAAATTATTCTCCATATCCATGCCGAGGACGCTTGGGGAAACGCCACAGCCGACCAGGAGGGTTTGACCGCATGGCTCAACATCCAACGTACCACGCCGTCGCCCGAACTGACGTTTGATGGGAAGCTTCCACCCTTCCCAACCCAAGGCTGGACCTTCTCCGAAACCGGCACCACCTATCCCACCGCAGGAGAATACCTCGTGGCCGTCTCCCTCCTCGACAGCCTCGGCTCAATCCTCACAACCTCCCCCATCACCGTCACCGCCTCCCTCCCCGTCCCCCGCTCCCTCTTCGCCGACCTCCACGTCCACTCAGACGACACGGTCGGCACCAACTCCACGACCTACAACTTCTCCTACGCGCAGCACATCGCCGGGCTCGATATCGTCGGCTACACCGCCAACGACTTCAACATCACCGCCTCCCGCTGGGCGACCACCCTCTCCACCATCCGCGCCCTCAACCTCGCCAACCCCGACTCATTCCTCGTCTTCCCGGGCACAGAATGGTGCGGCAACTCCGCCGCCGGCGGCGACCACAACGTCGTCTTCCTCGACGACCCGACCACTACCACCCCTGAGTTCCCGCTCGACCGCCACGGCAACGTCGCGCGCAGCTTCGAATGGAACGAGCATGGCCCCGCGGAGCTAACCCCTGGCGCGTGGCCGCTGGACGAGGTGTATGCCACCTACGCGCACTCCCCGGAGAAGCACCTGCTCATCCCGCACGTGGGCGGACGGCGGTGCAACCTCGCGTGGCACCATCCGAAACTGGAGAGGCTGTTGGAGATAGGCAGTGCATGGGGGCTGTTCGAGTGGCTGTTGCGGGATGCGGTGGCCAGGGGATGGAAGATGGGAGTTTGTGCGAATTCGGATGAGCATCGGGGCCGGTGTGGGGGCGGGGTGCCGGGGACGGCGGTGTTTGGGACGAAGGGGGGGTTGACGGGGGTCGTTGCTGAACGGCTAGAGTGGAAGTGTGTTGGGGATGCGTTGAGGGCGAGGAGGACGTTTGCGACGACGGGGGAGAGGCTGGTTGGGTTGGTTAGTGCGAGGGGGGGAGAGGTGCTGCAGGGGGACGATCTTGTGGCGAAGGTTGGGGAGGATATTGTGTTTGAGTATCGGTTCTATGGCACGGCTGGGTTTGAGACCGTTGAGGGTTGGGATGCCAGTGGGGTTATCTTCAAACGAGATTTGCAGCGCGAGGCGGAGGCGGATACGGAGTTGGCCGGGGCAGCACGGCGGAAGCTCCGTGTTAAGTGGGGAGGTGCCCGTCTCTATGATCGGTACCGCGAGGCCGTCTGGCAGGGGTCTATCCTGGTGAGCGGCGGTGCCGTCATCGAGAGCATCCAGCCGTTTGGCGGCGTGGTTGATAACCCGGAAGATGTTGTACGGTTGGCGTCTGAGACGCAGGTGGTCTTTGACACACGAACAAGCGGCGACTTTGACGGTGTCGACATAACCTTCGCCGATGGCTCGGAGCTTCCAGAGTCTGTTGGTATCACGGGGCACTTGGGAGGCTACGTCAAGATCGGGAATGCCCTCGATGGGAACCCGCACAAAGCACAGCCCCAGTTTGGGCTGGTTGCAACGAAGGCTGAGCTTGCGGAGATTGGGGGAAGGCGAATCAATCTTGCTGGAGGGGCGGAACTGTTCGTTTCCGCTGAGACGCTGCTAGATGTGCCGCTTCCAACCAAGGTGGAAGGTCGTTTCGAGATCAAGGGAGGCTCGAGTGTCGCTAAGGACAACAGGGCTGTTTATTTCGTTGGGAGAGAGCACAGCGGCGGCAAGGTCATCGTGAGTCCTATCTTTGTCGAGTACGAGTCTTGATTGCTCAGCTACTATTCTACTTAGTTCAGCTCCATTCTGCGCTTACCTTCTGTCTTCCATAATTGGATACACCTTCAGCTACAACAGCAAAGCCTGAATTATGACATGACGGGCCTGCCGCAACTGCCAGGCGGGAATGCGCTTCAATATTAAGGGTACGGTGCACATGACCGATCTTCATGCTAATAGCGAACACGATTTGCTTCAAAGCATGGGGCGCTCCGTTGAAAAAGAGAGGAGCTGTAAGGTTGATATCCATAAAATTCCCTAGGTCCCTCTAATCAGACTTTCCGAAACTCGGTTTTCGTACACCTGCCACTGGACACTTGGGAATATTTCTGGATGCTCCCCACTGGCGATCACATATACGCGGGCGGTCTGCCGTGTGTAAGACAGAAAACACTAAGAGAAGAATTCCGGAGTATATATTGAAAGAATTACCTGGTTTATGAGACGAATCTGGGCTCACAAAATTCCCTTTTTCGTACATCGCCCACGTGACATTGCTCACCCTGGCTTGGACTCGGCTCAGTCATTGCTCAGTCATTGCTCAGGCTTGCTCACCCTGAATACCATTTCGGCAGGCTGCGCCGAAGCATGCTGAATTGCTTCAACTCTACCTAAGTGGGCCAAGAATTGGTCCTATATAATAGTAGCCAAAAATGGGCCTTATTTTCGAAAATGAGTAAGTAGTCTTACCTTTTGTATTTTCGTATTACCTACCTGACCGCTGGGTTTAAGTTAACCTCTGCCTTCCAAATCTTGTGCCCACACGTCTATCACGACCTACGGCCATAACGGCGGGCTGCTATAACCCGAGGAGCAATGAACGACCAATCGTTGGGCCAGAAGGTAGGGCGACCAATGGAGAGGTTGGTGGGTTGTTGCGGTTATTAGCGGAGGGTATTGTCAAAAGAAAGAGGTTGAACCCTGGGCATGTAGTCAGCCTTGTGCTGACTGGCACCCTGGCTATGCCAGGCTGCCAGAACGGCTGAGCCACTAAACAGACGTAATGCTCGTCATGCAACACAGTCTATAAAGAGTTGGCTTCGCCAGAGAGCCAAGCAAGGAGAACACTAGTAATCTAGTCCATTCAATCCAAGGTGCAGTGCTTTTCACAGCCTACTTGTCAAGTGGTTTCAGGGAGGCCTATATAATATGTGCTTATGGTACACGGGATGGAGCGGGCACCGGCGTTTGTGGTTCGAGGTTCTACAATATACGATATCCTTTAAATGGCGATTGGCGAGTCACATGCGAGGCAAAAGGGACACGCCAAGAACTAAGGCGGCAATGCAACTTCAACAAACTGCAATGAGGCTGCGCCGCTCAAGGCGCAACAGTAGTAGACGCGGGCTGACACAGTTCCCAACTTGCAACCCATCGAGATTTCCCAGCCGTCAAACAGGACAGTAAACATAGCATCGGCGCAGGCCAAGCTTTGCGTATTCTGTCGCCATGTTGTACCAGTATTGCATTCCTGCCCGGCCGCGACCCCAACACACCAGAGCCCCAAGCTCGTCACGCCCTTGGCAGCCCACGAGGAGGCCATGATCCGGGACCTCCAACAGCAGCCTAGCGTTCTCTGCCAGCGATATACAAGCTACAACCCTGCACATGTCTTCGAGAATGCCGCGACCATAAACAGAATCCAAATGCTAGATCCGACCTAGACAGATGACGACCATACGCAGTACCGCTAGCCCATTGAACAGTACCGTATCGACCTCGGGCTGCTCTCCTCACTCGTCCTCATCCCCAGCTGCCCATTCTACCGTCTGATCTTCCGCATCCTGCCCTGCGAAGAGCTCGGCCCGACGGACGACACGCTTCGCATCACATCGTTCCCTTCCTCCCCAGAAAAGGTTACAGTCGCCCAGGAAGTGTAGATATTTACCTACATTACACAGCCCAAAGCCCCTGGAGGAAGAACCATGTCCCCCCCCCCCGTCTGACATGGCACCCGGCAGCCTCTCCAACGCTCATTTCACAAACCATCCCTCCACGCACGTCCGCGGAATTACCCTGCCGTCGGCCCGGGGGGGTACAAAGTCCGCATTTCCGGTTGGCAGAGCGACTGGCGCCTACAAGTGCAGTCCCTCTAAGTCGCCATGCTAGCCGGGGAGGTGGTTAGCAACACAGGGGATAATCACATAGCGGCGGCAGCAGACAGAAGGATTAACAGACGTAGCATTTCTGTTTGGATATCCATAATCTGAGGAACAGCCTGCCAAAACAATGTAGTCTGGAATGCAGGCAGAAAAGAGAAGCTCCTCCTTAACAAATCCCAGCACAAGCTATTAATTGCCCACTATCAGAACCGAACTGATGACTTTGTCATTACTAGTGACACGGTCTACCACTAAGACAAGCGGGCGTTGATGCTTAGGAGGAAGCATCGTCCACGCCAGCCGCGAATCGAACGCGGGGCCCATCGATGGCAACGATGGATTTTACCACTAAACTACTAACGCATCTTGACCTGTTGGAGCTGTTGACTCGCAGAGTTGCTGCTGTCCGGTCGTGTCATTGCGCTGGGGTTGCCGGGGGGAGGATAGTGGAGTGGCCATGGGTCTCTATGAGTGTTGTTGAGGACTGGAGCCGGACATATACCGAAACGAACTCCTGTATAGGCCATTAGAGTTTGCTGTGGTTGATGAGATGGACGGGTTTTCATCTCTTACGACCTATTACCGGGTACTTATTCTTGGAGGTCCCCACGGCGCGTCATCGGCGCCGTTACCCTAGCCGGGTGCTGGAGGCTAGGTGCTGGATGTGGTTGTAGGGAGCATGTGTATCTCGCTTCCGCGAGCATGACTAGACCACACGGTGGGGCGACATGGGGCTACCTTTGACGGCAAGCTCTGCTCCCTCTTTGCCTCCTGTTCAAGCCGTAATGAACCGACTAGACTAGCGTAACACGACTCGTGATTATATTCCAGCTATCCGTCGCTTCCCCAAGCATTATCCCATGCACATAAGCATCCCCAATGAAAGAGCGAGGGTTCTCCCCAATCTCAGGCCCGCCCCAACGTCCGACATGCGGGCGGAGGACGAAGGGCACATTGCCACCGCTGAGGACCCAAACCTCGTCTCCCTTCTCTGTGTTGGGCGGTCCCAGCCCCATGTACCCGCTGGCTGTCACGAAGAAGGCCTGGTTGACGACCATGTCCCGCAGGGACTCGTACACCCGGTTTCTCTCGCCTCGTTCAAGAAACGCATCATATGCTGGCTTGTCCGCTTCAGAGGCAACTGTCGACGGATACCCGTATAAGACCAGGTTTCCGAGCATCGTCCTCCAGAACGCATCGTCGATGGTGCCTCCTCCGACGTATCTTCCCCTAAGTCCACCAGACTGCTGCGACTCCAAGATGACACGCCTCAGCAGGGCTTCCCACGACCGGACGGTCCGAATCATCATCCCATCAGACAGATCATCCCACGTCTCCCGGCCCAGGATCTCGCCGACCACCGCAACCGCATCAACCTGAATCCCGCTGGAGTTCTCGCCGTCGAAATCCGGCAAGTTATGCTTCCCACAGGCCGCGAATTTGCCGTATCTCTGCCCGTGCGACCACCAGCTCCACGGCCGCTCGCCAACAATCCCATAGTCGTACGGCACCAGGTCGAGCGCCCAGCTCGGCAGCCTGGGTGTGATGTGGGGTTCGCCGCGGAAGCCGACAAGCGGACGCAGGCCGCCCTCCAGGTGGATCAGGCCGAGCGTCATGACGCGGAAGAGCTCGGCCGGCGGCGTGTCGTAGCGGCACCACGCAACGTCCGGAATAGGCTCGAAGAATAGCCCCGTCAGCGCGAACAACTTGTCGCGCGGGTCAGAAGCGCTGCGGTAGCGCCAGCGGTGCAGCGTACGCAGCGGCGGCTCGCCTTTGAGCGAGATGGCTAGCCCGCGCACGGGATACAGGAAACTGTCGATTAGCGCGCGGTGCCTTGCGAAGGCGCGGCGCACGACGGGATGGATGTTCCGCCGCCCCTCGCTGCCGCTGGTGAGGTTGTCAGCCACCTGCCGGACGGTGCTCCAGGGGATGAGAAGCGGGCCCCAGAGGATGAGGGCTGAAGGGGGCAGGATGGCCTCCTGCACGGTCCAGATGCGCGACCACCACGCGTTTCCGTGCATGAACATGGCGCTGAAGGCGCGTCGCGCGGCGTTGCCCGAGGGAGATTCGGAGAAGAAGGCCGGCATGCCCTTGATGGGGCGCACGTGGAGGTTGGCGAGCTGCTGGAGGAAGGCGAGAGCGGTGCGCGCGTCAGTGAGGGTGAAGCCTCCGGCGGTTTGGGGTGGTCCAGCGGTGGGTATCTCGCCCAGCCAGATGAGGCACCGCGTGCATCGTTGGTAGATGTGCCGCATCAACTGGACTTGCTCTGTCTTTTCGTCGTTGTCCCACTGGTTGATGCAGAGCTGGTCGATCCACAATGTTCGTGTCGTTGTTGCACTACGCAGTTGCTGGAGGGCCGCGTATATGTTTCTGGTTATTTTGACGTCGCGGTGCTGGACTCGGATTAGGATGCAGTCCGACGGGTCTCCCCAGACGTACGAGAGTGCTTCGTACGGGTGCCCTTCGGCCAGAGAGACGATGCGGATGGAGCATTCGATCATGGCGTCGGCTTCACCTGGGATGAGGTCAAGGAGGCGGATCTGCTGGTCGGAGAGCGCTTGTAGTCTGGGACTGTCCGACTGCGTTGCCTCTGTACTATTGCTGGTTTTGAAGGACCCGTCCGATTGGGACGCCATGGTGCCTACTTGTTGCGAAAAGGGCGTCGCTAGAGGTAGTGTCCCAGGAGAGAGGCTTAGAGAATAATCAGATACAAAGTCTTCGGCACTTGGCAGAAGCTCTGCGGGTTGCGGAAGAAGACATCGACAGCTGCCTGCGAGTTTGGTTTCAGCTGGGCTCGTGTGGTTCACATCGTGGCTGAGACTTGAATCGACGCCCCAGGCAGCGCGCTTATCGCGCTCTGTTCATTGGTCGTATTTCACCTCAGCTTCAGCCCATCGAGGCAGCCGAAGACTCAGTAACTAGTTGAAGAAATATTCAGTCTGACAACTTGGCTGTATGGCAACTCGGCTCGGCTCGTGTCTGGTTAGGCGAGTCGTTGATGGTGGTTTACGGATACCGATACGCGCATGACCACTCCCTTCAACTTCGCCAGATTCAAACTCATCATACGGATGATGCCACCAAAAGTGTCACAAACTACCGCTGCACTAAAAAGCACGGAGCGCTCATTACGTCCATGCAGTGGTAATTGCTGTTTATCTGACAAGACTGGTCCACGTGTATCTGCCCAGTTCTTGGCCACGAAAGTTAAGCCACCTTGGGGCCGAGAATTGGGCCCACGGGTTATTTTATATACTGGTATATTCTAGATGCTAGTCTATTATGTACCATACCTATATAATATACTGGGATGTTAAATACCATCCCAGTTTTAGTATCAGGATACTACGTACTATCCTAGGAATTAGACTAGGATACCGCGTACTACCCTACAATATGTACCTGTATATGCTAGAAATGTGGACAACGCGGGTAACATAGAAAGGAAAATTTAGCTTGAGGGGACTGAAAACGGACCTGTGAGGCTGTGCAGCGGTGGGTATAGGATCATCCTAGCTCAGGGAAGAATCGGGGAAAGCTCAGGGTAAATCAGCCACAGGTCACCCAGTTCAGGGCTATGAACGAAAAAGGAAATTTCGTATGCCTAGATTTGTCTCACCTGTTTTTGAGAACCGAAACCCCTGAGTATGCAGCGCATGTGGTGGGCAACAACTCTTTGTCCCCTAATACAAGATCGAGAGGAAAAACCCCGCGGTGAAGAGATTCACCTGCTTTTGGACATCATTGTGTCAAGGGAAGTAGATGAGAAGAATGCTGCACCACAGGTAGGCCTTCACCCTCAATACTGGCCCAGCACCAAGCAAGCGTGATCGAGAATGCAGGGCTAGAATAACAACTTTCTTTGACAGTTGCTAAGAGATAAGGTTTGAGCTCTTTTCGAGCTGGAGCGGAAATTGTTCTTGCGTATCGCCATGTTGTTGTTGACCTAGACAGTCAGCTGTCATGAGGGAGAAGCTCTAGCAACCTAAACTACTGAATTCACAGAGTCAAAAATAGGCGGCTGGTCTAATAATACTTGGGGTCGTTCTCTGAACTATGGAAGTGAGATACCCGCGACAATGATAAACCTCAAACACTCTCCTACTGATTGTTACCCCCAAGGACGTCGCCATTTCCATGCTCGGAATCGGGGCACAGAGGGCTGGCTACCTATGTAGCTCCGAAGACATGATTGACGGATGTCACTACCCCAACAGAGAATCAAGATAGGTAAACGAAGCTCTCCAACTGACCGGGTAACCGATGGCCCCTGTATAACATGAAGCACCACGACACTATGTATGTAGGGAGAACCCGACCAAGGTGATGGACCCTCTCTGGTGGTCACTGTTAGGCGATATTGCGGGCAAGGGAATCTCACAGAGCCTACACCGCATACATCGATCTGCTCGCTCAACGCTACGAGAAATTGGTATATCTCGACCTACAGAGCCTATCCTAGGGAGAGAGGAGCTCACTCGAAGCTAAGCCTGCCAAGTTCATCTATCTCTGCTTAATCACCTGTTAAGGAATCCTTGGCAACGGGAGGGAGGTCATGGAGGGGCCGATGTCACTCCCCGCAACAAGCGATGATGGCAATGCGGAGTGACAAGGTGGCAGCGTGCTTCTCCAGGCTCTCGGCATGGCTCAGGCCCCGTGCAGCCCCCAGCGTGGGTTTCCGTCATCTCTGACAAACCTAAGGCTGGGAATCTAGCCAACACCGGAGTAGATTGCCCCGCTCGCTTCTCGGTTGCCGGCATAGGAGGGGCGATGGACTCCCCATGGATTTGCGCTCTAACCCTCATCACACGTGGCGACGAGGTCTGCTTGGCGGGTAGAAAGACGAGGTCTGTGTGGTGGGCGGTGCCTTTTATCTTGAAGGGGGGGGCGGGGCATGGGGAAACTACCAATGCGATTGGCCCTTTTAGGAGGAGAGACCGCTTCCTGAAACGGCGTCGATTGACGCTGAAAGCTACCTAGGCTCGCAAGGTTAGTGGCCATCTCAAGTTCACGGAACGCCTCGGCGTTTGTTTGGAGTTGTTCGCGAAGCCGGTCCCAGCAAAGCTCAAGTCGGGCCGAGAATGGCATCGAGCTCCGCCAGGGAGACTGTGTACAAGCAGACGTCTCCCGAAGGTAGTTTTGGCTGGTTACCGCACGACCGGTATGAGTGCAGCTGCAAATTGCAGTCTGGGACTTGCTCCTCTCTATCCCGCCCTCACTGATATGGGGAACTGCCATCGAGGGGTTTTGCATTATGTCGGCTCGCTTATCGCATGGCGTTAGAGGGTGCAAAGCGGACGGCATACACTACATACAGCGTGCGGAGGGTGTAGTTATGTCGTCGGGCACTTGGTGTGACCGGGATGCAGGCACGGGACGTACACGGATCGGCGACGCTCAGCTGGTAATAGCTCTCCTGGGACTGGCAGCGCCAGCAAAACTCGGCGGTTGAGCATAGTTCAGCGGTACAACAACATGCAGCAGCGGGTTGACTTGCCCAATTCAGGTGGATAGCCGTGTGGGCTCCCCTGGAACACTCGGTCCTCGACCGTCCAGTGGGCAAAAATTGGGAGGTCCGGATTGGGAAATGAGAGGGACCGTTGGAGAGGCATTGGTGATTCCGCCTCTGGCCTGCAGCGGGTCTCTGCAGCTTCGCGGGCCGAGCGCAGACAGTTGCTAGGCGGTGTTCACCCTCTTCAAGTGCTGCTCGCACGGGCCATTGGGGTCATCCTCGACAGCTCGCCCCGTCGCCAGGGGCCGCCCAACTCGCCCAGTGCTCGGTGATAAAGACACGCAACGCCCAGGAGAACTATCTGCGAACAGGCCACGTGCAGGAAGAGCGTTAGCTACCATGTCAACTTGGCAGCCGTGAGTGCGAAGGCGGGGGAAAAGATGCTCCGGAGCGGGAAGCGGGGAGCGGGGAGCGGGGGCGAGGCCAGTGAACACCTGCCGACCCGAGTTGGGAGTTGGGAGCTGGGAGTCGGGGTGGGTGGCTGGCGCAACTCCTGCTCTCGGCGAGCTGCACCGGTCTGTGCCAAGCCATAGCAATTCAATGCCGAGCCGATTAGCTGGACCGCACGGTGAGGAAAATTGTTGAGTCTAGACCGCGTTTGCAAGACTGCGAGGCCAAGGTCAACGATTGCGGGGTCGCTGAGTGCACCTATTGGGGCCTCGAGGATTGTCGAGATGAAATGTGGAGACGCAATTATCATCCACCATCGTCCAAAACGAACGGATCGCAACCTGGTTTGCTATTCCGGTTCATTGAGGGCAACTTTGGTCGGCGGGTTCTTGATGGCGACGTAACGTCCCGTCTATGTCGCTATTTCTGCACCGGCGTATTCGCGTCGCGTTCCAGGTCCTCTGAGAGTCAGCACATCGCGCGTTGGTGCCAACGGTTGCGGGCCCGATGAATATGTTTCTGATGACGCGCCGGGTGAGTGGTTAGTGTCTCAGACGGAATTCGGAACGCCGGCAGCATGACACTGACCCATTTGTTAGACTATCGATGCGGCATCTGCGCCGAGAAGAACCAGCAGCAATTGCCCAGTCTCCCAGTGCCGCACTGACACTGTCTGAGGACCAGTGATGGCGGTGAGAACTCAAATTGATACTTCTCCTTGCACAGAGACATGGGTCACCACATGGCAGGCAGGCACCCACCCTGGTTGGCAGTGTCGTCCATATCTGTTCAATTGGAATCCTCATCGTTCCTTGCGCAAGAAACCCTTCCCTCCAATTGGCGGTTCAATGGGCAAAGGCGGAAGACTTGTGGTAACTATTGGTCCGTGCATCTATGCCTGCAGCATAAGTATGTCGAGTTTGCGAAGTGCATTCCGGGTTTGTGGGGGGAGGGCGGCTGAGGGTACGTTCCGCTTCGGGAGCCTCTTGAGTGCCTACGGATCAGGCCGACTCGCCGCGGACAGGAGAGGAGCTTCGCAGGACGCTGCCGACAGAGCGCGGCGTTGGGATGCACGCTTATGGTTCGCACGTCTGAGGGTTCCGAGTCTACGAGATCATTATGGGCGAGGGAAAAGAAAACACACTCAATCACGCAGGTGTTTAGTAAGATCCGCCATCGAGGAGAAAAAACCCGCAATGTGGCGCTCAGTGAGGTAGTCGAATTGGAGCAAGTCCTTTTGTCCCATGTCGGGATCGAGGGAAAAAACGTGGGAATGCGAGACCGGGACCCTTTTGGCAACAACGCCCCACCCCCGCGGCTGCCATCCATTCACTCACCATTGACCCACCACCTGACAGACTCTGGGAAGGACGGATCGTCATCTGAAGGATCCTTGGCATAACAGAGGGCACAATTATTTGCAGGGCCGCGATTTCACTGCGCCGGGGATTTGCATTGGCGTTGTGTTTCGACGGATTCTTGCCACCTCCTCGTGGTACCCCCCCTTCGCCGGCCCCATGGCATCGCAGTCAGTCAGCTGCAGCTTCGGAATCGAATGACCTGCCTGGAGCTGAGGAGCGAAGGTGTGAGCCCCCAAGTCGGGACCTCCGAGCAGCGCTCGAGACGCCCGCCTCCGACGAGAAAATGCACCGCGAGGCGTCGACTGCGAAACGATACCTAGCGTATCTGCCATGTACCGCATGCTTGTGCGCGGAGCAACGGGTCTCGACGCTAGGCGGTCTGCAGAATGTGCTGCAGAAAAGGCGCCCTTGTGTGGTGATTTTCCCCTCACCCCCAGCGCACCAAGCTTGATACGGCTCGGACTCCCAGCCCCGCGCGACAAACAGGATGCGTGGGTGAGGGTTGGAGAGACGCAGAGGGGATGTCGACTGACGAAGCGCATCATCGCATCATTCGATCAGCAACAAGCATGGAGTTCGCATCCGCCCTCTCAGGACGAGGCGTGGCGTCCGCGCCGAGAAACATGGCGCCGGGCTGGGGTGGCACGTCCGCACTTGGTCGATGATTTGTACTTCGTACCCCGAGTCATGGGCTGCTGGCTGTCCGCCATCCCAGGTGTGGTGCTTTGACACTTTGGCATTCTCCCACTTGGCGTCTGGATGAGCGCGAGGAATAGCGCGGCTCCAACGTGCGTACAAGGGACCCTGAGAATTCCCAGATTGACCGAACCAGCAATGGCCAATCGAAGGGGCCGCCCAAGCTCTGGCACGGGAATGCTGGTTCCTGGTTCCTGGTTTCCCCATCCTGGCTCTCTACCGAACCGAGCCGCTTCGTCGCCGCAGCCCACCATCCGCCGCCGTATGATGATAAGCGTGCAGCCTGGGGGTTGTAAAAGGAGCTTCGCTGCAGCCCCAGGCTGTCGTCCACTTCCCATCTTGCAACCTATTTCTAGCCCCAGCCTGCCCCGAACTCCACTGGCTGGCCCCCCCGAAGGCGCACTGCCGGGCCCTTACTAATATTAAACTGCCGATTCCGTGGACCGCCATACCTACATATGCAGGTCCTTCCCCTCCGCCTTGATCGACCGCCCGTCGGTGTCGTTGCTCAGTCTCGCCCACGTTACCGCCGGTCCGGAAACGAGCAGCCATGAGTGCCTTCACGGAACGAGATTTGGACGCCATCGTCTCCATCGAGCGGGCGTGCTCGGTGCTTTCGTTGCTAGGATGTGTGTTTGTTCTCGTGACATTCTCCTGCTCGGCGGCTTTCCGATTACGAGCAATCAACCGCATGGTCTTCTTCGCAACCTTCGGCAACATGCTCACCAACGTCGCCACTCTGATGACAAGGAGCTACACCCCTTTTGTCGACTCATTCGGCTGCCAGCTCCAGGGTTTCCTCATCCAAGTGTAAGCCCGCCTCGACCTCTCTGCACACACACCGCGCGCACAGGGCCAGTGTTAATATGTTGGACAGCTTCATGCAAGGTGATGCGTACTGGGCCCTGGCGATGGCCATCAACGTCTATTTGACGTTCTACCACAAGTTTGACGCGAGGGCGCTCAGAAGAATGGAGATACCCTACTTCCTCTGTTGCTATGGCATCCCTTTCATCCCTGGTTTCACGTTCCTCTTTGTGTCGAACGACGCTGGGAGGCCGTACGGAAACGCCGTGCTATGGTGTTGGCTCAGGCCGGAGTGGGGGGTGTACCGCATTGCCACTTTCTACGGCCCCGTCTGGTACGAAAACGCATTTCCCCCCATCTTGATTCCGAGGGCCCAAACTGATTATGACCCGCAGGGTTGCCATCTTCATCGCCATGGCTATCTACATCCGTGCAGGGCGGGAAATCTACAAAAAGAGAAGAAAGATGCTCAACTTTAGTAATTCCGGCACTGGCAACGGCACCACCCCCGGGCAAGAGCCTTTCTCTCCCGCCGCAGACGTGTTCGCACCAGGCTTCAAAACTACCGAGGTCATCCAGACAACCGAGATCGTTCTAAAAACCACGCCCTCCACGTCTGGTCTCCGAAGCGAATCCGGCCCCAACGACGGCGGCGGCGGCTCCAACGGCGGCCCCAACGTTTCGTACTCGGTGACGATATCGGCTGAAGCGCCACCCAACGACAACGACTCCGTCGACGGCCTGGATCTCGAGACGGACACCACAGCCGGTTCCGATAAGGGCGCCGACTTCCAAGCGACCCCAACCGTGCAAATCCCCCCGAACCCCGCAGCGAACTTCCAGGCGCGACGACGCTTCCAACGCAACATGGAGACCCACAGGGCGACATGGTCGTACACCAAGTGCGCCATCCTTTTCTTTGCCGCACTGCTCATTACCTGGATCCCGTCCTCGGGCAACCGTGTCTACAGTATGATCCATAACGACGCTGTGTCCAAGCCGCTCTTCTACGCAAGCGCCTTCGTGCTCCCACTGCAGGGATTTTGGAACGCCATCATCTACGCTGTCACCTCGTGGGCCGCCTGCAAGACCTTTTGGGCCAACATCGTGTCGGCGGTATGGACTCGGACACGGAGCCCCATCGTCGAGATCACCAACGTGCGCAACCACCACCGCGACTCGAGGGCGACGTGGAGAAAGGCCGAGGAGACGACGAGCATGGAGGACCTCACCGGGAGCAGCAGGACACTGCGTCCCGATCGCGTCTCACCGGTGTAGTCACCCTCAATCATATGTGTTTCTTCTTTCCTTTACGTACCTACCCTTGCACTCAAAGATTATGTGGCAAGTGGACGACCCACGTTACTTGGCATTGGCCAGGTTGCAATACGATGACCGAAGCATTTTGGCGGAATGGGTGCGGAATACATTGGATACCCCTGTGCGGATTAGCTGTAGCAGTTACAGCATGTACAATGGCGACGAGTCCCTTCATAGCATATCTACGGATGGTTGGTGGTGGCGATAGGGTTGGCTATTGGCTCGGGTGGCTTACTTGGCTTACTACGCGGGTCTTCTCTCGGTACATGGCGCTCGACGTCAGCATACAGTACACATGCAACGTTAACTAGACAGGAAATTCATGTACATTACGTAGCATACACACTGCGGCTTTAAAAAGTCGGTAGGAATATGAGACCTTCGTGCGAGCGAGCACTCATCGCCGTGAGAAGGTCGATGTCACTCCAAAGTGTGTCTGTAAACGCGTTCTACCAGGCATCTCCCTTCATACGGGTTGTCTGCAGCTCATGGACCCCACAGGGATTACACCCGCAGCGAAGAAGCCTTTCGTGCTCCGCCGCCATCCTGGGCATTAATGCGTCTTGGTCGACTCGCCCTAGCATCAATCAGCCTTGGGGGCTATCTGCAACAAGATTACCAACCTTTCATTGCTGATGGAATATGCGTCCTGTTCTTCATTCAGCTGACCGAGGAGGCTAACATGTCAGCAGAGGGGGGGTCAGCTGAAACGCGCTTGTTCCCACCGACTTGGAGAGCCCTTGGGGTCTGGGCGCGCCAAAGGTCCCAAGTTCTCACTGCAGCCTAAGGTGGACAGTGAGGAAGTTGACGACGGTATCGCTGCAGATGACAAGCAGACGGCATATGCGGCGCGGCAGGAGAATAATGGGGTGCTGGAAAAAGAAAGCCTAGTGTCGCGAGATGATCCCGCTTTGGAGAACTGCACCAGGCTGCATGAAGGCAAAGTAATAGCGCTCTTTTGTGAGAGTTGTGCAGTTTGGATGTAGCCAGCGTGCGGAGCTGTTCACTGCCTCGATTTCTGGTGAGATCAAGCCCCGGACCCTTTAGACATGAACATCTCTGCCCAACTGAGGATTTTAGAGATCACCCTGCAATTCGCTAGGCATTACGTGATGCGAGCGAGGCATCTCATGATGCAAGCTGTGCCACATTGCAACAGCCTAGGGAGATAGCTTTCAAAAAAGAAAAGAAAAGAAAAAAGGGGTCTCTCCTCTCCGTGTGAGAAGATGTTCTGGGAAACTCCACACAGTTTTGTTCAGGAGCATCAAGGCCTGCCTTTTTACGTTGCAGGCTGAGCTTAACCTAATCGCCAAAGAGCCTGATTGCATAAAAACGGGCCGTGAGTACAAGAATGAGTTTTCAGAGCAGGAGATGACCTATAGCGGAGACCATGAGTTGCTTGACAGAAAAAAGGCATCTTTCACGCTGGCTAAGGGATCCTTTCTTTTTGTGTCGGAGCCTTCGTAACTTTTCCATTCCTTTCTTTGGAGCAATTTTTCATGTGGAAAAATTTGCTGGTCTCTCGCACACCGGTGTCTTGCAGTGGTAACTTAGGCCGCCCTGGCGGCCAGAAAGGGAAGAATCACCTGCCATCCTTCCACAAATCAGAATATTGGGTGGTCCGTCTTCCCACAATTCCAAACGCCTTCTTTCCATCCAAAGCTCATTTTCTTCCCCAACATCTTCATCTGTCAACTGCCAGTGTTACGAGTCAGAGCGAATATTTCGCCCAAACCTACCTTCCTCCAATTTCTGTACCCAACCGCTCTCTGAGCGCACATTGATAACCCAACACAGTACCAACCGAGTCAAGGTAACCACCTGGGCCTCCGAGTTTCGCCGTCTCATTTTGCAAAATCTGATTCTTCAATCCAAACTCTTGGCTGACTTCTCTCCTGCTCAGGAGCCATACCACACCTCCCAGCATTCTTAATCCCTCCGTCCGGCAAGCCCCATAGGGGTCTGGCAGTAGACTGCCGGCGCGCTGGAAATGACGGCGAACGTTTCGGGTACGGACGCAACCGAGTTTTTGAAATTCAACATCAACCACGTCTTCCTTCCGCCAAAGTTGCTTCTCGTCAACAAACCCGGCCCTCGTTATGAATTTGAGCTGGCTCGATCTGTGAGGGAGTCACTGTCGCGTTTCGTGGCTCTGGAACCGGAGTCAGCAGGAGCCATGGGGCCGGCAATGAGCATGCTTGAGTCTGACTCAAGCACGATAGCCGATCTTGATGGGCTTAAGAAGGATTTATTTGTGCGCATAAGTGGGCATCCCCAACCTGGAGGTATATGTTGAGCTCTCTTCTGGGCGGGCATTTCCCCCCTGTTCACCCTTCCATGTAACTATTGATGTCTGGCTGCATGACGCTAACATCAAGTCCGCAGACTACGCACCACCATGTACGGGCTCAGAACGCCGGCCTCCTCATGACATCTCGGCAAGATGACATTGTCTTTGAGATATTTGAAGTCTCCGCACCCGCCTTCAAGGTCACAGCATGCCAGGGAGCCTCGCTACGAGAATTTCCCGATCGAGCCGCCACGCTGCAGCGCTGCGTCATCACCGAGGCATTCGCCGCCCGTCAACCCCCTAGACCACTCTCTCCACGGCGACGTTTCTATCCGAACCGTAAAGCTCAACTCATCAAGCGCTGCGTTCATGCAGGCGTTTCAAACAATGGCAAGAAGTAGCGCGGCCGCCTTTTGTCACGACAGACTTCGCCAGAACGGTTGAGGTTGGTGGCAGAGATTTCCGTTCCGATGCGTACCAACGCCCAGTCCAATGGGTCCTCATCAGCAAGGTCGATACATCTGCCCGGGACGGACAACGCATGGTAGTGATTAGCCAATGGGAGGCGAACAAGCTGAAGAGCCTCATTGCCTCCACCCAGTCAGTCGTCACGCTGCTCGCGTATTTGCCTCGAACGTCATTGTCCACGCGTTCGCTAGAGGACCTGAAGGTATACACAGTTTCGCCTCGATCGATAATTGAGATGGATCGATGGGTAGCGCCGCGCTCCTTGGTCATGCAGTTGAACCTCTTCGCAGGTCAGCTCTACCTGCAAGACTACGACGAATACATCCGGTTGTGCCGATACTTGGGGTTATTGTTCACCGAGAAGAGCAGTAGGGATGTTGCGAAGAGCGGATTCGTTGGGAAGCGGCTAGGGTTGTGGAGTGTGAGTTCGAAACGAGCCCAATCACGTTTTTGAGTGTGGTGTTGAAGGGGATTCGTCGTGATGGGGCGAGGATCGAGAGGACACACATGGGTCGGATCTTGGCAGGTGAAGTTTTGACACACAGAGATTTCCCAGATGAGGAAGGCGAGATGATCTCGGAGGAGGATCTCATGTCTGATGATGATGCCATGGACATCTGAGTTTTGGCGTCACAAAAGCAGTGAACATATGGATCAGCCACCCTGTATCTATTCAGATCTTTCAGAATCGTCTTTTACTGTAGAGTATACGCACAAGTCGAGCCAAATCGCATCTTGTCGGTCAAATATCTTTGAGAAACAACAATCTCTGGGAGAGTAGTGCAAACCATGCAAAGTACAATATCACTGTTTTGTAACGCAGCAACAAAGTATTTCCCAACGTTCAGCCCACTATCAAAGCAGGTACCATTTAATCACAGTTCCGGGTCGCATCGCATACCGTCCCAAGTTGGAGGGGTAATAGGAGTCGACACAACTCCGTCTCTAGGCTCGGACAGGATAAATACCCACTGCTAACTCGCCTCGCCATTCTCCTCGGTCTCCCGACGTAAGCACAGCTTACCAGCTGGTTGTCCGGTTTTCCCGGCATCTTTATCCACGCGTGACGTCCCGTGGTAGGTATTCGACCTGGCAACGGCGCGCGGCCAGACCACCAAAGATCTCGATGCGACGGCGCGATCACGAAGAGAGGCGGGCTGGGACCCAAGCGAGATGCCATTCTTACAGATTGTCGTCCAGATCCGGTGATGGACTCGGTTGGAAACATTGGGATCTTGGGGGCGGAGGGCGCTCTAGTGCACGGATTGGCCAATGGGCGGCTGTGTTTCGCGATGCAGGCTGCGGTCGAACCGTCCCGGCGTATCCCAAAGACGCGGACACGGTTGAGAGAGGGGGTCGCGAGCCCCAGGATGGAGCCGTGTATTTGCCAGCACACGTTATCCGTCGAGGTCGTGATTGGCCGGCGCAACGAATAAGCATCCTTCTGGGGCCCAAGGGTTCCTGCATGAAACGGCGGAGATGGGGGGGAGAGCCTGTGGGCTTGGCCGGTTCCTACGGCACTCAGGCTGATATGCCGCAATCAAGACACTGTCCAGAGCTGTGGGCCTGCCCCTCACCGGGCGCCAGGGGCCGCCCCTGCCATTGGTGTTTAATTCGGACGGAGCACCGACGTCCATATTTCCATGCCTCGCAATATGGGGTCAATCCGGGGTCTCGGGGGTAGAGCGCTTCTTCCCTGTCGGCTCAAAGCACACCCACAGAACAACCTAGCGCCAGCAAGGTCCCCGGCAGCACTGCCAACGCGTGCGTGCGGAGAAGAAGCGAAGAGTGCGATCCACCATGGACTGTCGAATATATAAACAGGGCTGGCAGACCGGGCCGGTGGGAACCGCGTCTGGCGTCTTCCCTGGTTGTCTCCGTCCATCTCGAAAAGACAAGGAATCCTAGTGCTTGTCAACAAGGCAGGAAGCGAAAATGCGGTCCACAGCTTTCTTCATTGCTGCGCTGGCAGAGTTCGCCTCTGTCCTCGCAGCGCCCGCGCCAGGTGCCGACGGCCGGTACACCATCTCTGCCCCGGGAATCAAGGCCTCGGTATGTTTGCCAAGCGGTCTTTTTTGAGATGCTTTTGAACGGAAGCGGAAACTAACGCAGCCTGCAGTTCATCCCGTACGGCGCGACCCTTACGAACTTGTGGGTCAAGGACAAGAATGGCAAGGATATCGATGTCGTTCTCGGATACGACGACCTTGGCTACTACCGTTAGTTCTGCCCCTGCCCCATTACAGCGCCCAGACTCTGTTTTGGCAAGACGAGAATGTTCTGACAAGTTTTCCACTCACAGCCAAGGACCCCGGTCACCCTGTGTACAATGCGATCCCCGGACGCTACGCCAACCGTATCGGCAAGGCCACTTACACGATCGATGGCGTCGTGTACAAGACGCAGGACAACGACGGAGGCAACACGCTCCACAGCGGCACCAACAACTGGTCGTTCCGCTTCTGGGACGTCACGGACGTCACGGCTGACTCCATCACCTTCTCCATCAAGGATGCATCCAACTCGTCGCTCGGCATGCTCGGCCTTGTCGAGTCGAGCGTCACATACAGCGTGACCGCCAACAAGTGGAACATCAAGATCACGGCCAACTCGCCCGAGGCCAAGACCCGTAAGCGCCCCTAGACCCCAAGCCCTAACGAGATATTCACCGTGCTGATTGATCCTGCCTCTCTCCAGCCGTGCTCCTGACGCAGCACACGTACTTCAACCTGGACGCATACAAGAACCCGGCCACGGACTTGGTTTGGGACCACAACCTGTATCTCCCGTACTCGAAGCGCTACCTCGAGGCGGACCAGGGTGCTCTGCCGACCGGTAAGATCCTCACCGCGGCGCCGGGCAGCATCAACGACTTCGCGAGCAAGCCCGACCTGCTCTTCGGCCACTCCCGGAACGTGACCGGCTTCAAGGGCAACTGCGGCGCCGACGGCGTGTGCGAGGGCTACAACGGCTACTGGCTCATTGAGGGCGCACCCAAGGACGCCTCGGTGCTGACCATCTCCAGCGCCTTCTCGGGCGTCAAGGCCGACCTGCGCACCGACCAGCCCGGTGTCGTGCTCTACTCGTGCTCGTGGATGGACGGCAGCGCGATTCTCAAGAGCACCCAGGGCATCAGCCCCGCCCAGCGCGTCGTCAAGAGCTCGTGCGTCGCCATCGAGGCCCAGGACTACCCTGATGGCATCAACCAGTACGTGAACACATACTCCCCTCTCTGCGCGTGCCAAGCTGACATGATTGAACAGCCCCGAGTGGGGCCGCGACCAGATCCTTGGACCCGGCGAGAAGTACAGCTGGGAGAGCTCCTGGACCTTCGGCCTTGTTTAAGGCTGTTAGGTATGAAAAAGTTCGAGGGAAGATTCGGGAGGGCCTTGCCCGCCCAAAGTGCCGTACTCTGCAAAAAGCCATCTAATATGTACCTAGCTATCGCGTAATCGGCCTCGAAAGAGACCTTGTTTGAGATTTGCGTCCCATGTGCGTCTTTGTGAAGAACACTGTGTTGATGAGCGCAATCTCGCTGTAAATGGGATTGATTATGATGCGATTTCGCGCCGGATTTGTGACACATAGGGGAAAGACGTGAGCTCCTAATTTCATCCTGATGCATGGAGTAACCAGCTGCGCCCCTGTCAACAGCGCACAAATGGATACTCTCGTTGGTGAACGCGGGCAGATGTTTGAGATGGAAGGCACGAGTTTGGTTCCAGAAACTAGGTCTGCAGCTGACACCATGTCATGTCTTAAACAGAGGTTCCTAATAAGCTTTCAGATGTTTGCTAAACCTTTTATGGGCGTAACCATTCACCACATTGAGGTAGTAGAACGCCAATGCCTCTACTCGTCTGACAAAACGAGGTTGTTGTGGGTGGTACTGGTCTCAAGACCATCCCCTCCCTGTTCTGGGCCATGCCCCCGTTGTGCTGGTCAATGATACCTCTTTCCATCTGGAGCTCAATCAAAACTGCTAAGTGTCACGGCGCTGCACAACCCCGCCTGAGGACTCGAAATCATCAGAATATTCCATCACATTTCGTCATCTTGGTCACGCACAGGGCCTCGGGGAATGGGGCCGTGCAATATCAACTGTGCTCCTGCGCCGCAGATGTTACTACCAATGCAGGCACTCGTGAATTGCCTCTGCTAGTCTCCGCCTTCCACGGCCTCACCTCACCTATTTTGTGTGGGGAACGGCTGCCATCTCATCTGCTGTCATCTTCTTCCCGAGATCTTGCTGCGATAAGCTGCTCGCGCCTTCTTCCATTCACTCCCCACCAATCGACCCAGGGTCTTGGTTATTCGTCGCCTGTTCTCCCCCGCCAGATATTCTTCGCTGCTGCTCTTCAAACCGAACCGGATCACTGCACTCTCGGCCCTCGATCTATCTCCTCAGCTGCCTTTTTGATTTGAGAGTCAACAAAACTCCCACAGCGCTCCGACTCGATTCTCGAGGTAATGACGGCCGACGCAGGAACGGAGGAGGAGATCCCTCCTCCGCGCCCTTCACCTCCGCCCTCCGGGATGGACGGAGTGGCAGAAAAGGAATCCTTCCAGCGCACCGAGAAAGTCGACGACCATGATGCTCCGCTGGACCGAGCCGTGGAAGCGTGAGTTGGGCACCGAACTGGAGATTCGCAATAGTGCTAATTGGTATTTATAGCGAGCTGAATGTGACGGAGACCGATCTCCAAGATGCCAAGGTTCTCGCCGACCAGATGAGCCTTATGGAGGTCAAACGGGTCAGTCGCTCCATCTCCGCAAGAAAAAGTGACCAGGGGTCCCATGGACGCGTCGCTGACAGTTGAGAAGCTTATGGAAAACGTCCTAAAGCTCCACGCGAGAGACCCGAACTTTCCTCAGACCGTACTCGACAGAATCACAGAATTTCTCGGTCAGTCGGCGCGATGGGCGGCGTAGCGGCTGGGGTTGGCTAATAAGCAGCAGGAAACCAAGATGTCTTCGACAGTCCCGACGATCACAGACACCTGATATACGAGATGAAGCTTGAGGCTGCGTTGATCACCAATAACAGCCCGTACTCAGAAGTTCGATCCGTCGTCGACAATCATGACGACCCAACGATGTCGAGCTCTACGATTCGCGTCTGGGTCATTGGCATGTTCTTTTCCTGCGTCCTAGCATTCATCAACCAGCTGTTCTCTATTCGCATGCCCAGCATCTTCGTGGCGTCGAACGTGGCTCAGTTGCTTGCCTATCCATTGGGAAGGCTTTGCAGTCGCGTGCTTCCAGACCGGGGCTTCACTCTCTGGGGCATTCGCCACAGCCTGAATCCTGGCCCGTTCACCAAAAAGGAGCACATGTTGGTCACGATTATGGCAACAGTTGCTTCTTCCCAGCCATACACCAACAACATCGTCTGGAGCCAATATCTGAAGCAGTACTTCAACCAACCCTACGCTGGCGAATTCTCCTACCAGATCCTCATTGCGCTATCTACAAATCTGATTGGGTACGGCATGGCTGGCATCACGAGACGCTTTCTTGTGTACCCAACATACTGCGTTTGGCCCGCTTCGCTGTCTACGATCGCACTGAACTCGGCATTCCACGTCAGAGAAAACCCGCCAGTTCAGGGCCCCTTCGGAAAGACCTACCACATTTCGCGGTACAAGTTCTTTATGTTGGCCTTTGCAGCCATGTTCGTATACTTCTGGTTCCCCGATAACCTCTTCGGGGCTCTCAGTAGATTCAGCTGGATTACATGGATCGCGCCGACGAGTGTGATGCTCACTGCCGTGGCTGGATTCAACAACGGCCTTGGCTTTAATCCCTGGTCAACTTTCGATTGGAACGTCCTCTCTAGCGCAGGTCCCGACCCGCTCATAGTTCCCTTCTTCAGCACTTTCAACCGAATACTGGGACAAATCGTCTCTGGGTTTGTGATTCTCGGCTTGTGGTGCTCAAACACATGGGGTACAGCTCATCTCCCTATCAATTCGAACTACGTCTATGACAACACGGCACATCCCTACAACGTCACCCGTGCCATCAACGAAAAGGGCCTCTTCGATGCGGAAAAATACGAAGCCTACTCGCCGGCTTACCTCGCCGCAGGGAACCTCACAATATATATGTTCTTCTTTGCTGTTTACCCGGCAACCCTCACAGTATGTTAATTCCGTGGTTGAGGCTTTTACGGTATCGCTGACAGTCGTTGGATAGTACATTCTCCTCAACCATCGATACGAAATTGCGACAGGATTCAAGACCCTGATCTGGAGCTTTTGGAAGAGTAAGAATCCCGAGGCCGAAGAGTACAAGGATGTTCATAATCGACTTATGGCCACCTATCGTGAAGGTGAGAAACCCGCCCGCCCATATGTGTCGTCATGATGGAAAAGCTGATATTCACTCACAAACTCAAAGCCCCAGATTGGTGGTACTTGGTGCTGCTGGTATTTGCCATCGGGTGCGGCATAGGCGGCATCGCCGGCTGGGAGACGTACACGACACCTGCCGTCGTTTTCTACGGCCTCATCCTCTGCCTCGTCTTTGTCGTTCCAATCGGTATCGTCCAGGCCATTACTGGAATAGAGGTGACTCTCAACGTCTTGGCAGAGTTCATCGGCGGGTCTTGGGTCGAAGGGAATGCTTTAGCCATGAACTTCTTCAAGACCTATGGGTAGGAACAGAATCCCCCAACGCTGGCCAGGACCACATATACTAACACGGGATAGGTATGTGACTTGTGCGCACACCCTCTCATTCGCGAATGACCTCAAGCTGGCGCACTACGTCAAGATCCCCCCGCGCCAAACCTTCATGGCCCAAGTAGTAGCCACGATTGTCTCGACCTTCATCTGCACGGCTGTCCTAAACTTCCAAATGAACAGCATTCCCAACGTTTGTACGCCTGAAGCCCCGAACGGCATGGTCTGCCCAGGAATCAACACCTTCTTCACAGCGTCGGTACTTTGGGGGACCATCGGCCCCACAAAGATCTTTGGGGTTAATGGGCAATACACTGCGTTGATGGTGGGCTGGCCGCTGGGCGTGGCCATACCTCTCATCATCTGGGCAATCCAGAGACAGTTTCCGAAACAAAAGTGGACACGGCAAATTCACCCGGTCCTCTTGATCTCCGGTGCTTTGTCCTGGGCGCCTTATAACTTATCATGGACGCTTCCTTCAGTCTGGATCGGATGGTTGTCTTGGATGTGGTGCAAGAACCGATTCGTGGGTTTCTGGTCCAAATATAACTTCGTACTTTCCGCCGCCTTTTCAACCGGCATCTCCATCTCCGCGACAATCATCTTTTTTGCTCTTGAGTGGAGTGGGATTGAACCGGACTGGTGGGGCAACAACGTGGTTTATCAAGGATGCGAAGCTAAAGCCTGCCCATTGAAAAAGTTGGGCTCGGGCGAACATTTCTGAAGTTTTGCGGCCGTCGGAGGGGAAAGATATCCCTGATGACTATTAGGAGGAGCAGGGCATCATCGGGGAATGGACGGGATTATCTTTTAGTGACGGATCCAGTTCATCCCAGATATTTGTTGTTCTTTTTCTTTCACGGACACAGTCATTTCTTTATGTTCTTCTTGCGTTGCCATCCTCATATGGAGTTAAACTTTGGGCTGGGGAAAGTGTATTATTGGCGCGGCTACCTCTTGGTAATCATGGTATTTGTTCGGGAGAGTATCTAATCGCAATGAGAAAAAGACGTGTTCTGCGCGGTATCATTTGTATTAATCACAAAAGCTTGATTGGTACAGTGGACATTGGGTATCGATTTATGCTGGCTGACTGGTGAGAGGGGGACCCAGGGTCGTTTGGCCTTGTCCCGCTCATTTTCCTTCCGGGGGTGTGACATAAAATACATGATTATTGTACAAGAGCTGGAAGAAAATGGGAAAACACACATGCGACGCCCGAATAGGAAGCCCAAAACCGGCTGATGCTTCAAAATCAATGATGATTGCCTCCCTCTTTTAAAAACTCCTGGCACTGGCACTCTGCCATGCATGCAATGACGACGTAAGACTTCGTACCAAAAAGAGAGATGCGGGGCTCTCTCTTGCTAGCTTTCGTTATTGTTGGTCTTGAGATTGCTCAACGATGCTTCATTGGGTGCACCATCATGTTGGGCATGTAGACCTTGTCGTTCTGCTTGGTCAGGACCCAGGGGAAAGGGACGCCCTCCTCAAGCGGGATACCTTGCCAGGCATCGTACAGCTGGCGCGGCCATTCTGACTCCCACCAGAAGGTGAGCCCGAGGCCGCGTGGATGGTTAAGTGTGTCCGGACCCACGCCGGTGGAGCTGTTAGCTGGCCCGCCTTTCCACCACAGCTCCTGTGTGGCGAAGTCATCGCGAACCTTCCAGAAGACGGGGTGCTGCGGGAAGCTGATCTTGAGGCCATGCCAGAGGGCGAAGCTAGGAGGGGTAGCCTCGCTGGGGATGTACATATTGCGGTCGATCTGCGCCTCGTGGGTGACAAGGAGGAGAGAGCGGCTGGTGCGCATCATGGCGGGCGGGCAGAAAAACATGGGGGTTTTGGTGCCATTCCCAAAGCCGTGGATCCAGGTGCGGAAGACCCATGCATCGGCAATCGACGCATTATTGCAGTATGATGTCACAATGAGGTCGGCTTCCTCGCCAACGCCCCATTCGAAGTTGTCTTCTGTAGCAGAGCGCACCGGAGGCTCCGGTCCGATGGGTTGGATCTCAGGAACGTAGAGGGGGCCCCACACGGCGGCGTCGCCATTGTTGGCGCGGTCGACAGCGTGGGAGAACTGCTTGTAGTCGCCGATTTGCTGCTGCATGTGCATGAATGTTGAGCGCTCAAGGGCTTGTTTGCGCGGCTCCCGGCGTGCGAAGTCGGCCAGACGGTCGAGGAACTTCCCTGCGTGGCCGGTGAGGCGCATGTCCAGCTCGAGCTGCCAGAAGTGGTCGAATTCTGGGTAGTGCAGCGCTAGGAGCTGCATGGGCTGGTAGACTTGCCACATGGTCCTAAACCAGAAAAAGCAAATTAGCATTCCATGGCGGGACAATGACGTCTGCTATGCGGCAGCTAGGAGACTTGAGACTGTAGGTGTCTTGTTTCGTCTCGACGTACCTGTGCTCGGGCACGCCCGGATACCACGACTTAAGAAGGTGCTCGTCCCACAGAACCGCAATGGAGCGAAGCTCAGGCGGGATACCAGCGTGCTCCAACCCCAGCTGATACGCTTCTGGCGACGCGAAGATGTTCTCCTCCGACTCCCGCATATCCACCAGTAAGATGACCTGGTATTCCCCGCCGGATCGCAGAGACGATTCGGTCATCAGCGACCGAAGGTGGTACATGTCCTCCGGGGTGTAGTTGTACCCCCTCCAGGCGCGTATGACGAGCGCGGTGCGCTGGGTCTGGTTGAACTCGTGCCACTGCCTGACCTCGGGAATGTGCGAGTCGTTTCGGAAGCCGAACCGGATTCGCTCGGCCGGGTTGTCAAACTTCGTCGAGGCGGGCGGGAAGCGCAGCTTGTTCCTGGCGAAGCAGTCGTCCTGCAGCTTGCCCCAGTCCACCTTATCCCAATCCACCTTCGACCGCTTGTACGACTCCTTGTCCTCTCCGAGCCCGTAGGCGCCATACCGGCCCTCGGCCGTCATCCACGTTACATCGAGACCCAGCGTCTCGTGCGAGCCAGTGAAGGGCATAGGGTATGCTGCGGGGGAGAGCTGATGTTAGCGCCTTGAGCTATCGCAAGAGAAGGAGGGGCGAGTCTCCCACGTACGGATGCTAAACTCTTCTTCCAGGATGTCGTCGTCGGGGCTCTCCGAGAGTAGGCGGCCTCGCGGCCCAAAGCAGGCAACGGGGGCCGCCAGCGGCGGTACAATGTTGTAGGCCGGGGTCATGCGCTTGGGTCCGTTTCGCAGTTCGGGAATGCTGATGAATCCCAGCGGGGCGCCCCATGATGAGAATAGGCTCAGCTGCAGGCAAAGGAGCCAAAGAGCGGCGAGGGTAATAGCGAAGACGAGGGCCTGGCGGCTCAGAAGGGAGCGTCGCAACCTGGGCCAGGCCGGAGTGATGCGATGTGTGGCGCCAGTCCCAAGGGTGTCGAGCCCAATGGCGTCGATGCTGGCCCGCGAGAAGCCTTTCCAACCCATCCTCAGGTTCCAGTCTCAACACGCGGGGTTATTGCGACGGGGCTGCATGCGAGGCGAAAGGAAAGTTGGAGGGCGGCAAGCAAGCAGCGGGTCTGGAGGGCCGACGATTAATTAGACAGAACGCAAGGTGCACGACGTGGGATGAGACTCGAAGAACCGGGTGTTCGGCTCGCTGTCAACGCACCCAAGCCTGGAAACCTGGAAACCAGCGTGCCAGATTCGCGATTCCCAGCGCAAATCCGCCCCCCCCCTGGCTGGGCTGGACAGGGGTGACGCTGCGGCGGTGGCCGTTATCAAGATTACGCCAATCCAGGTCCACGATGGAGGGGAGGTTCTCCATCAAACGTGGTGGCCAATCACAATCCCTACTCCGAATTCAACGTCCGCCACACCGTTCGCCCCTATGAACGCAATGGGATTTTACAGACTGATGTTAATACACGTACCGGTCGTAAAAAAAGAGGCGCATTCGCTTCAGCATATAACCCGCTTCATATAGGCACCCACTACCGATCACTGGAAGCGGGAGTCGGGTGCAACCCCCCACGAAGCGAAGCGAAAGTCAAGCGGCGCTGCGGCACGGGAGGATGGGGAGGTTGATTCATTGAAACAGACTTTACGGGACGAAGCAGTCTGACGGTTGAACGGCAGCACAAACACGGCCTACGTTTTCTCTGTCATCCCAGGTCGCAAACTGTGTCAGTTTGATGGAGGGACGGACAGTCACCCCACAATACTCAGGCGTGCCGAAGTGACAAGGACCTTGCCGCCCCGGTATTGTGACGTGCAGAGATGCAAGTTGTTCTGGACAACAAGCGAGTCTCGGTATCCCGGTTGTTGGTCGTCGCCTCGGTAATTTTGCGGCCTCAACGCCAGCAGTACCGAGGAGGAGTTTGTGAATCGATGAAGTTGGCGATTGCCCAGACAGCGGAACTGTCATCCTGTTTTATTTTGTGCGACCTTTGCTGGTTAGCAGTATCGCGGGCACCACGAAGGGGCGGGGGCTCTTGAGGTTGGAGCTGTCGATCGGCCACGCAACGTTGAACTGTGGGCCGGTCGCGCAATATGAAAGACTGCCCCCGTCGTTGTTGTTTGGCCATGTTTGGTGATACAAGCTCAATGCCCAGCCGGATATTCCTAGACGGCTCGGGTTGCACCTAGGTACGCCAAATGGCTGGCAATGTCACGATCATGCACCAATTCGGTTCCGGCAAGTTGACTCTGGACAGAATTAGCCATTTTGTATTCACTGCGTTCATAAATCTTGCTTGCCTCGTGCGGGATCCCATAAACCCAGGCAAGATAGCACTGACCGGTTGCGTGCCAAAGCCAGCTGGGCGGCCAGCACACAAGTGAAGCCCAATTCCCATCCCAGTAGAACCTGAAGTATACGGGCCTTTCTTGGCGCGTCCTTCTTTGTCGAACCTTTCCAGCCTCCTGGCCGTTTACGCCCAACGCCGCTGTTCCGAAATCACAGGTACTCTCTTCCCCTAATAACGATGACGCGTCGAGTAGTCTTTCGGGCTAACCACCAAGCCGCGACCCTTCTTCGCTCCGCGATAGATTGTTTCGATGATATCTATCAGCTCTTGCTTGTCGTCGAGCACCCACTTGATCTTATTGTTGTCACCCGTACCCAGATCGATCATCATGTGCTTGTTTCGAAAGAAGAACATGAGAGTACACTCGTCGTAGAGTTCGTACATCTGATTGAAGTCGGGTACTTTGTCGATATCGCAAAGGTAGATGACGGCAAAGTTCTTGACGCGGTCAGCGACGCGGTAAAGCACCTCGTCCTGTCGCATGCAGTCCGCTGACCAGTCTCTGCCGAAGCGGATCACCACAAGCCGCTCATCCTCGCTGAGAATGGCCTGGTCGACGTGCCAGCCTAGAGTGACGTTAGTGGTTGGCATGTAGTCAGGGTCGCGATTGTGGAACTTACCAGTCTCGAGATGGGGAAGAACGATGCTGCCCATGTTGTCGGGGGTGTGTTGGTGCGCGAAGTAGAGAGCAGTCGTTGGCAAACCGCGATTTCTCGGAAGACTCGATGTCTGGAATAGCGAGCTTCTTTTGTGAAAGATTTCTGATGGCGCAGCGTCGCGGGTTGGGCACTTGATGATTTGTATGAAGCTGGGAGCCTGTTCTCGAATCTTGTCGAAAATGCCCCGCTTCACCCGCATCATTACGTAACCAGTCGATAGTTATAGAGTTGCGGGACCCCACTCTGCCAATAAGCACCTTGAAGGCCATTACACTACACTACACTAGCAGAAAACAGATGGGTTCCATGGGTGCGTGGATTTGACCGTTTGCCATTGCTTTTATTGCATTGTGGCCAATTCATCCTGCCAACAAAAGCCTTTCAACAAGCCGAGACGGGACAGAACACGATGAAATGAAACCTGGGCCTTGCAACGTTTTGCGAGAGATCCGTTCATGCTGGATTTCACAATATGTGAAGCGGAGCCGGTCCAATATGACATGACATACATCACAGACACGCTAACGGACACCGACCGCTTTCCCCTTGGTGCCGAAAGCCGTTCGCCAGCCTGTGCCTATTCCCAGCAGGGATCGTCTTCCTGGCCGGGGTGCCCCATAGAGCATTGACTTTCTGCGCAGCCGAATATCTTCAACAAGCTCCATCTCCGAATTCAGACAGCACAGCGGCGATTTTCCCTGATGGGATGTCATAATAGATAGACGCCATCGTTAAGCCCGGGCCGACGCATTGAAGGTGCTGGTTGCCAACGATACTCCCAGATCACCCTGAGCTGGTATGAAGCCGTCGAGTGGAAGCAAGAGAGGTGTACGAATCACATCGTTTAACCCCTAGCGGCCGCGAGCCCGCCTCTAGTTTCCCCAAGCCCCTTTCTCAGCGGCACCACATTTACGCGAGCCAGCACACCGAGGCTCTGCGTTTTCTAGAATACCGCGCGGTAGATTGTAGGTACAGTCGGTACGGATCCGAGGCTCCTGGTTGGTATGGCGAATTTCAGCCCGTGGCTGGTGGCGAGGTGAGAGATCGGGAGAGGACAATGAGTAGCTTCTCAATGCTTCTTGATCTTCTCCATCCACTCCTTGCTTAGTTTGGTCCCATCGTGCGCCTTTCGGAAAAGACGCCTCTCCCACTCGTCAAGACCTCGGAGAAACTCCTCACCAGCTCCGCCGACGCCGAGATTGCTGCCCTCGTCGCCCTTGCCAGTTCCACCTCCAAGCTTTCGAGCGTGGAGCGCGACCTCGGCTGCGCGCTTCACGAATGTATTCCTCAAGGTGGCGCTCAACTCTGGCTCTTCTGAAAGATCCATCATATGTGTCGCGAGGGAGTAAAAATGGGCGCTCTGGTCGCGGAGCGGAACGGCGAGGGGGTTGGCCTTGAGCGCCTGGACGACATCGTTTCTCAAGGCCGGCGGGAGGTCGAAGGCCACGTACGATTTTCCTTGATCATCTGAGTCGCCTGTGCTGGTAATGGCAAGGAGTTCAGCCAGCCAGAGAGGCAGCGCGATTCTTGCGCCGGTCTTCAGCGTTTGGCCGGGGTTGTTATCGAGATAGCCTAGCTCAGGGACATCGAGTTGGAACGTGCAGGGTATTTTCTGTGGAACAACAAATGTCAGGCTTTATTGTGGCACCGCGACCGGCAAGCTCACCTCTGCGTCTGTCAGAATGGAGTCTATGTCATAGTACGACATTTTGACTGCGCGCGCCGAGGTCAGGGGAGGTTTCGGTTGGTTTTTGCAAGCCTTGGGCCGTGGTGGGAGGGGATCGTGGGGGAGCACGCGTCTGGTGGGGAGGAGCAGAACGCGAATGCAGGGATTAGCCACTCGGCTGGCGGGCAAGCCACAGCATAAGCCACCTGCATACCCATGCATGTGGAGACAACAATGACGAAAGAAGCTGGAGCTTCGCCGAGATCTGGCGGCTCAGCGGCTCGAACGGAACGACGAACAGGTTTTGGCTCGTCTCTCCGTTGCATTCACATTTCACGCTTCAGAACTAACAATTGATCCGTCGCAGCGACCCAAATACGCCAATTGCAATTGAACTCATACACCAAGATGTCGTCCACGCTCCTTCGCACCGTCCCTGCTCTCCGAGGAGCTCTTCGAGCTTCTGGAGCCGCCAGGCCCGCCGCAGCGCTCGCCAGCACAAGCTTTGTGCGTGGCAAGGCAACCCTCCCGGACCTCGCCTGTAAGTGATTGGGGTTCCCTCCCACAGTGGCCTCAGTTTATTGGAATGCCTACGCCTTTCAACCCCGGGTGTTGGCTGGGTCGAAGTGCTTGTGCTGATGCAATTAACACTCAGACGACTACGGGGCCCTGGAGCCGCACATCTCGGGCAAGATCATGGAGCTGCACCATAAGAAGCATCACCAGACCTATGTGACCGGCCTCAACACCGCATTGCAGACTATCGCCGAGGCTGAGAGCAAAGGCGAGTTTACCAAGGCCGCCACTGTTGCACCCATGCTCAACTTCCACGGCGGAGGCCACCTCAACCACTCTCTTTTCTGGGAGAACCTTGCCCCTGCAAGCAGAGATGGCGGCGGTGACCCCTCCGGCGCTCTCAAGGTATGACACCCGATGTCTTCGGACTGAGATGAGGCTGGGACTTGACGCTGACTCGTTGCTCCTCGTCCAGACCGCGATCAACGAGGACTTCGGCTCCGTCGACACCTTTCGCAAACAGATGAACACTGCCCTGGCGGGGATCCAAGGCAGCGGATGGGCATGGCTCGTCAGGGACAACCAGAGCGGCACCCTCAGTCTGGTGACGCGCGCCAACCAGGACCCTGTCTCTGGCCCGTACACTCCCTTGCTGGGAATTGACGCATGGGAGCACGCATACTACCTGCAGTACGAGAACCGCAAGGCCGAGTACTTTGAGGCCATTTGGAATGTCATCAACTGGAAGACCGTCGCCTCGCGCTTCGAGAAGGCTTAGAGGAATGACGCCCTGTTCAGGAGCTTGTCGCCGTGGAGCGTGTAATATGCGGGTACTATTAGGAATGAATGCTTGAGTTTTCCGAGTTTCAATGCTTCTCGTGTTTCTTCATCTTGTGTTTCTTCATGGAACTCTGTCCAAGCGTTGAGCCAAGTCTCGTCGCTCAAACTTGTAGGCGAGGAATATTTACGAGGTAGGCACGCCTACTACACAGTTTACGTAGCTTGCTTCCTGATATTCGAGCTCGGGCCGACCCTGCGAGATACCCATCAGATTTCCGGTCCTTTGATCCGATTCAGACCTTCGGGTGCCGTGCCCGGCAGGTGGGGACTTCGTAGAGTAGAGCATCTCCAATGCTCGGTGCTCGAGCCCATGGCCTGTGCTTTTGCTTGGTGGGGCCCACTCACCCCTCCCGGACCCTCGCCCCTCGACCTAGCCAGAAACTTGTCAATCCAGGAAGATCAGTGGGCTCCGACAAATGATGCCTCGCGGCAACCCCCAGTGCCCCCATTGCCAGCACTCGATGGGGGTTGTTTCGCTCAGATTGTCATTGTTAATTGTCAATCACCCAAAAAATTCCTTGCGTCGAGATTTTTCACCCACGCTACGAATTCCTTATCCTGCGGTAAGCAACCCATGCGGGGTTCCCGTCGGTTTGAGAGCCGACGACATCCCGCTTGGTGCCGGCCCAACAGGTGTGGCCTGATGCGAGAACAAGACATTTTCGTCAAGACTCATGACTACCAAGATTCCACCCTACCACTTGGCCCGACAGCTGATTTGAGAACTGAGGCTTGGAGATCCAGATGCGATGTTACTGCGATCCCGCGCCTCTCTGTGCTGTGAGATTGTGAAGCTGTGTACAACCATGCGAGCTTACCTTCACATGCCTCAGGTGTCGGCCTCGGAGTCCTCAGGTAATTTCTCTCAATCTCTAGGAAACTGCTGCTATAACGATCAAAGAGATGCTACCTAGGCGCGCCGTTTACGACTAGAAATCTCTCACTCGCGCAGGCCGTCGAAGAGATTTCGGTGGCAGCGGTAAGCTAGGTCCTTTATTGTCCGCATTACACCCACCTTCACCCATGCGCTGCTCGGTCGCTAGTAGCTAGCTCCGTATTCAATTCGGCTGCAAATGCTGTGTGGCCTGTCTATGCGGTAACGTTATGGTCTCATGTCTCCATTATGAACTCATCGCATGACGATTACCGTTCTGGTCATTGAGTCAGTCCACAAGGTAAAGTCTACCCATTCAAGTCACCAAAAGAACTCGATTTGCAATCGTCAGTTTTCTTGAAATTGTTTCTCAACCCATCTTCTACCTCACAGCCTCGAAGGATATCCATCACCATCTCGCAAGTGGCTACCCACAACCCCACAAAGGCACAGTGAGCTCCAGTGTTTTGACGCTAAATCCCACCACCGCTGAAGGCGTCAACGGGGTTCCCCCGGACGAGGAGAAGCACGACACCCGCACGCTAACAAGGTCCGCGCGGACCACTGTGAGTCGGCGAGCCGTTTGCCACAACGCTAAAACGCGGGGGACTAGGGCACATCGACTAGGGTATTCACAACTCCCATCCCACACATCGACCGGCCATCCCGAGCCACGGTCCGGGCCAACGCCCGACAGCATCGCGAGGACCAAGAGTTGACCACCCGCAGAGTACAGGAAGTTCCCAGAGAGGTTGCCAGCCGGACATTCGCCCAAGCCTGTCTGACAAGAAACAGTCGAAAGTTGGAACCCGTCTCACCCGACACCCGGCCTCCGAACTTGAGCTGAGAACGCCTCAGCTGGCACCCAATTGGACTGGCGGTTCGCAGCTTGTATTCCTTGACCTCTACCCCTAGACTTTCAAACTACTCAGGAACAGGGCAACACTGCTCTTCACCACAGGGTACGCCCCATCCCTACCGCGCGTGCTTTGAGCAAAATCCGTGAATAGCAACCTAGCTGTCCACTTTCCCTTCCCCCTCTTTCCTTTCCGCTCTCGGCGCTAGCTCCGTGGTCTCCAAGCCTCCTCCAATGTTTGGTCGGCAAGCGCTCTCACCGACTTTGTTGCTTGCATGCCCTTAGGGTGAGGAAGACCGGGGCTTCCTGTTTGAAGCATGTGGGCGTTGTCACAGCATCCAATCGCCGCTCCTGAGCTCGCCGCTAGCATGGCCGTCACAGCTTCAAGATGCGCGTTGGGGAGAGATGAGGTTTCAGTATGCATCTCCTGCCCTGTCAGGGCTGTCAAGACATCTTCCCCGACAGTGGACAAGCTTGGAGCGGTGCAGCAGCAGTGTGCAGCAGGAGGTGGTAGTCACCGAGCTGTGCGACACCCGAAGCGTGTGGCTGGGCTAAATCGGCCTCCACGCTGTCCCACGTCGGACAGCGGCCAGGGCAGTGGGCCAAGTGGAGAGCGGGAAGCGGATCATGGAACAGCATTGCCATCCGATCTGTTGCGTCCCGATATTCGAAGGTTGTGTGTGTTGACTGTGCCACAGGAGGCCAAATTCGCCCCTTGAATTTAGACGAGCCGGAAATTTGTGAAGTCGCAGAGAGCGGCCATGGCCGAGCAAACCCACAGCAACAACGACTTCCGGGTCCCGCGGCAGGAAGGGCAGGAAGGGCAGGAAATTCGCCGGGCAGGAGCAGAGCCTGGGCCTAGTGCCCCACGAGCCCCGCCACCCCACCATTACCGGGAGGCCAAGGAGGGCGACACCCCGGTCCCGCAGGACAACCTGCAGCTGCATCACGCCGACCTGCGTCACCGCCCAGAAGCTCCTCGACACGACGAGGAGCCTCCCGCCGTGGGCGAATTGGCGATCTCGACTGCAACTACCCTGGATGCGCCGCGCCACCTTCCCACCTCCTCGCCCTCGCCCTCAGGCTCGCCCAAGAGGCCCAATCTCTTTGTTGCCAATCCGGATCCTTTTCATCGTAGCTCCGGCCGATCAGCTTCACCCCACCTTGACCGCAATTCTCCCCCCTCTCTTTCCGAGACGCTTATTAGTCCTCGAGACCCAGCTCCTCTTTCCTCTGGACTTCTGCCTGTCGCTTCTGCTCTCTCATCCCAACATTGCCGCCAGGCAGAAGTCCAGAGGAAA
>Ga0247758_1000318_pt1 | contig 42513 bp, 38 predicted proteins | sample UWRJL156409C4_FD_180950 | JGI IMG/M metagenome (GOLD analysis project Ga0247758, IMG submission 180950) | Plant litter microbial communities from Arlington Agricultural Research Station in Wisconsin, United States - UWRJ-L156-409C-4 | ecosystem: Environmental > Terrestrial > Plant litter >...
TGCATACGAAAGGGGAGGCCGTGGCTGGGAAATTTCGAAGTTTTGGACATTCAGTGCATAGAAAGTGGGGCCCCTACAGGGGGTGCCCACATAAGAAAAGTGGGGGGGTGCCTACGTAACGAAAAAGGGATACCTCTCTAGTAGATACCTTAATAAATACGCTAGACCGCCCTACCCTTCACTCGGTCATGTCGTTCGTGCATGAATAGCAGCCCAGACATTCGTTTTCCCTTATTGTACGAAAGTTCGACCCACTGGCCGGATGCGGCTGAGGATGATGCCGTTTTCGTGGTTGGTATCATCAAAGCCGGGCGTATCGATGAGGATGACGCTGAGGGGGTCGGCCTGTCAAATTAAAGCCTCGGGTAGGCATAGGAATAAGTCGAGACAGTTTTCAGCAGAGACATCCAGGTCCTTAGGAAGAATAATGGGAAAGATTTGAGGAATTGGAAAGCTGTAGCACTCCCCTAGATGGTGGATGTTGCCGACAATAGTGCGCCCCGCACGCACTCTACTGCGCTCCGCCACGAGACTATGGGTGCGTGGGATAAGCCTGAGGCTTAGCATGACGGATGCTTGAAATGAGATGTCCAACCAATCACCTCCGATCCACTGCTGGCTCCGCCATCATGCCCCGTCTGCGTTGATACCAATAGCACAGCCCCAATGCCAAACCGGTGCACATTCTCAGTGCCAAAAGTCAGTTAGTTATCCGCCCTTCCCACTTTTCTTTTCACCTGACTTCAGACAAACTGACTCAAGACAAGCAGCCATAATGAAGCATCTTTCAGCAATGCTCTCCAGATTAAAAAGAAAGAGGGACGAGAAAATCGAGAGACGAAATAATGGTGCATCCGCGAACGCCAGCAGTCCCCAATCAAGCTACGTGGATACCGCGTTCTCCGCCCCCCACGGACAGCTGTCAGCACTCTCTCAACTCCTGAACCGGACCTCACTGCCTAAACCACCACGCTATGTCGATACGGCGTACCCGTCGTACGCCGTACAGCAGTCATTTCTCTTTAGGTGCTTGGACATGAGCTCCGAACCACGGCAACAACCAGCATACGTGGACACAACCTTCATTCCCCCTCCCTTGCCACAAGGCGCACTCGCTCGGGACTGGGAATGGACGCACCCAAAATTCGTCCCTACACCAAACCCGTCTCCTGCCCCACCGCAGCCACGGGCCCGTGAGTACTTGGGTAGGGACTCTCAAGCACAGCAACAACAAAGATACGTAGATAAGCCATTCCCGGTGTACGGGACCCAGATCGAGAGAGCCCAGTGGTATAGAGAGAGGAGAGCACAGCAATCCCAGGAAAACAACCAGTCAGAATATCGCAAAGAAAGGCCTCAGAGAGGTCAGAACCAGGACATGTCTACACCAGTACACTACTGCGCAAACCCGCGCCTCATCGAGTCTTCAACCAGCGCCGCAAGCAGCAAAAGCCAAGATGTCATCTCTGCCAGCAAACTCGTGGTAACCCAAGATCTTGCCACCGACGCTGAACTCAGCACTATCAAGTTTCTCCGAGTGGCGAGAGACGAAACAGGTGTCATCGACTCCCCAACTATCAGTTTTTCCCTCGAGACGTTTAGCTGGAAGTCCTGTCCAAACTACGTTGCCCTGTCCTACGTTTGGGGAAACGACATTCCGGAGTATACCGTTCTCGTCAATGGAAAGGAGCACCTGGTCCAGCGCAATCTCTACTCAGCACTGCGCCACATCGTTCAAAAGAAGCTGCCCGTGTTCTTCTGGGCAGACGCAATATGTATCAACCAAGACGATGAAGACGAAAAGTCGCAGGTCGTTCAGCATATGGGTGCAATATTCAGCCGCGCGGGCATTGTGTATGCTTGGCTCACGCCTGATGACGAAGGTCCAGACCGTGATGATGAAAGGCACAAACACCTTCTTGACACACTTAACCAGGTCGGCTCGCTGTTTTGGAAGAACTCTGGGTCTTCCGCCGAGAAACTAAGTGAGGCCGAACTGGACCTTGTTGAGATCCTTCGACTCTCAGTTTCTCGTCTGGTGGAACTCTTCTTCTGCTTCACCTCCAGGGGTGATGTCGACACTGAAGGCTTCCCGATCTCCGACTACACTCGTTTCTCCAACAATCCGTACTGGCAGCGCATTTGGGTTCTCCAAGAAGTTTATCTGGCGCAAAGCCTCCTCTTCTTTTACGGGCCATTCGCAATCCAGTCCCGGATTCTTTCTGGCGCACTTATCCTCCTCGAACAGTTCCAGAAGTATATCGTATCCGGGGGGGATACCCTATCTGCCAGGCTCCGAACCAATCCTCGGCTCCGGAGGTTCGCATTCGAGTCGCCGTCATTCCCTGAGATGCATCGCCTTGTCGTGTACACGTCAATCTATCCAGCCGGGATTGTCTCGTTGCGGGTGGCAATGGCCAACTTCTGCGTCAAGGAGCTGCCGCGTGGTTCCCGCGCCAAAGATCCACGAGACATGGTGTTTGGGCTGCTTGGTTTTGCGACCGAGTCTGAGAAGGGTGAGTTTTTTTCTATTCCATCGTTTTTTGAGAGCTTAGCTTCTGAACTGTTCCAGAATACATCAAGGCCGACTACACCGAAGCACACCAAAACGTCTACCGCAACGTAACGCGTGCTTTAATCTCCCATGGCTTCGCCGACGTCGTCGCATGGTCTCAGCCCCTGGAGAAGAAAATTGGTGGCCTTCCGACCTGGGTGCCTGACTTCTCATCTACCATCTACGAACCGCTCTGCAGCCAGGGCCAGGCCAAACCATGGCTTCCATGCTTTGACGCAAGCGGAGGAAGACCAGTGGCCATCTGCGAACCCGCATCGAGCAGCTCACACATAGATTCGGATAGATTATCACTGCTGGGCTTGGCAGTTGACGAAATATCCTTGTTGGGCAATCTATGGTATCCGCGCCTCGGTGTACAGTACCCGAACGGTCTGGAACCCCCTCGCACACTTTACGCAGACACCATGGCTTCTCGCTCAGCAAGTTATGCCGCGATCCTAGCCTTACTCGAAGAAATACGGTCCTTCTGCAGTAACGCATCAGGGGCGCTGAACGAAGACGTGGCATGCCGGGTTGCGTGCGCCGACCAACTCGTCGTGAACTCGAGGCTAACTCGGTGCCAACCGGGTGACCTGAAGAAGCACTACCAGCAAACCCTTGACGCCTCCTGTGAGCACAGGAATGGTGAGGCGGCGGAGGAAATTTCTGCTGAGGCACGTCCCTACATCGAAAGCATGCTACGGTGGGTTAAGAAACGGGCGTTTCGAACACGAGAGGATTTTGTCGGGCTCGGCCCAGGCGAAGCCAAGCCTGGTGATGTCGTCGTCATCTTGGATGGTTTTAGCGCCCCCTACGTTCTGAGAAAGATGGAAGGGCTCGCCAGAGGCTATGAGGTTGTGGGGGAGTGTTACGTTTGCGGTATCATGGACGGAGAGCTGCTAGATGGCGTGGACACTGTTGAGAACCTCTTTCATTTGGAATAATCTCGGAGTTATGAAACAATGCTATAATTAAAGTAATACTTATAACTTCGCGCTTCTACTTTACTTGACTATCGCTGCAGCAACTGGCGTATAGCAGGGCAGAAACCCCTGGAAATATCAAGACTTTGATACCAATGTAACACCAATGGGCTTCGGAAACCCGGATATGAATCTGACTCAAATTACTCAAACCTCGTGATCGACTCCTTTCAAGTCCGAGGTAGATAGTTTGATCTTTTTCGTAGTTGTGATAAAACGAAAAACCTCCGTTGTCACCCCACCACTGCCGCAGGCAGCCACGGCGAAAGCTCCAGAATCGACTAGAACATTAGATTGGTAATATTAGCCACGCAACGCGCAAGCGTTGCCGCCACCCACAAGTGTATAAAAAGGAGTACTCTGGCAGAGCCAGAGTACGGAAGATGAGCAATTCAATCAGCTGTGGAAGTAATGGGGGTTGCAACTGCTTGATTGGATTGCTTCTTGCAGCTCTCCGGCTTTGCCGGAGAACCCTTCTTAAACATGGCTCTAAAGAATCTCAGCCGTCGGCGCCACGGCACTGGGATTCACTAATACGGTGTCATTAGTGTTCCGGCAGTGCCGGGCCTCCGTTTCAGCTTCGCTGATCGGAGCCCCGGAGCCCCGGGGCCCCTTAACACCTTTCTTTCTGAGAAAAGGAACTCAAAGAAGCAGTCTTCGTTGGTAGCTAGGTCGTGGTGGTAGAGGTCCCAAAACTGGGTCCTCGTAACTCAACCGCTATTTTAGACCCGTGGCAACTGTAGCCGAGGCAGCCCAGAACTGTGACCCCTTCGCTCAGCCTGGCTCAGTCTGGCTCAGTCTGGCTCAGGCCAAGGCGGCAACCGCTCAGTTCCGAAGAAGCTTGATCACCTCCTCTTTCCCGGTGATCACAGCTAGATGCAAGGCCGTACGTCCATAGCTATCACGGCTTCCCGGTCCGCCCCCTTTGCGAGCATGGCTCGGACCGCAGGAGCGTTCCAGTGCCAGGCTGCTATGTGGAGCAGCGTCTGTCCAGAGCTGACGTGCGCCGTCAATGTCCCGCCCATGCCCAGCAGGTGGGAAATTTCTTTCTCGGTGCCGTCTCTGGCGAATAGATGCAGCATCTTCATGCCGTCTCGGTCCTGTTTGTGTACGTTTGCCCCGTGGACGAGAAGCTCCATGACCGTCTCCAGGCGTCTGTCGCCTTTCCTGATGATGTGTAACGGTGTTCTCCCAGCGATGTTGGTTGCAAGCGCCAAGCGGCTGTTCTGGGACCCGGTTTTGACCGTTTCGTCCAGGATCTGGCCCCAGAGGAGGTAACCCCGAGTCAGGCCAGGTTGAAATCTTACCCCTTTGCCATTCTTGTTCGCTGCCATTGTGACCACCCTGATCAGGTATACCTGCCCTTCCTTACAATCGGGCTGGTGTTGATTTGCGTTCTTTTTGTAGGAAAGGCAAGTACGCCTGATCAAGGTGGTGTTACGAACCGTCCCTGGTACACCGATGTGATCCAGGTAAAGACAGACTCGTAGGGAAGGACTCCCAAGGGCGGTAGGGGCAAGATGACTGAGTGGTTCGGGAAGCCGTTCCGGGAGACCTCGTGCCAAGCAAGCCACAAAGTTCAGAAGCAGCCAGGCCTTTGGTTGCGAGTTCTGCAGTAGGCCTTCCGGCCAACTGTGCGTGCACTTTCCTCCCTTAAGTGCCCTGTGAGCCCTCTGTACTACAGGCTCAGAGAGCATACCTGGCAACACTTTTAAATAGGTTTCCACCCTTTTAAGAGCTTCAAATAACCTATAAATATTAACTAACGTGTATATAAGATCGGGTAGCAAGTTTTTAGCGACTTAAAGGCAGCAAAAGTAGGCGAGAAGTGTTTTGGGGGAGTGCCCGGCTATCAAAAAGGGGGTGCCCGTCTATCAGGTCCCCGTAAAATTCATGGAAATCTCCGATTACGTCAGCCACAGCTCAGCAGCTCGAGACCACGAAAGGCAATGGTAGTTTTAAGCGTTGTGACGGCTGGCGCCATCCACGCGCGTGGTCATGTGACCACCTCACCATTAGTGGGGTGGCCTAGATTAGATCCTTCCAGCCTGCAGGACCTTTTCCTCCTGCAAGCTTCTTATTCTACGATAATCCAGTCAATCCACCACCTCGCCTACGGCTCGTGACAAGCGTTCAGATTGTTCTCATATAACTAAGCTGTTATTTACATATCAAAACGCAGCTTCTGTCGAGGGGACCGAAAATGGGCCTCTGGGGCTGTGCAGCGGCCAGTTGTGGGATCACCCAAACTCAGGGAAGAATCAGGGCAAGCTCATGGTAGATTAGCCACAGCTCACCCCAGCTCAGGACTGCGAACGAAAAAGGAAATTTCGCGTGCCCAGATTCGTCGCAGATTACCAGGCTGTTGTATGAGACGAATCTGGGCACACGAATTTTCCATTTTCGTACTTCCCCCCGTGCCATTGCTCACCCCGGCTTAAGCTCGGCTCAGTCTTTGCTCACGCTTGCTCACCCTGATTACCATTTTTGGCAGGATGCGCCACAGCTTGCTGAATTGCTTCAACTATAGCCGAGTAGCCCATAATTGGTCCCATATATACAAAAATGGCCACAATGAGTCCCCATTCTTGAAAATGAAAAGTTTCCCCTTTTATTTTTCATTTTACGTGCCTTAGCCTTTGCCCTCTAAGTCTCGCACCTTCAACTCGGGACGTACATCTTTGAGCGAGCTCGTGCTGATCCATATCTCGCCGACGGGTGCAGACCATGGTGATATTTTGCTGGGCTCTGTACCTAAGAAACGCGTCTTTGCCTACCCCTGCTTTCGTCTCCGCTCCGCTGCTTAGCCATTGTCCGCGAAGCCTAGACAAACAAAGACCGACCTTCACCCCAATCGAGATGGCCGACAACGAGATCGCAAGATTACGTCAGGCTCTCAAATCCTTTCCCGCTTCATACAAGATTTGGATTGTCTCTGGCCGTTACCATCCAAACGCAGCACACCAAGTACGAGGGCACCAGACCAACATGCAGTCGCATTACCGCCAAAGTACCAAAACACTACACTAACTGCTCAGTCACACCTTATATATTACCATGCTACGTCTCTTTCATCTCTACCGTTCTGCAGCCCGTGAACAGGTGATTTTCCCTGTCATCCGATTCTTCCCTTTTTAGCTTTGTTATTGAACTGAGCCTGGAACTTGGTGGAATCGGAATCAATGCCTTAGGTATCCGCTGAACTGATACCAGTTAGCAAATAGCTAACGCCGTGTATGTGTATGGACTTACATCGAGAGGAGGGTTATCTAAGTGATCTTCATGGATCGTTACCTTGTGCACGATGGATGAGGAACCCTCCGGCGCTTGGTTTCCCCTCTCTTTAGGAGCGAGGAACGGCAGCGGTTGGTTCTGCTCGAGCTGGAAGATGAAGTTCATCAACGAGAAAACCGGTACCAGATGATCCCATTGACCCTTGCAGAAGTTCCGTTTAAGGGCTGGTTTCCACGACTTTAGAGAAAAAGCAGGGTGTTGGCTGCAAAACTCCATGCTCGTAGGGAGGTTTTCGTCAACGAAGCCATGGTCTATAAAGTGTTGCATAAAACAACAAGCTTTTCCAGCACGCTAGTTTAAGTAGATGATAACCAAGAATATCCTTGGCACCCGGATGAGAATGAAGTTAATAAAGGGCTCGTCCTTGTCATATTCTAGCTCTAGTTCCTCCCTAACCACTGCCGCGTTTAGGAGGGTCGGGTCTTGATACTTGCTAGCAGGCAGAAACTTGCCACTACCGAATTTATCATGGGATTTGATATACAGCTTACTGATTCAATCGGCAAGTCCCTTGGTTTCTGGCTCCTGAGAGCCCATGGCGGCTCAGCTCAAAATTTGTCGTAACTACTGTGCTGTAGATTTCAACTGTCAGGGAGACGATATGCGGTGGTGGGGTGGCCTGGGTATCGACTCGCGATCGAGGTTGGCCGAGGGGCCACTACTTTAAAGGGGCAGGGGCTTGCTCGCCCAGCCAACAAGGATCGGAACCCCAATAGCATCGAATTTCTCACTAGGCGCGGGCAGCCGCTATGCTAGAAACGTATTGAAGTGGTGTGTGGCCATTGAATTACAGGGACGGATAGGGACGCATTTCCCCGGTTGGGCGGTCCTTTTAGCGAGGCTCTCAGAGCCTTGTCCCTTTTCTTTGATGATGGGACTGGATGGGCGACAATGACGACATTGGGATGCGGACAACTTGTTTGGGCGATTGAGGCTGAACCTGCACTTTGGCAGCGGCGCTTTCGAGGTCTGACCGAGCTGCGCCCCCTGAAAGGTGTGTTGGTTGGAGGGTCCCGCCGATTGATTGGCTCCCAGTGGACACACCCTCGACACAATTCTATACTTTTGCAGGACTATCTCTTAGTTCAAGGCCATGCCAAGGGATCCCTTGTCTGTCCTACTTTCGGTTCTCTTACGCTTTTCTACTTTAAAGCTTTCGGTGAGCCACATCGGTGTCCTAGGCAGGGGGGATTTAACGAACGACCGAAAAGCGGTCGAGAGTAACACTGCTATCATGGCGACTGTATATGCGCGTCCAATGTCGAAGGGATAGGCTCCGTACAAGCGCCTGTAACGGTAGAACTCTCGAACTTTCGGATGACTGTCTAATTTAGGGTTTTGAGCCCGACCAAAGCAAGCGCCATGATAGACTGCATACCGCGTGGTCCAATCGCCTGATATCTGTACTGCGGTCCCGATCGGCGTGAAGGGATACCGAATGAATGAGGTGAAGGCACGCCGGAGCGTCTCGAGCGGGGGGACGAAGGTTGCCCCAGGAGGGGCCCAGGAATCAAGCGATCGGAGAAGAGGTTGACTGTCCAATTCAATTCAATGCCTCAGGGCCAAACTCTGGTCAATTCGAAGGGTGACGGATGTGTCTAAAACAACTAAAGGCCACGCGCGCGCATTCTGAGCCCTTTCTAACGGGCATCCACGTGATCCAGGACCGATCGGCCCGGGCGCAGCGACGCCAGTCCCGGCTCAGTTTCTTCTTTGCTTTCGTCTTCCACGGATACACGATGGGCTTCGCTCTTGTGGTCCACAGCTACGTAAAAAGCAGAACAAAGAATCAACGCAGCCCCACACAAAGATGCAATATTAGGAGATATACCCCAGACTAGTTTATCTAGAATGAGAATGAACACCAGTTGTACGTAGATCATATGTAACGCCTGGGACGAATTACTTTGCTGAAGAGCAAGTGTCTTGAAAAGAAACTGAACGTGGAAAAACGTAAGCAAGCGCGCTTAGTTAAGGCTATTTTAGAGCGCAACCTACCATGCCAAAGCCGCCAATAGAGAGAAAGGCAAGAGAAGTCCATTCCATGATCGTTTTGGGCATCACAAGCTGTAGTTTTGGCTGCAGCGCGAATGATGCTGCAGAAAGCATCGTTGAGCAACTGGCAAATGCATTAACGATGATGAGCGGGTGAGCTCGCTTTCCAATCTTGCTCGTGATAATCAGGACACTCGCCGACCCACAGACACCCAACAATGCAACGGCACCATAGGCAATCCGTTGAATAGGAGTAGCTGTGGTCAGGGTGGATGGCGTAGGCGTATTAGTTATGTCGTGAGTCCGGGTCCAGAGAAGAACTAAAACTACGCCGATTGTAGAGACGAGGCTTGCTAGTTTTGCCGATAGACTGAATGTATCGCCGAAGAGTACCGAGGAAGTATAGCGCGCGAGTGGAGGCGCCAGGAATCCGATAGCTGTTGCCTCCGACATTGAGAAATATAAAAGCGACACTTCGGCAAACGGAGTAATTATTAGTGTCGGATAGTCAGATGAGGTGAGAAGTTTCTACATCATACCGTGCATGCAGGCTATCATGATAAAACCGCTGATTCCTCTCGCCAGGAGCAGAACACGAACACCAGACTCGCCGAAAGGGTGGTCTGGAACATTCGAGTGCCAAGAATAGAGGAAACATAAAGCAGAAGTCACTAACATTCTAATGAATAGAACCTGTTGCTAGTGTCAGTTTCCAAAATTCTACCTTGATGTAACAAGGAAACCCACCTCAAATGGAGACATCGTTTCTTCCTGAAACTTTGTGGCCGTCGTCATTGCTGCAGTAAGTATCTGAGCAATGAGCATATACCACAATCCATTCGAATTTTTCCATAAACTTTGCAGTCTTTTCTTGATCTCGACTGAGATGGATTGGAGGGTTGTCCAGGCGTTCATTTCGGTTGGTAGAGTCAGACTTCGGTAGAAGGCACAAATGTGGCTACCGCATCTAGACCGGGCTTTGGTTATTTGGGGGGACGATGAGTTTAGAGTCTTTGGTTTTGGTGGTCAAAGCCGCCTTGAGGAACAATGCTGATAAAGGGTTGAGGAAGTAGATATTTTTGGCAATGACGAACCCTGTGTTTCGGATATTGTAATAATGAGTTTCGTAGCATCGCGGTTCCTTCCCCTACTTCCGGCAAACACTTGACGGATCCTCAGGAATTAGAGTGGAAGGTGGCAGAAACCCTGCAGCTTCTAGGATGAGCGATTTGTCATTACGCATGGAGACTCTGGGTTTGGTAATCGGCCGGGTTTGGGCCGGAATTCCCTGGGTTAGTAGAGATTTCCCCCTTTTGCAGAAGTCCGAGAGTTGGAAATGCGAGATTTCCCTCTTTGCAGAAGTCCGAGAGTTGGAAATGCGAGATTTCCCTCTTTGCAGAAGTCCGAGAGTTGGAAATGCGAGATTTCCCCCTTTTGCAGAAGTCCAAGAGTTGGAAATGCGAGATTGTCACAGTGCTTGTCCGAGGCAACAAGCGAAAGCATGTAGCTTTCCAAACGGAGCCGAATGAACTCCGAACGCGTCTTCTCCCTTCGTCGAAGCTCTTGCTGGTCCAGGTCGAGTTGTTCCGTGCGGGAGAATCCTTGGAATGCGCGACCAGCCCTTTGAGCTGCGCCACCTCCTGGCGTTTGCCCTCCCTCCTTTCGTTGTTGCAGACAATCTAAGTCCTCTTAATTGTCCGGATTCTGCAGCTGCTCGTCACAGAACATGACAAACTGATGGAAGACCTTCCGGCATCAAACACCTTCGATTCTGGATTCCGGTTCCTTGAGCGCTTGCTCCAGATTCTTCTGGACGTTATCCGGACCCTCCAAACGTGCCGCTGAGACCTTGTGACCCATGTTTGACAGAAGGTGGGAGCGGTTGATGGGCGGCATTTGCTCCTGAGCAACCGGTCCTTGTCAATGCCCTGAAGCATCCGGAGAGACGAACCCATCTCGCCTCGGTCCCAGAGAGAGTTGGCAGCCTCTATCTTAACACCTTCAACTTTGCCCTGCCGTCGAGCTTCGTTCCACAGGGCTCTTTAGGCAAACGCTTGCGGTTTGCGTCTCCCGTGTAGAGGACGCGAAGAAGGGGAAGCCCAAAAACCCTACAGGCCCGCAAACACTCGTCGGTTTTGGTCACGTGCGCACGCGAATGTGCGATGCGACCGCGTCGTTTGTGTCGTTTGTAATGCTTGTTTCAGTTCGCGCAGGTCCGCCAGACGGCATGCTCGGGCACTGAGGCGAAGCTAGACCGCTTCTTTGAACTTGAAACCAGCGATGATAACGTCGTTACCGGAGCGAAGGTGAAGCGTGAGGTAATAGATGTAGGACTACCCAAACCACCTTCTTATATCCCCAAGAGAAGACAATACTGACGTTACACTCGGGGATAGTTTATCGAGCGACTTCACTCGCACCAGTAATGCACCGACTTCATCCACGACTTCCTTAAACTCATTAAGGATGAGTTGCTTATTATTGAGACTCGCGAGAGTCCCCGCTATACGAGCCAACAGCTCAAAACCGAGCTGTTCAGAATGCATAAGAAGATGCAGGAGGTTGATTGTTATGGGACGATGCCCACACCTAGAGGTCACTGGGACGGCACTGAATCAATTGATGACGGTGATCCCAGCACTAACGACAGCAGCGAAGTCGCGACATCCAACATCTGTTCTCCAAAGTTCAGCGCGCGAGCAACGATGCTGTGTCGATGACCGCTGGGAAGTTTCGAATTTCAATCTTTAGCTGTTAATATCAGGGAGGGACTGGACGTTGGAAGGCACTTGACGGACGTAGCAACATGATACCCCTTTTTTGCAATTTCAGATAGCGTTATCGCACCATCCTCCCCCGCATCCATCATGCAACATCCCGCTGTCCTGTCGCACGAGACGAGGCTCTGGACTCGGCGCCTAATTTTCCTGCAGGTCGGCACATCAAATCGGTCCCGCACCTGAATCACGCTTTAACGATGAGCCACCCCTAGCCCCCGAGCAATATTCTTCTCCTTGCGATGGAGCTTGAAGCGATGTCACACGGAGTCAGGCTGTCCTCGTTCTACGACCTGTTCTAAAGCAAGTGTATGCAATAGGTATGTAACTTGCAAATGGCGTGAGCCTTGGCAGAATTTGCAGATACCTCTCATTTGTAAGTTCGGACTATCGTTTGTGAGTTCGGTCTATCGCCTGTGGGTTCGAGATATCGTTTGTGGGTTCGGACTATCGTCTGTGGGTTCGGATTATCGTCTGTGGGTTCGGTCTATCGCCTGTGGGTTCGAGATATCGTTTGTGGGTTCGGACTATCGTCTGTGGGTTCGGATTATCGTCTGTGGGTTCGAGATATCGTTTGTGGGTTCGGACTATCGTCTGTGGGTTCGGACTATCGTTTGCGGGTCGGACTTACAGTCGAATGTGTAAAGCAACCCTGAACACCGCCAGGTCGACTCTATTGATGCATTAAACTCCTGCCGACTGCATCGGATCAACGCCTACACGGATATAAGTTAAACTAAATTCCCCCTAGCTATCATTACCTTGGTCTGGCAATCAAAAGTTTCACGCTGCCACTGAGAACAGAGTAACGACCATGGCTACTACAAGCATTCTCTCCATGCAACCCGACCTTGTCAAAGACTTGACTCGTCCAGACTTTGCTGTGAAGACAGCTAGCATTGGCTGGCAGCCAGATTACAACAAGTTCGTTGAACGATCTAAACGCCTTGAATCCGCTCGCTCTGAAACCAAACTACCTGAGGGATGGCCCTCACGATTGGAATCGTCTTTAGTGTGGGACGGAAATGAGATCAATGGTGAAGATGACTATGTCTATCACCTAACAAGTGGCGAACTGGAAGAATTGACTGCGTCAATTCGTCACTTCAAAGGTCTGTTCAGTAAATTTCAATCATTTCGACGCCGATAACTGACATTCAATCTCTAGCCCTTCAGTTGGGACTCGAACATGTCAATCAGGAGACATTTCCGCTTCCTAACATGAAGCACCAGCTTTCGAAGCTTCGAGAAGAAGTCTTTGTCGGAAAAGGATTCTTCATTCTTCGAGGCTTGGATCCTGCCCAGTTCTCTGCGGAAGACAATGCTATATTGTTCCTTGGCATTTCGAGCTATATTGCCGAGCGACGAGGCCAGCAGACTAAAAGTGGGAAAATGATTGGTAAGTCAAACGTGCCGCTTTAGCATAGTATTGACGTCAAGTTTCGAACTAAAACACTTGCAGGCCATATCATCGATGCGGACTGGGTGAACGGGCCCAAGGGCATGAGACAGCCACTCTATGCCAACACCGCACAGGTATTTCTCCAAGAAAATTCTAGAAGATCTGGTCTAACCGTGTTGAAGCCGTTCCACTCCGATGTTGTTTGCGAAGTTCTCGCTATGTACACGCGCAGCCTCCCTACTGAAGGAGGTAATAGTGTCATTGCATCATCCTGGAAAATCTACAACGAGTTGGCCAGAACGCGGCCAGATCTTATTCACGTCCTTTCATCGCCTGACTGGGTTTATGATACGTAAGTCTCATATGATTATAATAGCAGACGTAAACCTACTGAATCTTATACATAGGTGCGGCCAGAACCAGCCCTATCGCAAGCAGGCCCTGATGCACTGCGAAGATGGGAAAGTCATTCTCAACTTTTCGCGACGGTCGCTCACAGGGTCACCAACATCCCCGAGGCCTGCTCACATTCCGGGTATTACTGAGATTCAGGCCGAAGCGCTTGACATGGTGCAGCATCTAGCCGAAAAACACCAGCTAGTAACTACGATGCAACCAGGCGATATACGTTTCATCAACAATTTCGGAATTTTGCACGCGAGAGATCGCTTCAAAGATGGTATTGGCAGCAAGCGGCATCTACTTCGGCTATGGCTTCGTACCGAACGCGGAGGCTGGAAGTTGCCTCTTCCGTTGCATAACGCAATGGATTCTATATTCAATAGTTCTGACACGTCTATGCAGAAGTGGGAGGCTGATCCGGTTCTCACCACCGATCAGGTCACTACTGCTGTCGACACTTGTTCTTGAGGGTGTTTTTCCTATATGGTCTGCTTGAGGAGGGTTGAGTGGGACAGAGATAAGGTGATGTAACTGGGTGGAAATCATTCAGTGCACTATTCGTCGAATAGCTGATGATTCGATCACATCCTTATTTTCCATAGTTGCCAGCACGATTCAACATCGTCGGCGTAAATGATGATTTCCCCGCAGTTTCTTTGCACTATAGCGAACGTGTTGGGCTAATCGATGGTGATTTAAGCCTATCGACGTAGTTGTCATCGCGCTCAATCCTGCGCTGGGTTTTGTAAAGCATTGGGAGCATTGTGACGAACGGCACCTCTACGGCTCAAATCGATCAAATACGCAGGTATGGCAAAGATTCCTCGATTGGCTTGATCTGTTGTATTGCCCGAAAACCTCTCGCTTGTGGAAGATTCTTCCGTTTGTGGCATTTGCTCATCCGCACCGGAACTGTGGTTGTTCGGGTCCGAAACCGCCAGCTGATGGAGCCCCTGATGCCAACTGACACATTGGCACACCTGTTGTATAATTAGCTGGATCCAATCGTCATGCTGGATTAGCCTTCGCCATTTTATCTGAAGGGAGATCCCCTAGTCTCCTTAATTCAGTTCAAGGCATGCTTTCTTGCCTGCTTTTGGCCTACTTATGGATTTTCTAAGGGTTTAACATATCTAAACCTAATTTTGACACAAGTTGGGTTTCCTAGCCTAAAGCAGACAAGCGACTCGAAATAACTTGTTTACTTTGAGATCTTTCAACCAGTGCAAAATGCTTCAGTCCCTGTCTTAACCGATGTTGGAAGGCCAGAATCTCGCAGAACGTTCGCAGCGAATTTTGTGAGTGGTATGTCGGTGCCTATGATGGAACAAATTAACAGCGGTTTGGAATCGAGACCTTCTAGGTCACAAGGCATACCTCGAGGACCAAGAATCCCGACGACAAGTGGTAAAAACTCATTCTTGTTGCTAATGCGAGAATTGTACGGTATCTGACCAACTAGAGATAGGGTAACGTGTTAGTAGAGTCTCTGGAAATTCGGGGAGTTGCACTCGCTTGGGATCATAACTTCAGGACAACCCGTTAAAGACGAGATGAAATTACGGTGGAATCCAGAGCCGCCTCTCCAAGAGTCGCTAAAATGAAAGATCAGCCAGAGGTCAATAAAATTTCGACAGTGATTCGTACCCTCGATAGTCATCGCGATATTTTGGCTCTTCATCAGAAATTGGTGCCACCGCAATGACATTCAGCTGACCCTCGTCATCTGTCGACAGGATTGAATTCAGAAACCAGCGTGCAAAGAGCTCTTTGCGATCTACTGCCGCGCCTTGTTCTTCTGCTGAGGAATTCTGTGCTTCAGACCTTTAAGGCGTCAACAATCATATCTAGTAAAATGACGGAGCCCTTACCATCTTAGACGGACGCTAGGACTAACATAGGGCTCCTTCTTAAATACCGCCCTATAGTCAGTTCTGAACTTCTCAGTGTTCTTCCAAAGATCAAACTGCTTGATTATTTTCATGGTTTGTTGCTGAAATAACAAAGTTAACAGGGGAGAACCGAATAACTCATGCAGATGTAGAACGAACCTTGCCAATGTAGTCAGCCAAACTTCGGCCATCGGAGGCAGGATTCTCGTGCTTCCAAATATCCTCTAGGCACACCATAGTAGGATATACACCAACCGTCGTCTCTAATATTTTAACAAACTTGTCGAATAGGTCCTTTGCAGCGCCAGGCTTGTATAAAAAATCAGAGAATACGATAATCTTTTTAATCGTCTGGGAATAGAAAAAGTTAGATGCAGACTGCGATTGTTGGTCAGGCACGCACACTGTTTATTGGTTTTGGCAGGAAAGAGAGCCACGCCGAGGTAACCGTGTGAAGGATATCGACATCACGACACAAGAAACCAATAGTGTCGAGTGTGCTTGAGAATGGCTATGGTTAGTTATGAAAACTCCCAGTTAGCAAGTTATTAGGATAGCTCTTACGACGCAAGTGGGAATACACCAGTGACAGAAAGAGCACCCCAGCTTGTTCGAATACCGAAGAGACCTTGCTGTGATGATGGCCCTCTCAGGCTTCCTCCTGCTAAGACTTGTTAAAAACCACATTATGAGGATTTAATGAGGAAAGTACACACTGTCGGTCCCGATGCTAACATCTAGCCAGTCGTATGCAGCAAGGGCTACAGCTCCTCCCGAGGTACTTCCTTGGGGGAGCAGATACCCATCACCACGTGGGTTGAACGGGCAATGGAAGTCAACCCAGTCTACCGTCGGGACCTCCACCTCGGCAAATTGACTGAGTTTTGTCTTGCCTACCACGATGCCACCGAGGTCAAGTATTCGCCGGAGGGCAACAGCCGTGGTACTGCAAGGGGGGTAGAGCTGCTCCCAGGAACGACATGCTAGGGTCGTCTTGGTTCCCGAGAGATCAATGTTGTCCTTGACAGAGAATCTGAGTCCATCTAGAGGCCTTTCTTCATTCCTTACGTAATATAGTCGAGATGGAACAGGAACTGCAAGTCGAAATCCGTTGCAATACGGAAATATCCCATAGCTAAGATCCATTGTCAGCAACCGAAGATATGCGGGGTTTACTCTCACACCTTTCGGATTTGTCCATGGGAGGTACTGTTGCTGTCATGAATGCCTCTTGAACATCTGCAAGTACCCTCGAGACTGCATGGAGAAGACCATAGCGCATATAATAAGGGCCGCTAGGGAGGGTTTCCGTATCTGCCACTGCGAAGGTGGCGAGAGAGTTCCACGAGTCTAACATCTGCAGTATCGCTAGATCCAAGCTGGCCGATGGATATCCTTCTTCTCGAACAAAAATGACATTTTGAAGGAAGGTTCTATCAAACACATCATCAATTGATTCCCAGACTTGGACTGTTTGCTGGAGCCAGTCTTTGGTGATTGTGTTTCTCGGGGGGTTCAGAACAACGACAGGTCCACTAGGGACAGGATCTTCGATGCTGATACGAGCGTTGGAAAGCTGCGATCGGAAGCGTCAGGGACATCTTATGAGGGTCGCTACATGGCAACATACTGGACGAGCAAAGAATGTCCTTTTTCCTTGGCTAAAACAGAATCCTATCTCTTCGGTCCATGTAAAGTGCTCAGGCGGCGTGGGCGAGGTGGCAGTGAGGGTTGTCATGACTTGAATTACAGTCGGTCGAGTCAGAAATTGAAGAAAAGTAAGGGTTTTTTTTAAAAGAAAAAAATGAAATAAAAGGACTGGTTTGGCTTAGAGCTAAGTTGGGCCAAGCTGGACTTGGGACGCAAGATCAACTACGCAATGCTGGGGAAGTGGGGATGATGGCCTACCTTAGCTATATAACACTCAATGTGCGGGGTAGGTTTGTTCTCTTGTAAATCACAAAACGGGTGAACTATAATTAGTCACCTAAGCTAACCCAAACCTACAGCTTGCGGCATGAAAAATGACAGCAGGAAGTGGGAAGGCTCGAGCGAATAGACTGCAGCTATAATGCACTGGGCTAACCGCTGGCAGGGGTTAAGATGTCGTCAGCAAGGGATTGGCACGTTGCAGCTAGCGGGGGAGGGAGAAGGATTGGACCCACTTACCTTGCAGAGGGCACAGTACATACATATGTGGAGGAGTCCACACCGCGTCCCCCCCCCCCAAAAAAGGAGGTCATCTCGGTGTACGGTAGGGTATGTCTCCGTGTACGGTAGACCCATATATTTTGCCATACATAACCCTAACCCTCCGATGTCGACCGCCCCCACAACGCGACCCCCTGCATCTGTGACAGCTGCCAGCCCGCATTCGTGCGTGAAAGATTCTTCGGCTCCAATGCAAACCACCACCTCCTGTCAGAAAGAAAGGGGTTCTGGCCCAGAAAGAAGGGTCTGGAAACCACCAGAACAATAGATTTGTAACCATTGCCACTATTCACAGCTATAAGGAAGGATCTCTGGCAAAGCCAGAGAGCCACGGACGAGCAATACAATCACGCAGTTACAAGCCCTTCAATTCCACAGAATCCAGAGCGCAGTGCTTCTGACAGCTATTGGTTCTTAGCCTGGTTTATTTTAAGTTTTTGGTAGGCATGGGTTGCTTAGCTTTAACAATGGCTAGGCCGAGTCATACGTACACCCAGTACGTGTGTAGGTCGTAATTGGAATTGTTACCTGGGAGCTACCCTTACAGATTACGCGTCGTCTGCTGTGAAACAAACGGTCACCTGGTTAGCCACGTGACTCCCCACTTTCACCGCTATAATACTGGCTCTCTGCCCCTCTCTCCTTTTTATCTAGAATAAGCAATTCCATCCCTCTTTTGCCGAACGGCCAGAAAACCGCTCTGTTTTGTGTTCCACATCTGCTTTCATCGAGAGGAAACTTTAGCCGGGGTGACTGAAAAGGGGCCTCTGAGGCTGTGCTGCAGAGGCGAATGGGATCACCCTAGCTCAGGGAAGAATTAGGGGAAGCTCAGGACAAATCAGCCACAGCTTACCCTAGCTTAGGATGACGAACGAAAAAGGAATTTCGTGTGCCCAGATTCGTCTCATACAACCTATGTGTTGTTTCAGAGAACTTTTGGCAGCGCGTTGAGTCAGTCTGAGGTGCCTGCAAGCAAGTGGAAGTAGATACGTCGCCTTCTTGAAACGTGCCCTCCAACCCACCTTTATATTTAAATTTTACTTCTAATCGCATCGACCCGACCATGGATGGGAACTGGCAATGGCCCAAAGTTTGCTCTTTGGGGGAGCGGGGAATGAAGGTGATTCGTTGCATGTGCCGGAGCGGGGTTACTCTTTCCGAATCGTGGATTCCTTCCGAATGATTGATGTCGACAAGGCTCTCTCACCATCTCATAGGTCCTGTGCAACGGTCGGCCTCTCACACCCCCTCTTCCCAATGCGTCTTCTGAACACTGCCAGTCTGGAATTTGAGGAGTTCTTCGGCGAAGTTGGCAATGGAATCCCGCATTACGCCATTCTCTCTCACACCTGGGGTCCGGATGAGGTCTCGTACAGAGACTATGTCGATGGAGTAGGCCCGTCACGGCGGCTGGGCTGGGCAAAGATTCAGGACGCCACCAAGCTCGCCAACGAGGAGGGATTTCAGCATCTGTGGATCGATACATGCTGCATCGATAAATCTTCGAGCGCCGAGCTCTCCGAGGCAATCAACTCCATGTTCAAATGGTACCGCGATGCCGCCATCTGTTACGCATACCTGAGCGATGTTCCCAGCTCCGAAGATCCCATGCTGGAAGGCTCATCGTTTCGCCGCAGCAGGTGGTTCACTCGCGGCTGGACACTGCAGGAATTGCTTGCCCCCAAGGAGCTCGCCTTCATCGGGTCGGACTGGGTGGAGATTGGCACAAAGAGGTCCTTGGGGACGGCGGTTTCGTCAACAACGCGGATTGACGTCAAGGCGCTGGATAAGCAGAGTTGGCCGGAATACAGCATTGCACAGAAAATGTCCTGGGCCGTTGGGAGACAGATCACCAGGCTCGAAGACGAAGCCTACTGCTTGATGGGCCTCTTCGATGTCAACCTGCCCATGCTTTACGGCGAGGGTCGCCGGGCATTCATCAGACTCCAACAGGAAATACTGCGCCAGTCTAACGACCAATCATTGTTTACGTGGGCCTTTCTGGAATCCGAGCATTCCTACACCTGCCTCTCGGGCTTGCTTGCCCCATCGCCGGAGTACTTTAAGCACGCATCGCGCATCCAACTGCTTCCGTACGGCCCCGGAGAGGAGTACGAAACCGCGTTTGAGCTAGTTCATCAAGTCGTCCGGATGAAGATGGCATGTGCCGATAGTGTTGAGAGTTTGCAGCTTCAGCCTGTCAGAAATGAGCCTCCGGTGTTTAAGGTCCTTGAGGCACGGCAAACTCGAGCATCAACTCTAGTCCCCGCAGCAGAAATATCGACCATCAGCATGTCTGCGCCATCTGCGCCTTCGATACCACAGAGTACGCCCCAAGATGAGTCTTCTCGCAGCGGGGACTGCGTCGACACGGATGAGTGTGCTCTGTCAATCCCAGTGATCACCATCGAGGCCGAGGACAAAATTGGGACACAGGCTGATTGCAATAGTTCTGCTGTCGCCTATTTGGACAAGAGAGTGGATCACAACAATCGGGCTGACTTTGAACGCTCTCCTTTACGGAGTCACTTAAATATCCAAGCAACGGAGAAAGCCATAATCACCGAGGACAGCAAAAACTCAATGGAGGAACCCGCCGACTTGGGAGAGGCAGGCTGGAACCGCTATATATACGAGCCGGTCATCGTCGCACCTTTGAGATGTCAGCTCAATTGGCGAAGATTGGGCATCTTGTTCTCCCGCGATGCCACGGAAGCAGGGGATGGGGTTCTGTCCCGCCTACACTACCCGTCCCTCGTCGCCCTCGACAACCTAGATAAACTACAGCTAACGACAGTCACGAAGTATATCAGACTCACGAAGTATATCAGAATCTCCACTCATGTGGAGCAAAACTCGCAATGGCGTCCGTGGCAGTTAAGTATGTGGGAGACCAGACCATGGCCGGAGATCAGAATCTCGTCGATCCTCACTAGAGGCTACACTCTACGCTACTCTGCTGGTCCAAACTGGGAACTCGACGAGAAGACGGGAGTCTTGACGCCGAAAAGTCTATACCCAACCCACCACAGGGCCAACGCCACCGAACTTGCACCACTCGCTCTTTTTGACTCTGTCGGCTCTCCGCCTCCTGGTGGGCAGGTTGACCTCCACATGTTCTTCCTCAGCATACCCATCTGCGAGCCCGAAGCCGTGATCTGCGAAGTGGGTGTTCTCCGCAGTAGCCGCCGCGCGCCCATGTCTCCTAGTTTGGAGTCCTCGTTCCGGTTTTATTCTTTCGATTTGGCCTCGACTCGGCACGCAAGAGCTCCCCTGAGGAAGGGAAAGTCTATGATTACGATCAAGTACCGAGAAGGCATGGGGATGAGCTGCATAAATGTGTCGATCGGTGAGTGGGCAAGCGATGTCGGGTCGATCCCTGTTCTCAGTGCCTGCGATGAGACCAAGACACCGTGGCTGTCGCAACGGCTGTTCCCGGTCTTGCGATCTCGAGTATGAGCACGGCAGCGCCTCTTGGATACTCAGCGGCCCATCCCTTGCAGTGGTCTATATCAGTGGGTATCTGTGCAATACAATACACATACAAGGCCTTTGCTTTTGAATATCAAAGTGAACTGTTGGTGTGAAGCTTCTAGTTTCGAGAGACTTGATCTCCCCAAAGGGAGCCGACCGAGCAACCCCACCATTCTCCAATGGGAATTCCGGCCTCTGGTTGCAACAAATGGTCCGCTGGCTCAATGGCAGAGCATCTGACGCGCGTGCGTCCAGATGGGCCTTAGAATGCTCTTGGCGTCCCTGTCATCTTCCTTCGCCTTGGGCTCTGACCCCTCACAGGCCAAAACTGGAATTCAGCTTGGAGCAACACGGCGAGGAAGGAGACCTGCAGGAACGGCTGAGCAATTATTGAGCCCAGACCTATAGCGCTTACCTCTTCCCCTTTCTTTTCCCCGGATAGCGCACCTTCTAGACGACATCTTTGACGTCTTGCAGCGGTCCAAAAGCGGGGAGGGGGAATTGTTGCGGACCGTGCCGCTGGGGTATTTGCCGACATCTCACAAATGGCCCTGTGTGGGGTTCAATAGCCTGCATGCGCATAGGCACGTTGAGGTGAGCTTGACGGACCATTTGGGTAAGGGGTGGACTTGTCCTGTCGCTTTTAATCTAACGTGGGTAGCAGCAGCTGGACCTGCAGAAGCGCTGCAAGGGACGCTGCATGCTCCACGCTCCGCCAAGGGTCCCGGTTGTCGGGTTAGGCACGCCCGACTCGGAGACGGGAGAGCCTCCGCCTTCATACGGAAATGATTGATAAAGAGTCGACTCCGGCCACGAGATCTCCCCTTTGTTTGCCCCAAGTCCCAGCCACTGCAGCCTCTCGCTCATCTGCCACAGTGGACTTAGACCATCATGTTGCTGCCGTTTGCCATCGTTGCGTCGATTGTTGGGCTTGCGGGTGCTGCGCCGCACCCTGCAATTCGGCGCCAAGTGTCGCAACTTCGAACCCAGTATGATTTCATTGTCGCCGGTGGTGGCACTTCGGGCCTCACCGTCGCCGATCGGTTGTCTGAGGCCTTTCCCCAAAGTAAGCAAGCGGCAGCACCCCGTTCCCGTCATCCCGCCTCGTTGACGCATCCACTCACGAAATGCGACAGAAACCGTCCTCGTTATCGAGTATGGCGACATTGAATATGCGCCAGGAATCTTCGATCCCCCGCTGGCCACCTGGGGCGGAATTGGTGCGTCGGCCAGTTACTTTGTCGTCCAGTCGCAGCCGATCCCAGACGTGAAGAACGCGACGGCCTTCGTCCTGGCCGGCAAGGTTGTGGGTGGGAGCAGTGCCATCAACGGCATGTTTTTCGATCGCCCTTCGCGCTATGATATGGACGCGTGGGCCGGGGCTGCCAACAACGGGCTTAGCTCCATCCATACCCGCTGGGGCTGGAATGCGATGTTCCCGTTCTTCAAGAAGGTAAGGACCTACGCCGGGATCGAATCTCGCAACAACCTGAGTTGAGTCGACAGATTAGCTGACGGGCATGTGTTCTTTCGCGTTTGTGCAGAGTGTCAACTTCACGGCGCCACCGCCTGCCGTCGCTGCCCAGCGTGGCTACACCTGGGATCTGTCAGCCTACGGCGGCTCAACCCCCATTTATTCCAGCTTCCCTCCCTTCCTCTGGGGGGATCACAACGTCGTTCGGAACACCTGGACCGACCTGGGAGTCCCCGCCCTCCAAGAATGCGCAGGCGGTGACAAGAGCGGACTTTGTTGGATTCCCATATCACAGCACCCAGTAACGGCCCGCCGCTCCCACGCCGGGCTCGGCCACTATCTCAATGCCACCAAACCGAACTACGATCTGCTAGTAAAACACCAGGTCGTCCGTGTGGTATACCCCAATGGCTGTGACAACGGTCCGCCTTTGGTCGAGGTCCGGTCGCTCGTCGACAATCAGCTTTTCAACGTAACCGCCACAGGGGAAGTCATCATTTCGGCAGGCGTCTTCCATACACCTGCAATCCTGCAGCGAAGCGGCATCGGAAAGGCATCGGTTCTCAGCGCCGCCGGAATTCCCGTCGTCCTCGATCTCCCGGGTGTCGGTTCCAACTTTCAGGATCACTCCGGCTCAGCTATCTCATGGAACTGTCAGTTACGACATCCCCAAATTAGAAGATAGGTGTATGTGAAACAGGACTAACAATATGCTTACATAGACTCGGCGCCGGGAAACTTTACGCCACTGGCCTCTTCCATGGCGAACCCGGCCTTCCTCGCCGACGCAACAGCGGGATTCAACGAGATTCCGGCGCGCGGGCCGTACACCTTAGCCGGCTCCAACAGTGCCATCTTCGTCCCGCTAGCCAACATCACCACCAGCTACCAAGCCATTGTTAATAGAATCAATGGCATCATCGACGACGGCTCAGCGGCATCATATCTCCCCGCCGACTACAGGACGGATGCAACCATGATCGCAGGCTACAAGCAGCAGCTCGCCATCATCGCTAAGCTGATGAACGACTCGCGGGTTCCCAGCCTCGAAAGCACCTTTGCCACCGGCACCTCGGTCCGCGGCGTCAATCTGCACCCCATGAGCCGCGGAACGGTACGGCTCAACCTCACCGACCCTCTCAACGTGCCTATTGTCAACTACGGCACTGGCTCCAACCCGATCGACTTTGACGTGTACCTCGCCCACAGCAAGTATCTCCGCAGGATGCTCAACACGCCAACCATGCAAGGATTTGGCGCTGCCGAAGTGAACCCCGGCGCTTCGGTCCAGACGGACGCGGCCCTCCTCGAGTACATCAAGAGCACCATGACGCTATCGTTTATGCATCCGTGCTGCACGGCGGGCATGATGCCCAAGAACAAGGGCGGCGTCGTCGGCGCCGACTTGAAGGTCCACGGCGCGGCTGGCCTGAGGGTTGTCGACATGAGCGTCCTCCCGTTCCTGCCGAGTTCCCATCTCAGCGCCCTGGCATATGCTGTTGGGGAGAAGGTGAGAACGCCTCGCCGTCCACGGTTTTCTTGGAAGATTGTGCTAATAAACCACTAGGCTGCCGACATCATCATCCGTGACTGGTGAAGAAGGACGGAGGTTGGTCTAGGGAAGCCTGTCAAAGAAATGGCAGGTACTATTTCGTGCGATAAAGGTATGCCAACTGTACCATCATCATCCAGCCGCATGTAGGGCTGCCGTTGAAAACGATGGTGGGCGGTTCCTTTTGGCTCTTTGGGGCGACTCGGGGGCTAGAAGAATGCCGAAGGAGCATGTTGCACAAGGAAACGCAAGGGAAAACTGCTTGATTTGGGAAACTGCTTATTTTGGTGACCAAATACGATGTTTCACTCTCCGTCCCGTTTTTGTCCGTCTCTGCAGCATCTGCCGGTGAACCATTCGCGTCTCAGCTTGGTGTGTGCTGATGGAAACTGCAATCCGGGGAACAAGTGGACACATCCCGCCAACCCGGTTGCGACTCGCGCACACCGGTGCCATGGCGCTGGCCATGGAATACCCTACTAGTCCCCCGCCTATGCCGAGATGGGAGAAACCGAAGCCTGCTGTGCATGAAGCGGGGCCGTCACGTTGCGCTACCCATTTCCGGGGAGGATGGATCTTGCAACCGCTTCAGGGGATCCTTATAGGGCACTTTACTGTATACCGGGTTCTGCGCTGATAAAAATGCCAGGTTATTTCATTCATCGCGTGGACATGCCCAACAGAAAAGATCAGGACTCGCTGGAAAAGTAACGGAAAGATACAAGAACCAACCATCATCAATCGAATAACCAGACGTGTTGATACGCCATCAATTGAGCACCACGTTCTACTCACCCAGACCCTCAGAATTCTTCTTTACTGCGAAACTATCCCCGACAGCAAGCCCAGGCCAAATTGGAGGGAACGGAGGAAACGGAGAGCAAGGTTTATTGCGTCACGGTCTACGCCGCTTTCCATCGCTCCGGCATGGTAGCGTGCATAGATCGTCGCGTTCCTTCATACCGAATGCAAGGGGCACTGACCGCGGCATGCACCCCGTTTCGGTGAAGCGGATGGAGCCTATCATGATTAGTACGGCAGGGCGTATTGGCCGCGAATCCGCCGCCCGAGTCAGGGTGCGACATGGGTATGAAATGCTCCCCGGGACGTGCTGGTTGGCTGACGGAGACCTCGGACTTATGCTCTTCCTTTTTCCAGTGCGATGTTAAGGACATGGTGATGACCAAGGAGCGCCAGTCTCTCGAGGTTTCTCATGGGCACCCACGCCGTCGATAAACCAGAAAAGGCGGCCACTTCCTTTTCTTCCTGCAAAGCTGCGACTACCGACTGCCTCCTCGCACGAGCTTGCTACCACTACCTGTGTTGGTCGGAAGCGAAACAATACACACGACTCTACGCGGCAGATGTAATCTGCACGAGTTTAGCCCGTCATGGCTGCTGTTGACCAACCTGCCAGCGACGACAAGGGGCCGGCGCTCCTGGCGTCGGTTTGGACGCTCCACGTGCTCGCCCTCGTTGTCTTCTCGGTCCGTCTGTGGTGCCGTCTGAGGCCGAAATACGCGATGACGGCCGCCGATTACACTATCTGCGTGGCTCTGGTGAGCTCTCTCTCTCTCTCTCCCCTTCCAGGCACAAACAGAGGGGTAACAACTCTGGAAATTCACGTGGCTAACGCTGGTGGTGCTATAGATCGCCCGGTGCGGGTCAGTTGGACTGACCACGGCCGCCGTAGCCAACGGCTTCGGCAAGCACACGATTCACATCCCGCGTTCCGGCCTGGCTGTCCTGGGAAATGTTCTCTTCGCCACCTTCCTTACCAGCACGGTGGCGTTGGGGTTCGCGAGGATATCCATCGCATGCATGTTGCTTCAGGTGGCGCAAAGTCGCCGGTCGAAGGTGGCCATCTGGGCCACCATTGCTCTGCAGGTAGCCGTCATGTTGATGTACATCATCGCGCAGCTGGTCCAGTGCAACTCGGTCATCGCCCACAAGATCAACATCAAGGAGTCGCAGTGTCTCACGCCATCGCAGATTTGGTCCTACACATATGCTTCCACAAGTGAGTTTTCCTCGGTGGCACACACGCAAGCCGTAGTCTCTCTAACCCTTCCAGGCATCGCCATCTGCAGCGATCTCCTCTGCACCATTATCCCCATCTGCCTCCTCAAGAACCTCACACGCTCTCGTGTCGAGAAGATACTCATCTCCATCCTCCTGGGTTCGTGCCTGCTAGGTACCGGCGCCTGCATTGCCCGCATCTACTACATGGTCGTCTTCGACTTTTCCTCCCCGGACGGCTTCTACCTCATGGTCGACCGGTTTATCTGGTCCCGCGCCGAAGAGTCGTTGATGATTATCGCTGCGTGCGCCCCGCTGATGAAATCCCCCATCGAACGCCTCCTCAAGCGACTAGGCCTAGCGCAGGGATTCACGGTACCTCTAAGAGAGCTGAACGAGGTCAGTCTTAGGTCTCAAAGCAAGGAAGCGGACTCGCATTCAGAAAGCCATCAGTCAAATGTCTAGGCGATGACTGTGTGCTGCATGATTTGGAAATATACAACACAGTAGCGACGGCGTTCAGCATGCTGGAATATGGATAATGCGCATTTTAGTAGCGGAAGTAGGACAATGGTTCCTCATAATTGGCTGCGGTACTCGACCACGGCATCGTATTATTGCCCTTTGCGTTTAAGCAGATATAGAACAATACTTGTGTAGACGTTTCTATACGGGGCAACTTTAACATGATCCACCAAGCCAGACCTTTCGCATCTTTAACGACGTGTCAAGCTCGCCCGATTACCTACATGAATCCACCTTCCGGTTACTGTCACGACCCTAGTCATGACGAGACTTGGTGAAGGCTCTGGGGCCTTCTGGAACCATTACGTTCCAGGAGGCCCAAGCCTGGAGAGTGTGGAAGCCACACCCTCTCGGAGCAGTGGCTTGAGGGTGCTCAGCCTCAGGCTTCAGGTGTGACGACCCTGCGGGCCATCACCGGGGTCGGGGCGGCCCGAACATGGCTGTGCGCCTGTTCTGACAGCATGTGATTAGGTCGGTACTGCAGCCAGTCACAGCGCGCTCGTGGCATGCGAAGTGATCGCAGCGCGAGCACTTCAACAACAACGAGCACAGCGCTCTCGAGGAGAAAAGTGCTCCCGCAACAAGCACTCTGTACCTAACGAGCAGGAACAAGTTACCTCCAGGATCTCTTAGTATAGATAGCCATCATCGTGTCCACGGTGGAGTGAAGAATCCTTGTTCCTCACGCAAGTAATACATTGTTCATTTGTGCTCTACTGTTCAGCTCGTCTGTGCACTATAGAGCAGCGGCCTCCAGTGACAGTGTACCCCCTCTGAGAGGAACTTGCTTCATCATTCAGTCTTCCGATCGCCCATACCCCTAGGTGGTGCCTTGTGCTTCCGAGTGCGGCTCACTCCTACGACCTGTCTCAGCCCTTACCTGGTGTAGGCCGTAACACTAACCTCCCTTTTAACTGGCGGATATAGCATCCTCTGCTTCCCTCCCAACGGGTAACAACTGCAGCCAGGCTCCACAGTTTAAAATAGCTCGCAGCCCACTAGTCAGCATTGCAATTTTAGCCCCGCGTGAGAAGGTGAAAGTCATTATGTCATCGCCAAGACCGAGTGACTTGGTCTGTGCTCAGAGTCCTTTCAAGTCAAGGGGTAACACCAATTTTACAAGCGACTGTAAACGGGATATTGAATGGGTGGTTTCACTGGCCTTTGAAGGAATGGTGGTGAGATGATGCGGTGTGCAAATGGGAGGATCGGGGCACGCTGGGTAGTAGCTGGTGCAGTTATTTGGTTCAGTCGCCTTTGACTCGAGGATGCTGCACCGCATCCCGCGCTCCGTGGCATGAGTTAGGTCTAGCGAGAAATAGAGCTCCGGCTCAGATATCCTACGGTGGTATCCTGAAGACCCAAACTTTTGTCCCACGTCGTCGGGAAAAGCCTGATGTTTGGGCATGCGCGATGTAGGGTTTGCAAGATTGATTCGGCAAGAAGGCAGTTGTTCCAGATGAAGCTCTCCAGAGCCGGTGTGCGTTAAAGGATCGCCTGAACCAACTCTTCATTCTCTTTGCCCTGGCCAACAAATCTTGTTGACATGTCGGAGTTGTGGGCTTGTCGAGAAATGACAGAGTTGATCGACATCGTCCTATCCCTCGCCCCATCGGTCCGTCGACCTCCTGAAACAGAACAGGCCCAACCATGATCGAAGAGTTTGTTGATGGGGCGGAGATTGGCGAGCTACTTTTGGCTTTAGACCTGTGGGGCTCCTTGCAAGCGCTACTCCAAATCGAAGCCAATTCCGGCGAATGCAATTCGCGGGTGGCAACTTACCTGAGCAGCCAGACATCCGACCATGTCGGGGATTCCCGCGAACTTGGTGGCGGCTGAAGGCATCGTGACCGCGGCTTGTGACTTTGCGGGCAGTGACAAGATATTCCGTAGCCGCGGGATTGTTTGATGCTTGCCCTCCGCGAGGGGCGAGGGAGGTGGTTTGGTGGAAGAAGTCGAGGTGGCAGGCGAAGGAGGGGAGAAGCCTGGTAGACATTTGTCAACCATGTAAGTAGGGTAGTAACTGCCCGGAGTAAATGGCCATGAAGTGAATGGCTAGTAGAGCGAATAGTAGAGAAGATGGGATGAAATCTCACGGTGCGCCTAGCACTCGTGACCGGATAGGTCGGGTCGCGAGATAGCAGTGTAGACGTGCGGCACCCGAATTGTGTCTTTGGCAAGGAACCCATGAATCCAGTCGAAGTTTTGTAGCGATGGCATTTGTGGAAGGATCTCCTGCAATATCTTCTCGTCCTCCTCGGTTTCTCCATACTCCAGCTCCAGTTCCCTGACGTGGTGAAGCCATAGCTGTTTAGAGAGACGGGAGAGTGGGAATGGTGACGTAGAGCAATGGCAGAAATTCTTGCCATATCCGTCGCGGAGAGCAGTGACTTCCCGAAACAAAACGTGAGCGACGACTTCGCCAAAGAGCTTATTGACCTGACGAAGGATGGCGAGGTCCTTCCTGTTCGGAACCTAAAGGCTGCTTGTCAGTAATTACTTGCGACAAGGGGTAGCCATCCGCGACTAACCTGGAGCGCCAAGCATTCTACCATTTCCGGAATTTTTCCAAATTTGGTGGCGGCAGCGGGAGCCATGGTGGCAAGACCTGGCGCAAGTAGAGCGACTTTGGGAAAGGTGTGAAATCGTGGAGGATCGTGGCGGGCTTTGGCTGGAATAACTCCGAGGCTGCCCATTGACTCGCGCGTCGGAAGGATCTAGATGGTGGGGAATCGCAGCGCGGACTAGAATTTGGAAAGGAAAATCTTGGGCCTAAATAGGTACTTGTCTCGCGGCGCACGGAGCGGTGGGATGGCCTGAGACATCAGACGAGAGGTATTGAAATACTCGTGTGCCTCGTCTACCCAGATTTGACTGAGTGCTGTCTAGACTTAAAGATAGGATGAAAAAACTTTAATAAGGTGGCATGTCGGGGATGGGCCAGCTGAACATCAAGGGGACAGCTTCCCTTCTCGTCCTCGAGCGATATACCATTGTTATCATTGTCACAGTAAAAAACCTCGCAGCTTGTCCCATTCGCGAGCTAATTAACTTGATAGGCGCTAATATGTACCGCTAATTGGTAGTCGCTCGCTTAAGAGACCGCGTCATGCTGTCGATTGCGCGTTTTGAGTTCAGTACGAACTGTAACGCCCCCATAAGAAAAGTTCAAAATACCATGAACCCACGGTCATGACGACGGGCCACTACGGCCCAAGATAGGAACACACGAACAATCATTAGACTAGGGGTGTAATGACCTACAAACTCCCTACGATAGCTAATAATGAAGGACCCGACGAAGGACAGACTTGGGGGACCCACGGGAGATACTCTCAGGTCACGGCTCTAAAGTTTCATGCATTCCAGTCTTCTCATGCCGCTATGTACATTGCCAAACTCATCGACCGTCGCGGGCTCGTCGTTCTCTCCTGCCATCGTGGTGGGACCATTGTCCATCCTGCCATCATGGAAAAATACCCTGGAGGCCGACTAACTAGACAGAAAGACGGCGTGGCTCGCGCGGTCTACGCTGAGAGAGCTTACTGATCCGACGCAGATGTCTCAGTAGATGCGGCCCATCTGGCCGACCTGGCGAGCCTTGCCTGCATCGTCGTGTTGATTGATATAAACTGCATCGGCCCACAATGTGAGCGCATCGGACTCGCTGCGAAGATGGCGGAGCGCCGACTCCAAGTAATGGTGACGTGATGCCCGCGCTCATTCAACAGAATCGGAGTCGGATTTCGTGTGCAGGTTCGGGGAATAGATTCGGGTCACGCCCAAAGCATGTGTGAATAACCCAAAGCTTTGATTGGTGTTATTCTTACAAGTTTCGATTCGCTTTGACGAGAACTCTTGACTCACGGCATGTCTCTATATCGTGGTAAGTTCTTCCCTCGTGGCTGACTGTGTGGCTAGCAGCTCGTCAGTATGTCCTTACATTCCCCGATCCCGTCCCCTATCTTTAGAGTGGCCGTCCAGATGACCGAAGGGGTTGTACAGGAGCAACACCTCTTAATGACAGCAGTGGTCAACGGCGGCTCATGCAGTTTTGTTGGATTCTCCCTCAAAATGTACGTTACCGAGGGTTGAGAAGGTGATAATCGGTGTGATCAGCATGTGCCGGCTTCTCTGCCGTCTATCTCACTGAAAACGCCACCTAGCAACATCTTGCCCACATCACCGTCCCAATCCGTCGTATCCACAATGTCACCCCGGGCGAAACCCAAATTCTCCCTCCTGAACTCCTCAGCCAGATTATCATCCAGATACTCCAGCCTCGCTCTGCCCTCATCATCCTCTGGGCTATTTGCTTGATAAAAGCGAATAAATTGAACAGCCACGTGGTTGCTCTCCTTATCGCCCTTCTTAACGTCATTCAATAACCGCTTGATGACGCGATCTACTCCACAAAGGTCATCCTGTCCCTGAGCGTTCCAGCGGCCGTTGGTCAGGATGTAAATGCTGACCCTGTTTCCGTTGTTTTTGAGAATCTCTGTCGCAATTTGATCAAGTCGCTGAAATATATTGCACGCACCATCTGAAAAAATGTGGGCGTCAATGTTTTCTTGGAAGTCACTCGAATCTACTGCAATGAGGTGTTCCGTTTTGCAGATGTAGTAAAGCTCCATGGTCTTGTTGGGGTCTACCTTTCCCTTTTTGAGTAGATGTGCGAGCACTCTGACGGTCTTGCCCAGCTGGTCTTGGTGTCTTTTCATGGATTGTGAGTCGTCGATGATGAAAAACTAAACGGTAAAATACAGATGCGAGTCAGCCGAGGATAGTTGTTGCGTGGGTATGTGACAAGGTAGGTAAGGCAGGCGGGTGAATCAGTGTCTGGGCGGAGGTGCACGAGCTTCGGCTCACCTGGTCTCGTCCGTTGCCATAGCCTCTCAACTCCTGCAAGTTATCCTTCAACGAAGGGAAGAGTGCAAATGGGCCCGAGGCTTTGGAGCCCCGCCTTAAATGGAACATCTTGGACTTTGCCTTGATATACTTAGTGTAAACATCGTCAATGGTGATAACTGGCCTGTCGGGTAGTACCGCTGTTATGGTGGTGATTGTAGGCGACTTCCGGGGAAATCCTGTTGGAAGATATGCAGCAGTCGTTGGGGTCTGTGCGGCTGCGGGCGTAAAACTCCTTGCTGGCGGCTGAGCTTGTATATGCAGGCCTGACAATTGGGATGGAGTGCCGACTGAATGAAAGGGGCCTGATCTGTTTAATGTAAGTTGTCGAGAGTGGCGATGAGGGGTCTGGCCCGAGTACGTTGAAAGGCGCGACTGCGGTTCTGGGATATGGTGGTCCTCGCCGGAGAACGACAGAAACGGCATATTTACCGGCTCCTCCGACAGCGTACCTTCAGGGTAGTCCGCAATTTGAGATGCCCAGTAGGCTGAGTGGGTGCTATTCCTTTTCATGGAACTCCTATTCTGAGAAACTCTGGTGGTCTTGCGCCCTATCGAAGCCCTCTTCTCTCTGGGTGAATAGGGTGGGGAGACATGTGCGAGTGTTTCTTCCCATTCGCCGAATATTGCATCGGCAGTAAAACCATCATGGGGATTTGCAATGAGCATATAGTTTAGGATGATGCCGCTGACTTCTGCGGAGATGTGGTCGTCATCACCTACGAGTCCTAGGACCGCTCGGTGCTGCTCTTCGACGACCGGGAGCCGACAAGTTCCATCATGAAAGCTCCCTTCGTGGAAACCCCCCTTCAACGGTGTTTCTTCGGATTTTTTGCAGCGATCGTTCTGGTAAATGCGGCGGCCATCTTCTCCCTGAATGGACCATACAAGTGCCTCGCTCGCAACAGCGCCTAGCGACCAGACATCACACTGGGGAGACTGCGGCTTCAGCTTCCCATCGTCGCGACATGACTCTGGTGAACCTGTGAGAAAAATTAGGGAAATGCCTCACTGCGAATAGAGGTAGCCATGGCAGACGCACTGTACATGCCGTTTGTTGTTCGTTGGGCGGCCAACGAATCCAGCCCTCCGTTGCGACACTTCCGAACATGTCCGGTTCCGAAATCGGCAAGCTTGAAACGGAAATCGGATGGGTTGCCGTCTGGCTCAGAAACCACGAAGATGTTTTGGGGCCGAATATCCTGGTGAACGCTAATGATAAAAAGATGAGCAAGTGAGCCCAAAAGTATTCTACCGAGATGTTACCAACCCTTTGAGGACATTGTCCTTGAATGTGCATAACTGGTGAATGTAGGCCAGCGCGGGTAAGAGGGAAAAGAAGCGCTGCCAAAACCTAGTGCGTTCCAAACATGTGCGTGGACGAGGCATTGTCTCGAAGTAATCGAGGAGAGTTCCTTTGCTCGCATACTCGAGAATGAGAGTGAATTTGCCTTGTTGGACGAACGAGCCATAGTACCTGATGACATACTCGAAGGCTCCATCGTCGAGGCTAGTGTAGATGTCGACTTCATTGCTCAGCATCTTGTAGGCAGCCGAGTCGTGATTTGGAACACTGTACTCCTTGAGGACGACGTACGAAGACTGTGAAAGACGGGGAGTGTTAGCCGAGCGAAACCTTGTCGATGCAATCATGATACTTCTTACTGGAAGAGAACCTAGACATAATCCATGCCACTGTGCTTTGTATACCCGGACGTCTTCATCGTCCTCATCCGTTGCTATGTCGAGCCGCTGCTTGTTGGCTATAGGAACGATATGATAGGGGTTCAACCGTCTCTTTAACGGCCGGCAGTCGAGGATAAGAGGAGAGAACTTCCACTGGTTCTTGGAGAATTCCAGCAAGAGTTCCTTCATGTCAGGCTGTTCTGTGCCTTGGATCAGGCTTTCGTCGATGGGAAGGATGTGATCGCCTATGTTCAGATCCATGATCTTGGTAATGTCCCCCGGCTTCTCCATCCAGGCCAAGATGGAAAACGCGACAAGGTATTTATCGATGATGTGCTGTGCATCAGTGGTCACCCGCGACTGTCCGGACCAGAGGACGGCCCGAACCACCTCCACCGTCCAGAATTGCGCCAGGGCATCGTGGGGGACGAATTCCACCCGGTCGGCGCCGCCGAACGATGTGTAGCCAAAGCATTCGTGCATTTTGATGTACTGGCGCACATGCTCCTTAAACTCGTTGATGGTGCTGTCGGCAGCCGCCATGTCGATGAGCTAGATTTGGAAGCAGTTCTCGGGAATGGAATGGAGGACAAGCCGGGTCTAGGCGCCTTCGGAGGGTGGACGGCGAAAAGAAGGAGGGCGGAAGCAGCGTCGCGCCCCGCGCCAGCCAAGCAGAAAGCAGAGTTACCACACCTGCGCTGGAAACTGCCACATGAAAGTTGGGAGATTGGGCGAGAAACACTACAGTGGCACTCGGGGGCAGTGGAAAGGTGTTAAATTGAAAATTGCACGGAGGGGATGGTGCGGCCAGAATCCATTTGCGAAGGAAAGAGGTCTGTCTGACGGACGCGATGGCCCGCATGTTGGCCGCGACCTGCCAACCCCACGCTGTGATGGGCGAGGCCAAATGGATTATTCTACTGGCTGCCCCATGGTGAACCTGAATCAACGCCATGCATGAGGGTGCCTGCGCGGGCTTCGACTGCCTGTTTCACTTTGTCCAACCAGAGCGGAGAACAGAAATCCGGCTGTGTCGAAGTCGGGCGAAGTTGCAGGAGGCATCTGCTCGCATCAAGCCCCCGCCACTAACCTTCGCATCGCGGCCATGGCCAGTGTGGCAGAGCCCGCGTTGGGCTCGAACTGCATTGGGCATTAATACAGTGGTTCACAATCACGAGTGAGACCATCGACTTTCAAGCGAATTGGCCACGACCAAGAGCGGAACGAAAACTTGCAATGAACAAGTGACGCGACGAATACAAAAACTGGCCGGGCCTGGTTGTGGGGTCGTTCAGGGCCTTCATACGAAAGCCCTTCTCCTCACTTTTTGCGATCCTGTCATGTCAACTGCGCTAGCGACAAACGAAAAGAAATGTCTTCCGTATGCACCACAGTGAGGGGCTACGACTTCACCAAAAGAGCCCTCGAGGCTTGGGTATCTTGGCGCTTTGCTGGCCATGAGGTGGTCGTCAAGGTAAGGCGCTTCGGCGCCCGGCGTCACGCCAGAACAGATCAGCAGAGGCACCCACTGACAATCCTCCCATCGAAGGACGGGGATTTCAACGTTTTTGCCCCTGCTGAGTTGACAAGTGTGAGCCACCTTATCCTGACGACAAGGAGCACAGTGTACCTTATCTGATGATGGCGCACCCAGAAGGACAAGAAAGCACTCAAGAAGGCACTGAAGGACAAGGAGGAATGGGAGCCGCCTCTTGAGTCTTGGGAGGACCTACATGGCGCGAATTGAGATGGACGCGCTGGTGTGGGATGTTGCCCCGGCTGGGGAAGGAGTTGGGGGGTGGGCAAGCGATTGCCTTGCGAATTGCCCTGCCGCCTTGCGGAGGCGGTGAGCAGCACAATGCCCTTCCAAGTCACCGAGTTTGATCAATGCATGTCTCAGACGAATCTGCAGCCCCCTCACCTCCCCCACTCGCCACGTTCCCTTTTGGTTGTCTTGTCGGGCGCTTAAACAAATGATCACAAGAGTTTTGTTTCAGCCGCTGCCATGCGGTACCTGTGAAGCCCACAAGGTCAAATCAACCCAACGCCGTATCTCGCGTTCTAGCACTTTGTAGTGTTCACAAAGCTGGGGAAATAAACTCGCGCTGCTTGTTTTTGCTGGCTCACTGCACGGCCGGACCAATTTGCAGATTCAGGGTTGTTCAAGGCGTTTCGCGTGAATGCCTCGTGCCAACTTGAGTTTGTTTCTCTTCCTCGGTGAGTAGATTTCGCCGCCACTTCACTTCAATCATAAAGGCCGGTACATTCATGGTGGCATCACCTCGCTACAGCTCAAAGATCAGACTGAAATCTCAGTATTTGTTCGAATACCCCCCGTATCCTAGTGCTCACACAGGCGACGGTGTCGCCACATCAAAATGAATCGTGACAATATCAGCGACCGCTTCAAGGATGCACAGGCCAACGCCGCCAAGTATCCCAAAAATCTACTCAGAAGCGGTCGCCCACATGAAGTCCGCAAAATCGACGACCACTATAAAAGACTTCGCGAGATCGAAAGCGCATTATTCGATGCTGAGAGCCCTAAGATTGAAATATGGGAGACTAGGCGGAATAATGGTATGTGAATAGTTGCATCGACGTCCTGGATGCCATTCTATGCGCTGAAGCTCTTTCGTGCCCAGCGTTTCAACATTCCGAATATACTACAGTAGGCGAGTTGCAAAAACACCTTGAACGGGGCCCTAAGGATCCGCAAATCCGCCACGGGTATGTTCCCTCCTCCGGTTTTTTTTTTTTTTTTTCATTTGTGCCTCAGGTCCTCCCGGTGCCCAGGCGATTGGAGTCATGGTCAAAATCAGCTCGAGTAACGCCGAGATATTCTAGGTTCCTAAAGTCTGATGATTCTCGGTCCCCTCTAAACTGTTCTCCGGAAATTTTCAAAACACTTTCCACCCACCAGCAGATCGATTCTTCGTTTCTTGAGGCAGTTTACGCCTTCGGTGACCAGGAGGACCCAAAAGACCTCTGCCTCATGAATTTCAGCTCTGGGCACACACTCACAGCTCCTCAGGATAAATTGGTCGCAATTCCCGAACTGGACCGTTCCGGTCGAGAAATTCGTGTTTCTTACCTCTTGAGGTCCGTGGAGAAGAAGAAGAATAAGGAATGGCCATGGCAGATTCGCCAGGCTGCTGTCTACCACTCATTTGACACAGAATCCGGGAAGTCGTTTTGGTTCACAATCAAAGGCAACAGCCAGCTGAGCAGCCGAATTATGCAGGTCTCCTCAGCTGATCTAGATCTTCCATCATCACAACCCCCGAGAGCGAGAGAGGACCCCATCCCCTACTTCAGGGCTTCTCTTGCTACGCATCTCATCTATATTTCCTGGTGTGACGAGAACTGGCGTAACTGCATTAACGACCTCGAGAATGGTATACGGAAGCTTCTGGATTCGGCCCGGAAGGCGCCAATTGACGATGACTTACCATCTGACAATCCGAGCAAGCTGGTGACATACCCAAGATCACTGCGCCAGTCACGAAGCAACACCATGCAATCAAGAAATAACACTGGTCTTTCGAGACCTGAGGCGGGCATCCGCAAGCAATCGACTTGGGGGATTTTGAATGGTGCAAGCTTGTCCTTGATGGGTACAAACAACGCCCTCCCGAACGCGGCGAATGCGGATCTGGAGATGGCCGCCCAGCAACCCCCTATTGGCGCCCTCCAAGGTATTGACTTGAACAACGGCAGCAACGAAGCCCTTATCGACAAGCGCGAAGTCCTGAACAGGTTTCGCTTCGGAGACATACAAACCTTGCACACTTACGGCGATCGCATCCAAAGATCAATTTTGACTTTGAAGCTGAATATTTCGGTTCTTCGTGATCTGGGTAGCTTCTACCAAAACCTCTTTGCCTTGGACATCGCTACCTTCCGCAACATCAAAGACGCTTGCAAAGACGATCTCGCCGACTTTCTAGATGAAGTCAAATCCATTACAAGGAGTCTCGAGACTAGACAGACCCAACTCGAGTGCCTCGCCACCTTGTTGACCGAAGGCATCACCCTTGTGAGCTTTCCAACTCGCTGTGTCTCCCTGTCCTATCCCTCTCGGCACCGGCTAACCTGATTTTCAACACAGTACGACGGAATCCTCCAGCATCGCCAACTTGACATTGCCCAACGTTTCCAGGAGACGGCCCGCGAATCCGCGGAGCAGATGCAGATCATCGCCAACAAGACGAAGCTCGAGACGGCATCAATGCACGTCATCACGATCGTCACCCTCCTCTTCCTCCCCGCAACCTTTGTAGCTGTAAGTCTAACCTCCACTTCGCCCGATCCCAAAGCTCCACACTATAATGCTTCATAGAGAGACTAAGAAGAGGCTAACATCTAGGTCTACTACCTCGTCACGCAGACCTTCTTCCAGAGCGGCGTCATCCAGTGGAGTGAAGCGCCAGAGGGGATGAAGGAGACGTACAAGTTCAGCGGCGACGGGCTTCAGCTTTTCGGTTGGGTTTCCGTACCGGCAATGGTCTTCGCGCTGGGTGTGTGGTTGACGGTATATTGGAGGATGCGGAGGGGCCTACGGCGGAAGATTGATAACAGCGCCTTGCCAAAGTGAGTTTAGCAGTCTCGGAGACCTTGAGATGGGTGCGCGATGTGTGGTAAAAGCCGGAGAGAGGAGGTTCTAGGGTGGATTACAAGGTTTGTATGTTTCTCATTTTTAGTTGCTATCTCTGGCATGGCTCTCAGACTGAGCCACATATCTCTCAGACGCGCAGGTCGCAATGAGAGCTGCAATCTTTCAGTTTGTTTCCCAAAACAGCGCAAACCAAGTGCGCAGATGCTCGGGTCCACTGAGCCGGCCAGGAAAGTGCGTGAATTCCGGGAGACTCGCCCCAGCCCAAACTGTCAGAAGAAAAGGGGTTCAGGGGCCCTGGGCTTAGGGTGAGCAAAGCTGACTTGCTGTCTGGCACAGCAAGAGCACCAATAAGCCTCAGTCACCGTGGTGACGAAGGCTGAATCCTGCAAGAAAGTCTATAAGAAGGTTCTGGCTGGAAGCCAGGACCACCACAACAGGCAATCAGAAGCAATACAACCACATCTTTACAACCCCATCAATCTACCCGAATCCAGTGTGCCGTGTTTCTGACAGATGTCATGACCTTTTTAAGGCTGCCACTATGGCAGAGAGGGAAGGCGAAGATCCTAGCAGTGACAGTCCGTCGCTCATTTTCAATGCAGTCGAAGTAGTTGTTTACAACTTCCGTAAACCAAAGGTTAGGGTCTCCGCCCATCCATTTCGCCGCGTACAGAACTCTGGATTCCACGTTGCGAATCATCTGGAGCTCGAAGTCGAGGGTTAAGTGAGTGAGCTATAGTGTAAGCTCGTGGGCCTCGTCCGTGACCACTGGCGGTTTGCTGGTTTCTAATTTTGAAGTCACAATGTTTAGTTTGCGGACACGGTAGACGCCGGTAGAGGCGGTGCCCTCTTATCCATCTGTTCCAGGCCCTTGTAGATCGTTTACAAGGCTTCGCGGGTGTCGATGTTGCGTAAATTCCCTTCCAAGGTCTGGCCAAGGCCCTTGACTTGGTTGGCCAACCCTTGACGGTGGGAGCTTCCAAACTAGGGGTGTCGGTAAGGGCAACATCATCCTCCCCGGTACGCGGAGGGCCTACTAAAGGGTTGAAATGGAAATGGGGCCATGGGTCTACACGTGCACGACGGGGTTTCGCAGTGCCTCGGTTTTTGGCGTAGGCGGGCTCGTCTCAACCTCCTTCGACAGCCCAAAACTATGGGGCTAGGGCAGGGGTGCATGGGCGAGATACACAATTACGGTGGTTCTAAATGATTTGATCATTGTGTGTCTGACGAACCGAGCCACCCTCTGGGGGGCCATCGTTTGACACCCGAAAACACTGCGTTTTGGGCCCACTTTATCCAGCCAATCGCTAATTTTCTTGGTACTTGCTGAAGCAACTGTGGCTGGAATCCAACAATTGGTACCTACGCAAGCGGTTGACCAAAAAAACCGAACTCAATACCTCAAAGTACCTCGCCACAGGGCTAGTTTTCTGTGGAATCTAGCTAATCCTAACGTCCCACTATCCTCAACGACATGATGTGCACTCAGGAATGCCGCACCCGCGGTTGCGCCAAACATAGAAAGGTCATTTGCCGTCACGCGTACAGCCCACTTCACAAGCAAGAAAACGGTGAGTGTTCCATCATAAGTAGGCTCGAAATATCTTGCCGATCTGATGCCTACCGCGCTGGGGAACTTGTTAATCCTCTTCCCTCTCCAATAATGCTGTTAATACATCAAAACCACTTACTGTTCCTCCAATACCACACGGCACGCCTCAATCTCCTACACCGCAGTCCTAAGACCGTTTTCGAAACTCTCCCACGGGGATCTCTGCACATGTCTCTAGACATGCTCAAGCACTTCCTTAGTGTATGTGAGGTCGGGAGTGATTCTCTCACAGTCCGCAGGCTAGATATGGCCAAGGATATTGGCCTCAACCTTGCGGATTACAACGCGATGAGCTCGGCGTTCAGCTCTTCTGCGTCCGTGGTTGGGTTTGCCGCCGGTCCATTTCGGCCGACTTGAAGGACCTGTAATTCAAGCGAACGGAGTATCATGCCGATGAGCATGAAATGCTAGGATGTGGGTGGGGCATATCGCATGATTGTCGTGTTTTTGGTTCCTGTTTGTCTAGTGGTAGTGTCCCTGTTGTTTGAGGAAGATTCGAAAGGTAGAGAGAAACGTTCTGGAGGTCGATGATGCTGAGAGGCTGTGTGCAGGAACTTGTGACTCGGTCACACTCTGCCTGCTCACCTGGCATTGAATGGAAGCCTTGTGAAAAGTGCGCTGCCTCCGGTATGCAGAGAATGACAACAGCGAGGCCTGGAGAAGTAAAAAACGTCCGCAAATATGGTACAATAAGTCAAGAGTCCCGGCTGAGTGCTGCCAATCTGTTACGACAACATGGAATGGAACAACATAGGATGAAAGAAAGGGAAGCAGCAGAGCAGCGGTTAGTGGTATGCAAATGACTGGGAATAACAGCCAGACCAGCAGTGATATACGTAGGATCGGTAATAATGGCATTAGCGTGCGTATTTTTATCAGTTACGCTAGTCACAGATTAATAAATCCCATACGCTTACGCTATAAATTTACTCATAAAATTGATAAAGGGTAAAATAGCCGACGCTAAGCAAGAGCATTAATGGGGTCCATTGAGCTATCATTAGACACTAAACGTCAGGTAGTGGGTGGTCGTGACGACATAATTTGAAACCGACGTTAAGTTGTGAAACATGAACGACTCTGATCTGGGTGAAGGAACTTGGAATTATATGTGCGATTCCGTCTCCGAGATAATGTTAATGCTGCATCTCTCTGCGAGATTGATAGACACCATCCGTAGGTTGTGCCCGATGTGAAGTTGGATGAGATGATTAGGAAAGACGTAGGTTGGCTAATTGGTACCTGCGGTCAAGTTGAGAGGAGCTGTTGTACCCCGTGTTAGAACGCGGGATAGAATCTCTCACTACGGAGTTTACCCGTATTCTGCAAACTAATCCTTGAGCTATTAACTTACCTTCTTAGGGGTATTTTTGTTGTTAATTTAAAAGGATAACCTCTTAATTAAATATGTAAGATCAATATACTGTTGTATCTGTGGCTCTGGTATACCGGGGATACACGCCCTCCTCGGGCCCCGGGTTGGGAGTCTGGAATGCCTCGGGACTCCGGAGTCCGGAATGGCTCTGAAGTTCAAAGCCTGGGGTAGCCTACGGCACAGAGAACACGATGTGCTAGGCCAGTGGCGTAAAATAATGTAATGATCTGGAGACCGGCAGGTTTCCTGGAGAAGGTGCGGCTAGAAAGCCTCTTAAGGAGGCTCTCTGGACAACGTAACTAATATATAGTCCATAACTTACTGGATGTCTGCGACAGGTGAGCTAGCCTGAGCAAATCCTAAGCAGGGACTAAGCCGAGCCTAAGTTAGGGTGAGCAATTTCACGTGGGAGAGGTACGAAATGGAAATTTCGTTTGCCCAGATTCTTCTCATAGAACATAGGTACTTCGGTGAGGACTTAAGATATCATCGCCACTATGAAAGTCCGATCCAATCCCTGGTCATAACCAGGGCAGAGAAGAAGTGAAAACGGGGCAGTGATCCAGTCCTCATGGATACAACTGCCCAAAACCGAGGGGCTCACCGGCCTCTCCGATGGTTAGCCCGCCAGGCTCAGGGGAAGTTCACACCCTTGAAAACCCTACTTTCTCTCCGCTCAAACCCCAAAAACAACAAACAGGGCGCACAGCTGCCAAAGCGGCACGTGTTTCCACCTTTCCGCTTACCTACCCAATTCCGATCGAAAGACAGTACAAGTATCCAAAAAGAGAGCGCAGCATACATGTATCGATCAGATCCTCAGCCCCGAATCAAACTGCTTGAAGGGAGACAAAGCATAGTACCTCTCCCAAGCATCGCAGTTCGGCCTAATGCTGTTCAGAGGAACAGTCTGCGGGATATCCTGGACGCGCTCGAGGAACTGGATGCTCAGTCCTTGGGACACGTGCCAGGCGATGTGGCAGTGGAAAAGCCACGCTCCGGGGTTGTCGGTGCTGCGGAGAGGTTAGCTTCAACTGGCACACAGACAAACAGAAACTGAGAAGGCACGGGGAACATACCGGAAGGCCACGACGAGCCAGCCATTTCCAGGGAGCATCGTCGTATCACGGCGTGTAGGGTTCGCAAACTTGAGGCTGGCGCGGTCAGTAGCATCGGTGTAGCGGCGGGGGCTGACGCTGAAGGGATTGGCGAGGGCGGGGGAGCGGCCGAGAATGAGGAAGTCGTGGCCGTGAAGATGCATGGGGTGCTGAATCAATTTAGCTAACGGTACGAGCATTTGGAGGATGCAGGCTGGGTCTCAACTCACAGGGACCCCCACGAGGTTTTCGACGACCCAGAAAGACCACTGTATTTCCGTTAGCTTGCTGTCGTCTCGCGCTGCCATGAAGATGGAAAAGTCCTACCTGGTTGGACTGCGGCACCTGGAAGACATTGTAGCGCTGTGGAAAGCTCATGTTGCCCTTGGCAAGATACTCTAGAGTGGGCTCATCCCAAGTGATGTTCATATCTTGGCCCTTGACCTTCCAGTAAACACGTTGCTGACCTTGCCAGTTCTGGACGGCGAGGTTAATATCAAGATCGTTGCTTGGAGTCGCCGTAAAGGAAGCAGAAGGAGCTGTGCGGGTAACAATAGGGACAAGGTTGGTACTGTCCTGACACAAACTATCCGGTGGAGGGGTGCCCTGGATGGTGGGCAGAGCCGTGTTACTGGCCCCCTCATACTGGAAGATAGCTGC
>Ga0247758_1000319_pt1 | contig 42364 bp, 32 predicted proteins | sample UWRJL156409C4_FD_180950 | JGI IMG/M metagenome (GOLD analysis project Ga0247758, IMG submission 180950) | Plant litter microbial communities from Arlington Agricultural Research Station in Wisconsin, United States - UWRJ-L156-409C-4 | ecosystem: Environmental > Terrestrial > Plant litter >...
TAGTCTGGGAGCTTCGCTCCCACCCTTTCTACCTAATCAAGTCACTTTGCAACTGCACTTCCGCTGCTCCCATGAGCTCCGTACCCTCAGTGAAACGTTCCACACCATCCATTTGAATCAACCACGTCCAGATTGGCCTTCAACTGTATCAGGGTTGCCACCGAATTTTCATTGCCCATCGACGCCGCCCAGTGGAGAGGCGTCCATCCGTATGAGTCGAGTGGTGAGAAGTCAGAAAACTTGCCATGCTTCTAACTGTAGTAGGAGTTGTTAACTCTCCAAGAGGATTTTTCGATGAAGCAGGCAAATCCCCAAAACGCTGCCACGTGTAATGCGTGCGCTTTCGTAGGTTGTAGAGTGAAAATTTCGTTGGATACTGTAGGGTCTGCAATATGTCGCTAAACAATTAGCCAGCTTCTTTGGAAAGGGGGTTAGAATTTGATATCGGACTTAACATACAAACTGCAAAACCTGCCAAATTGCCTCACGCAAAGGTGCGACACCCAGCACGTCGGTGATGTTTTCCATCAATGCCTTTTGGAACTGCCTGACGTGGAGACCCCAAGATCGTGCACAGTATCCGAGAAAAGGCATCAGGCCTAACCTTGCCTGAAGATCTCCAACGGATGAGCATGGACCCAACGAAAACTCCTCGAAATCAAGGTATGTGAGGCAGCTCAGTGCGACGTCGAATTGGGGCCTCTTCGACAGATCCACGATCGTGGCGGGCTGTTGAAGGATTCTGTCAAAAGTGATTTTGTACGCCTTCTCGTAAGTTTCTGGTAGAGTGGCGAGAAAGTTGCGTAAAGATGCGACGCTGGTTTGGATGCAAATAAGATCCATGACAAGGGACGGGAGGAGAAATCTGGTGCATTCAGCTGATTAGCATAATAGTAGGCGGCAACCACTCTAAGTTGGTACTCACGATCCTTTTGCTGATTTAATAATATTCTCAATAAGCTCAGCTCTGAGCTTCTGGGGGATCTCGTCATAACCAATAGCGTCAACTTGTAGTCTTGCTTTCACATATTTGTGCAAATCATCCTCAGCACCCCAGCATCGGGACCAAAGGCGCCAAAGCCGAAGGGGGTGCCGAAGAATTATGTCTCCAAGATGGACCATATCTTGTACCGCAGCCAGAACTGCGTCTTTCCACGAACCCGTCCCACGGCGCCGGAAGGCCAACCGGTTTGGGAGCTGACGACCTCTCGGTATCAAACCGGACAGGGCGATCTGGTTGGCAGTTTTGCCAATGGGCCTCTCGAGTTCGTTCAGTGAGAGTTTGAGTCTCTCATCCCGCCACGAAAGGTTGTGGTCTGCGCTCATGAGGAGCTGGCTTTGTAACTTCTTGACGGTGAGCTCCAAGCAGGCCATCTTTTCGTTCAAGAGCGCTTCTTGGACTCGCTTTTCCCTCATGTGAGCAGTCCGTAGGTCGTTGAGTTGGGCGTTTTGAGCAGCTCGTAGGTCGCTGAGTTGGCTGCTATGTGTGGATGACAAGCGGCTGGTCTTGTGTCGGAACCGCTCGTCGGCTTCGCGTATAGTCCTTTCCAGGCGCTCAGTAGCCTGGGCCCTTTCAGTGTGCGCCTGTGCAACGGCTGAACGATGGAGGGCAGTCTCTGTGTCGAGAGCATGTTTGAGGCCGTTGATCTCGGCTCGAAGGGGGTTGAGCTATTGTTCAGCGTCGGTGGCCCGCCGTTGTACCTGCTGAAATTGTTGTTCCACTTGCTGTTTCGTCCTCAACACTGTGCGTGCCCATTGAAACAAGCCGGGTAACTTATCATTGCTGGGGTATGTAACGAGGATGGAATTGATCGTCGCATCGAGGTCGGCGCCGCTCGAATGGCCTTCGTCATAATTTCTGCCGGCAGCGAGAAAATTCGAGATGCTTCGGTTGTGCTCTCGACGCAAATTGTCGATGCCACCCAATCTACTCGCTTCATTACCCATGATTGCTTGAGCAAGTCCAAAGTGATCGGAGGAATGGTCGGCGGAATGGTCGGCGGAGTCGGACCACGCCTACACGGGGGAAGGGCTGCTGGAAACCCTGATATTCCACGGTGCTTCGTGGACATGACACGTTCATGAACCAGTACAAGACCTTGAACACACCAGGTTAATATGAATGGAGCTCGAGAGCAAGGTCTCGGGAAAGCGCCTGACTGCTTGCGTGGGGGCTTTGAGACATTTTTTCGGGCGATGCTCTAGGTTGGACGTCCTCAGCAATGATCTGTCCATATTGGGGGGCAGATGCAAGCTGCGTGCATGAAGGCGAGTGACTTGCGGCCTGATTTTCCCCAACAATTCACATGTCCCTACCACTAGCGCACGCACTGTGTCGGAAAGTGGGTACTTGCCTTATCAGGCATTAAGCTGAGATGGGAGCCCCGGATTTCTCCCCGCAGCAGGTCAACGAGTCCAGCCGCCCACTCGTGAGGCCTGGTTTCAACCGTCTGTACTCGTTCGCTCGACATGATCCTCCAACTTGCCTGAATCGCCCTCCCACACTTGGAGCGAGCTCGTGTTACGAGCTCTTTTTTTAAGCATGCGCTCCCAGACACCCTAAATTCGACATCTCTTGCGGGCGTAATTAGGGCAATCGACAGCATGTCAAATTGGTCAACATTCAGCGGCTCAACAGCCCACGAGGGTTTCCAGTCCCCATCCACCAACCCCTTCACTGACAATATCAATGGCCGCGTCCTATCTGGCGCTCAAACTGTTGTACCCATCTTTGATAACTTCGAGATCGATGGAGACCCAGAGCTGGAATCCTACGGTCCGGAGGGACTAAGATTCTCGGCGGCGGGGGTGGTTAGCAAGACGGACCGCCACCGCTGAATATGGAGTCCTTGTCTAGCGGAGGTATCTACTCCACAAAGTCACTTTATTGCCCTTGAGTTTCATACATTTGACTGACACGCATAGTTCAAAAACGGCGAGTGGTCATCCATTTCTAGATGGACTAGACTCTAGGCCATGCCAGGCAAGCAATACAAGACCCCGACGGCTCGACATATACCCAAGTCAAGGTGCAAGCGACTGTGCGCGTGTATCATAACAACAAAGTCGAAGTTTCGCTTTTCTGCCTCGGAAAACAGCTGAAAGGGTATGAGAGCCATTGGTAGTCGTTCTCTTTGTCACCCTACGGTGGAGAGATCATGTACGCGCTTTTGAATTTGCCTAGCAGGAGAGACCCCCCTTTTATCGTGGTGTTCAAATTCAGCCATTGAGTCGCAATTCTAAAGCCATGTTGACACACCCTGACAAAGCCGTGGCCCCCGGAACCTGTTTATTTCCGGAAAGCTGACCCTTATACTTTCCAAGGCCTAGAGCAGGGCCTTGTAGGTAGAGAGTTTGAAACTACCCTGGGCAGGTAGGATTCTTTATTTAGCTTTTTTTCTCTATTATATATCGATGATAGGTTGGATCGATGATAGGTTGATCATGATGATGAATCCAACACACCATTGGCATTGCCTTTTAATGGCTGAATGAACCAAATGATAGATTGAACCTGTATTGATCATACTAGCTGGGTCATTGGAAGATTGGATGTCGCTGAGGAGCGACGCACCGACGCTGTGGACGGGACTGGGTTATTCACGTGCAACTGCATGTGACAGATGGATTGGCCACCACCAGTTTACGACAAAGGAGCTAGCCAATGGAATTTTATCCTCGAAGGACTGTGCACACACACCCTCTCTCCCCCGCACTCAGCCACCGGACCTAACCCGACCCTTCTCTCCTGCACGCGGCTGCTCCTAGTTTGCCTGCTCGCTCGCTGGTATATATATTTGACAGCAGAGCAATTCGCAGCATCATCTTCTGACAAGATGCTATGCGCTTTGTGCCAAAACATCGACTTTGCATCGTCGACGATACAGACAGAATCCCCGCCCGAGAACCGCGGGTGGCAGCAACTGCTTGCCGATTCAGAGAAACCATCCGACACCACTGGTCGCTTCTACACCTACAAACACCATCCCAGTGTCAGGAATCTAACACTTTTAGCCCGGCAGGGAGGATGCCATTTGTGTGCTCAGGTTCTTTGGGCACTCGAACAGGTCGGCCTCTTGGCAGACTCGCCACACGAGTACCATGACGGACCCATCGAGTGGAGGTGGTACCCTCATCCAGCGAAGCTGCGCACAGAGTGGGATGCGGCCGAAACCGAGGTTTTTGTCATGGCACGGACGGGCCTGCGGGATATCAAAACCGCCTTCACATTTGTCCGATTCGTGCGCAGCGATATCGACGGGCAAGAAGATTCGCAATTGCTTCCCGCCATCTTGGAAACCAAGGCCTCTGGATCGAGAGAGATATGGAGCACTGGGTGTCGTGAGAACTTTTTGCTGGCCGGAATTTGGCTTAGAATGTGCCTCACCCAGCACAGCCTTTGTGTCGTCTCCACTATACCCAGCCCGATATTGCCGACGAGGGTTCTCGACGTTGGCATCCGGACAGGCTCTGGGACGGCTGTCCGCCTGGTTGACGGGATGGATCTCTGCGGCCCTTACGCAGCATTGAGCCACGTCTGGGGTAACGCACAAATCATGGTGACGCTCAGTTCAAATATCAACAAGAGACGCAACGGGATCCCTCTGGAGAGCCTTTCCCGGACGTTCCAGGATGCAGTCCATGTTGCCCGGCAGCTGTGCGTGCCGTACCTGTGGATAGATTCTCTTTGTAGGGAATATGCTCTAACCCCATCTATCAATTTACATGCCTTGGACTGACCAGTTGGGTAGGCATCATACAAGACTCGGCCACAGACTGGTCCATGGAAGCCGCGAAGATGGGGGGCTACTACTCCAACGCCCTCTTCACTATCTCGGCGGTTTCCGCGTCGGGTGGGCACTGTGGCATCTTTAGCGAGCGTGATCCACGGGAGAGATCTCCATGCCCGGTCTCATTGCTCTTTCCGAAATCGGACCACGTCGGTGGCCACCATGGAGCGCGTGGGGCTTACTCAAACATGCTGTCCGGTTTTATCCACCCATCCTCCGAGTGGGACTCTTCGCTTGACACGTACCAGTACCCTGCCCACCGCCCGCCGCTTTGGAAACGCGCTTGGGTGGTGCAGGAGCGTATACTTTCGCCACGTCTTCTCATGTTTTCTAAGGCGCAAATGAGTTGGCTGTGCCGGACCGTGCGCTTTTCCGAATGCATACCCCAAAGCTCGTTGAGGAAACGGAATAGCTCAAAAGAGGAGAGGGAGATCCAAAAGGCCCTCATAGGTCTCAGAGAGCCTTCCCTTCCCGGCATTGAGAGACACGGCACGCAGCAGCAACTGTATGACGGGTGGTATGATCTCGTTGCCCAATACACCAAGTGTGGACTGACAGTGAAGTCGGACATTTTCCCCGCCATTTCAGGGATTGCGTCGACAATAGCCCGGGCGCTTCCCGATGACTACTTCATGGCTGGGCTCTGGAAAAGGGATCTCCACCGAGGCCTTCTTTGGTCAGTGGTCGACTCAACTAAACGTATGGCTGACTTGCGGAGCTATCGGGCACCATCCTGGTCCTGGGCCTCGTTGCCGGGTACCTGTGGGTTCACGTGCCGGCAAATTATGCTTTCGGACTTGGATGTTGGTGTGTTGAAAATTTCCTCGGTGGAGATGAGCGTCGACGAGAGAAACCCCTTTGGCGAAGTAAAATCTGGCATCCTCCGTGTCGTTGGCCGATTAAAGAGGGCGCATCCAGCGGGGCAGGATGATAAAGAAAGGGACCCTGCCTTTGCGATCCTCGGGAAGCAGTCCAGCGGAGAGGACTTGTACGACCTCGAGACCCAAACACCGCTGGGTTGGTACATGGCTGATAATCAAGATCGAGCCAATATTTCCGAAATTTGGTGCATGCCAGTGTTATTATCCGATTGGGGCACTGAGAGTCAGATGTGGCATTGTTTGGCTATGGTTGAACTCCCGACAGGTTCAATAAATAGGACCTTTATGAGGGTTGGCATGGCTTGGGTCAAGGACCCTGGCTGGGTTGATGGTATACAAGAGGAAGCATTTTCCATCTTTTGAGGAGATTGGGCCGCAGATTTTCATGCCCTGGATTCGGATGTAAGCCATCACTGCAAGACAAACTGGATATATCTATAGGTAAACACAGGTTGTCTGCCGGCAAGCCGGAGTAGCACATATGCAAGCATACAATCACACAGTTGCAATCCCCAATCAATTTCACAAGATTGAGTATAGTGTTTCTAACAGACACTACCACTAGTCTCAGTATTACAGACGAAAACTGCATCTGCTTAGCTGCAAGGTACCGATCGCCATGGATCAACAAAATGATACTCACCAAAGGCGATCTGGGTGAACGCCTTACCTCGAATCCACTAGTACCCAGGAATGAGACCCCCTCCAAATTTAGATGTAGCAGCTGCTTGGAAGACCCGCCAGCGAATTTTTTTCCGCACCTTGCGCGGATGGCGGCCCTCTCTTGCCAACTCAAGTCCACTATAAAATTAAGAGGAGATATCGGCTGGAGTTTGGGCGCTAAAGCAGTTCAACCGTCCTTCTTTAGTATGTTTAAGAGAGGTTTTGCAGACCAGGAAAAGAAACTTCGCAGAACGAGGCAGTGTTGGGCATTACTGAGATGCCCGCATCACTCTTGCTGGACAAAGCCTGAGAAGCCTGAGGCACATCCATCCATCCATCACTTTGTGTTGAAAGTCTTGGGTACAAGAGGTTTGTAGGTCCAGCCTTCGTTTATAGTAGGTTGTTAAATGACTAAATGTCAGAGATAGGCAGCAGAATGGTGTGTATTGTGTGGTGTCTAGAAGAAGGCAGGCCGAAGGCTTGGGGCTGGCTGAAATACTGGCCAGAGAGGTGGGGTTAGCCCCACACCTCTCACACAAAAGGCCTTTGCACTGTGCACATAAGTCACTGCAAGTAGCACGCTGGGGAAGAAGAAGCCCCTACACTTATCTTTATCTCAACGTCAGGCTCCGGTGGCAATACCGAATTAGAGAGTCGACCGTTTGGGTTTGCTCAGCGCAGCTGTAGCCAACGAGGATTGCCCTGCGCTGTAGTCCGTGTCCTATCAGAGGTGGACAGCAGAATGATGTGTATTGTAGGTGATGCGTGGAAGGAGGCTGGCCGAAGGCCTGGGCTGGCTGAAATACTGGCCGGAGAGGTGCGTCTACAGCCAAAACATGCTTATTTACGCGACTTTTTTCGAACCCGCCGGCAGGCCCAAGTCGCTCGACAACATCTTTACCGGCGGCCATGGCCGGCTTTATGATCCTCAAGTTTATACTCGCTGCTGAAACTCATTACACACGACTCCCACCCAGGCGGCAGCGGTGCCGAGAGCACCCCAAGACCGCTAGCCTGCTCCGCAAAGTCTACGAAAGCAAGCGAGGTGACAATTAGAAGTGCCTTGAGAAGTTTCCGGATGCCTGCGAACTCAAGCTCTTTACGCTGCGCTCGTTTGGGTTTAACACCTGTGGTTGTGGCGGTCATATCTCCACGAGGCGCGCCGTGCAAGGGGAGGCGTGTCTGGTCGGAAAAGACCGTACATAGCTCGAGGGTGGGGCGGTGGAAACGGGGTGGCTCAGCAGCGCGGGCACGTATCACGAGGGCAGAGTGATAAGAGGGAACACTTACCTTAGACGGGCTGACTACCTTAGCAGGCCTCTATGGGGAGCTATAAGGCCTGTGGAGTGCGCTAAGACCTGTGTGGTTAGTTAGCCTTAGATAGACAATAAGACCTGTGAGGGCAATAAGACCTGTAGGGTGACATAAGACCTGTGGGGCCGATAAGGCCTGTGGAATGGCCTCCAAGGGGCAAAAATGGTGCCCAGGCCAGCAATCACGATTCGAACAAACAACACACGCGCACGTAAAAGGCATTTGCCAATTAGACCACAAGGCAAAATTCAAGATTTAATTGGCGATTAAGAAGCTGCGCGAGCTTATATAGTTACAGCTGGCGGGAGGAAGGAGCAATAAGGGCTGGCTGGTGGTGGTGGTGGTGGTGGGTGGGTGAGCTGAACTTGGGTAATCCACGGTAATAAGACTGATTAATTTACGGTAGCGAAAGAAAGCAATTGAATTGAGGGTAGCTAAGCCAGCGAAAGCGACGGGACTGAATCTAGGTTGTTGGAATCACAGAAAGGCACTGCTAAGGCGCCAGCCCCTGAAATGGAGCTCCTGAGCCAGCCGAGGTGAGGTGGCACGGCAACGGTACACACGACAACAGCGCGCATTGCGTTTAATAGCCCACTTTAAACTGCGTATAATGGCCTGCATCGCTCCAAATGCCTTCGTGGAATGGCTGCACAGAATGGCTGCGTTAGATGGCCTCTACCGCAATGGTTAGAATGCCGGCTTCCATGTGTTGTAGGTACTAGATCGAGTGCGCTGTGTGTGACTGCCCAGTGTCGGGTGGAGGCCTGCACTCCAGCGTGTGTGTGCAAGTCGCCTAAATGGGGCCCACTGTAATCGTTACCCCAGAATTGAACGACTTCCACTGCCCGGAATCAAACTGCTTCTATTGCCCAGAACTGAACTGATTCCACTGCCCAGAACTGCACTGCTTCCATTGCCGACAGTTTTCGGGCATCTTGCACTAAGTTCATGGCTGGGACGCTAGAAAAGAGCCCTGAGCCACTAGCGCAAGACTACTGGAACCAATGCAATGCCTTACAACCTTACGCTAACGCAGCACAGGTCTTATCACACCCCACAGGTCTTACATCACCTCGCAGGCCTTACAAGGAGCCATATATTCCTGCTAAGGTAGACGGCTGGCTGGTGGCTACCGAAGAAACTTGAGTACTATAAAAAAGGCATTCCCATCCCCTTCCCAACGTCAAAAGTTCACCACCATCAGAACCGGTACCATCGGTACTCGAGAGAATATAGATAGTCTCCCATTCCTACATATTTAAGCTGGAGTCGGTAGTGGGAGACAAGGAGGAAATTCTCGGGCCGGGTCTTTTCCGTCACAACGTTTCATGTTCACACCGTCTCATGTTCACGCCGAAAGGGGGGTGCGCCACCAGCAGCTGAGCTTCGAGAAGACACGGATCGGGCGGTGTTATTTGACGCCACATATAATCCAAAGATTTCCCTGCGCGCGGCGCCTGTCCAATCAATCATTGAAAGTAGGGGCAAGTAGGAACCCCTGTGCAGGCGCTAGGCATTATTGCGCAGTCACAAACGTCGGAAATCGAGTCATAAATGCCATGCCATGGCGGACCGCTCTCCCCAGCTTTCACACACCCTCGATAAAAATCACAGTCGATGAAACCTAGTTCTTGTCCAACAATTACACTACATATCTCTACTGGCTGAAAGTATTGCACAAGGCATTTGCTTTTGAGATGAAGCCCTATACGAGAGCCTGCCTCCTCTTGGCCTTGAGTCTTTGTCCGAGACTCGCCATGTCGGAGGCAACCAAGTTTCAGCAAGCACTGTTGGCACACCCGAGCCCGGATGTTTGTCCTCCGAAGGACAGTGGGGGCTACCTATGGGCACCGGACGTCGATTACATCCTGTGCTGCCAAGAAAACTTTGGTGCCGCGTACACGGCGACGCTGACGACAGCCCGCGGACCGAGTGGGCCGATATATGCCTGCTGCCAAAAAAGCTTCACCTGCACTGGGACAGCGCCGTTTGTGTCGGATTGGACGATGGGCGAGTTCGGTAGGTGGGCTTCCGACCCGAGAGCGCCGGTGTTGTGTTCAACAACAAAACGCTGATAATCAGAAAGGCACTCTTGTCACCTTACCACTGGCGACTCCACCAGTCCCATCTGGTGTTAGTGGATCGCTAGGGGCAGGGACACCGGCGTCTACACCGGCGACGAGGATGACGGGGACCACCACTAGTGCCACTACTCCGACTGTGTTGCCAGAGTCAGACAAACTGGGTCGGGGCGAAATTATCGGCATCACCTTTGGGGCCCTCGGTTTTCTTGCTACTGTGGCTGGGTCTTTCTACACCTATCTCGGCTGGAGAAACAATACTGGTGTAGGAGCCCAGCTTCGGCGAGTCCTTGTCTAGGCTGGCTCGGGGAGGGCGCCATCAGAGGAGCAGGTTGAACTGGGCCAAAGCCAAGCGTGGGTCCAGAGTCCGCGTAGTAGTACGAGGGGGGACTATAGAGCAGAGTTGGGTGTGTTTTTGAGACGGGGAAGGCCTAAATTTGGCATGCATTTGAGGAGAATGGGGAATCCATGCTCGACCAACCAACGGCACATGCCACCAGGAAAGGGGTCTGGATGTAGTAGGACTGGGTCCTGCTCCGAGTCTTGGCGTGAAGCCCCAAACGCTGATTTGCTGCGCGATCAGTCTTGCAAACTTCTTACTAAAATCAAATCGATTGTCATCCCCTTTTGTGTGGTCTGATACAACGGGGAAGATTGGCAAACTGAAGAGCTAGGTCTATATTGGAGAGGATTTAGCCCGCCATGGGAACAGAAGGACTGTGCTGAGGCTGGGATAGGCATAACTAATCTTGAGAGTGTCTGACGTAACGAGTGAGGCTTTGGCTGGCAAAGATTTTGTTTAGGAGGGATACACGAATTGCTGCTGAGGGGGAGATATTAAGGGGTTAGCATGCGGGATGGATATGGGAAGGGTGAGAAGGAGACTGCAAGACATAACAGTTAATATAAATCTGGATGGAAAGTGACCTTAAGACTGCTTTAAATTATAACGCTTAGAGATATTGGCAGTTTTCTACGCTATCGAACAGTGGCGGAATAACAAGCCGGAGCTTAAGCCATACTTGGGTTGCCCTACACTTCTTATTACCGAATTAAGATTTATAGCTTCTTAGCTCAGGGACGAGTACCTGGATTCCCTAACGGGATAAACGACTGTCGTACAGCTATTATCTCAGCGGCTTTATTTAATTCAGGGGAGGCGATGTAAAGCTACGATGCCTGGGGAGTACAGTGGAATTTATTTTTACCCTGAAATTAGGGGTTGGCTGGGCGAGGGCTGACTTATTTGTGGGACCCTAAGAGGAGAGGAAGAGAAAGAGGGCGGGAAGCACGGCGTTGTGGAACCAGACTTACTCGCCATTGGTGTAAGAGGTGTTATTGCATACTTCAGCTAACTTCTTTCGGCCGAGGATCAACGCTACTGGCCGAAAGGCTGCATCGTTGCATGTCATGCCTGCAATCGAACACACGGAAGCAAATAGGATGGCCACGATAACTAACATAATGTAGAGAATGTTGTGGAGGCAGCTAGATAGCTCTTGATAAAAGTGTCTAGTTTCCCTCTTTACACTTCCCCTCCAACAATCCATCCTCCAGCTTTCGAACTATCCAACCCCAACCCAAATCCACCTAAACCATACAACTATGGAAACCCAACAACAACTCATTTCCCCCTCTTCCCCCAACTTCCCCCAGAAATCTGCCGAACTTCTCGCGCAGCGCGAGCTTCCCCCCCTTGCGGGGCGCGAGGACGATGGGTCTCCCGGCATGCCGGGGCTCGACGAATTCACGCGTTCGACGACGGCGAGAGTCTAGGACTCGGTGGAAACGGACACCCTCAGATTATCGCGTGACGCGACGGCCGACCACGGTGCGAGACTGCGGGTGCCGCGACGATGCGTGGAAGGCAGCCCGACCTGTCGGCATACCGAAATCGTGGTCGCCGCTTACGGGAACGACGAGTCTGGATGCTCGTATTCGGGGGCAGGTGCTTCCTACGGCGTTGAGGTAACTAACCGCCTCATTTGTTTAGAGAATGTCTATTTGCACTATGACCCCGCACGATGCTATACATAATCCTAATCCCCGCCCGCGCTCAAATGCCCAGTCGCATCCACGGTCGCATTGTGCCATGAAATTCTTTCCATTCTGCCACAACTTGCTCCCCCACCACAACTAAACCATCGCCATTCTACGGTCGCGCGCACTGCATTTATTGCGCCCAAGGGTAAGTAATCATTCGGCGCACTATTTCCCGGGCTAATTAAGTGTTCAGATGGCCGAAAACAGCCTACCGCGCGATGGCGCGATTCAAGCCGACCCCGAGGTCGATGTCGATGACGATGCTATCTTCGAGGACCCCGAAACCGCTAGCGAGCCAACCAGAGGCCGAGGAAGCAACCGTAAGGGACGTGCCCGTGGTGGTGCTCGTGGAGGCGTACAGCCTTCTATACAGCGTAAGGCCTCCCAGTGGGAGGGGGTTACTCTAAAGGGTAGCCAAACCACGGCCGTAAGGGGTAGCCAAGCCGTTACCACGCCTGTAAATAGTGGCAAGGCTAGAGGTGGAATAAGAGGCAGAGCGAGAAAGGCCTCTAGATCCAGTAAGGCATCGTTAACTGCAGGTATCACAAAGAACACACAAGGTAGTAGCTGAACCACGCGTTCTAGCCGGTCAGGTAACGCAGGAGCTGCTTATTCAGCGAGTAATAGTTAGTAGTCAATTGTAATTTTTTCTTGCAGAATTGAGCGATTTGGGCCCTGTTCAATCGATTAATTGCGAGTGTTCAATTGAATCGCGGTCGCAAATGAGACCGTGGATCCGTGGATGCGACTGGGCATTTGAACGCGGGCGGGGGTGGGGGTTAGGGTTATGTATAGCGTGGTGCGGGGTCATAGTGCAAATAGTCTGGAGTCATAGTGCAAATAGACATTCTCATTATTTTAAAAACCTCCACCCGTTCAGGATGGGGCAAGCGAAGACCCAACAGGGAATAGCAATCGATCAGCAACGCTCACAAGGAGGACGATAGTGGACCCGGGGGTCCGACACTTTTGCGGGCCAAAGATACCCATCATTCTTGTTGAGCTCTAGAAAAAAATCGGGCATACCCGATGACTGTCAAGTACCTCGCGCAGACCATGCATCGGCCTGTTCGCCAGGAAGAGGTAGTCTTGACCTAGACCCCCTACGACTTGCCCGTCACTAACCACCCTGACAGCGAGAGCAGATGGCACGTCAGATTGGAGCATCCATGTATCTCAGGGCTTCTGCCCGGAAGGGAGAAGGCGTGAATGAAGTCTTCCAGACTGCAACGTGGTTGGCCTTGCGCTTTCCCCCCTCGATGAAGAAGCAAGGTCTGCCGTGTCCTCCAGGCTTACGTACCTAGCTAGCCGCCATTGCAGAGGCAGCACGGAACAAACGGCTACTTGACGAATAGGTTTGCGGGCGCTATGACAGCGATCAGCACATCTCGGATGTCAAGTGGGTTTCCCAGCGCTAGAGAGACGGGTGCGGCCCGCGCCTTCCCCCGGATCGAAGCAAAGGGAGATTTTCCCCTGGCCAAAGTGAGATGGCTGGCTGCAAGGCCCACCGCGGCATGGCGCAATTTCTTGCACGGCATGCTAGTGCGGCCAATCGGCTGTCGCATCGCGAAAGAGCTTGGGCCTATGGGCGGCGGGACGCCCTGGATGGCGCTGGAAATGGCCGCGTTTGCAAGCTGAGACTTGAGACAACCCCAATTGGTTAGTTAACACCGCGATAGATTCTTGGAGCTCGGTACCTAACCAGCACATCCTCCCCGCGCGCTCGTCCGAGGGGTGATCTGGGGCTATGCAGCTGGCCCGTATTTGGAGTTCAAGGAAAGAATGCGTGTCTGAATTTCGGCCTTGCTGATTATTAGAGTGCGAGGATGATCCAGATGGTGAAGGTGACGTCTTCTAGGAGACTTGCCTCAGAGCAGCCTGATGGGTGCCTTGATCAAATCGACATGACCTTTCAACGCCACCGGTTGACGCTGGCATCAGGTAGATTTGATCATTAGCGTGCCTGATGTCCAGCCCCCCACATCCGCGGAGGTGATCCGTCTAGGCTCAGTTAAGGAAAGCGGCCGCGGGCGTAGTACCTAGGAGCCCGCGGTCAGCTCGTTTGTCTCCTCCACGGTCAACTTCAAGCAGAAATGCTAGCGTCCAGTCTTGGAGCGGGTGGATGTGGGTCGATGTTTTCTCCACAGTGGAATATCCGATGTAGCCCGGATGACGACTTTCCGGAGACCTCCTTTGCCAATGGCCTGACCTATTGATGGTACCAGACGTCCGACTCCCCCGAGAGGAGCACCAAAGTGATTCAACAGATTAGTTTGCATAGTGGCTGCATACAACAACCCTTCCAGCCGCGCCATGAGTATTCAGCTCACCACCGCTTCTTGGCCAATGCCTTGTCGAGCTGAACACATTGGCAACTGATGCCTCGAACCCGTCGGGGCACGACGAAGCTCGCTTTTCCACTCGTTTCCGGTTTTGTAGCTATCTCCTGTTTCCTTGTAACTGCACTATGACCTGGACGGAGCGGGTAATGGCATTGGCGGGTCGACAATTTCTGGCGATCTCCGGGGGCACATAGTCTGACCAATGTTGTAGTGGGCTGAAGTCCTTCATCCATGTCCAGAGGTATTTCTTTCTTGCTGAGATAACAGTAGCCGGCTACGTCGCCACCCGAGCTTACCACCCGAGCGTGCTGTGGGGTGGCTGGACAAAACATCTGACAGACTATCGACGGAAGTGTGCTCGTGTTTGCCGAGACCCGCTGTTCCCTTTCCTCCATCCTCCTCTTCTCCCCCAAGCTCTCACTGTGTGGTGGCGTTCTGTTCAACGCCATCTACACTAGCCGGTGTGATATCGAGGGACTCTGCCTCGTCCGTTCTCGTCGCGCCTATCCCCATCTAGCTATCAAATGTGCCTCCGACCTCGCGCGTGTTGACAAGTACTGGATGTATCTTGCCAGGTGTTCCTGAATCTGGCCACAATCCAGGAGAGCCGTCGAGCTAGGTGCTGTCGGCATCCCCTTTTGGGGGGCTCAGCTCAGGAGATTCTGGGACTTTCGACGCCTCTCAGCTCTTCAAGCCAGCTGGAGGGATCAATAGTTCATGGTAAGGGCGGCTGCAGAGAGGCTGGGGGAACTTTGAGGTCGGGAGCGTCGTGTCAGGAGGTGAAGCTGTCCTGACCCGAGTTTGTTATAAATACCGACTCTTGATCCTCTCTCTGGTGGTTTCCTTCTCTGCCACCACCACAGACATCTCTAGCATTCTCTGTTCTATCCCGCTCTACTATCCCTTCTTCGCTCCCGTTCTCTTTGAGTACCGCTTCTTGCCTCTCATTCTTCAAAGCCCCGACCTCAAGATCTTATCACCACAGAAATGGCCGGTGTTGCTGCTACCTGGACTATGCCCAACTTGGGCCAGGCATCTTCTCGCGTCGGAACGGAAAGCTTCACCCTCGAGGCCACCAAGGAATCTGTCATGTCGCCGGATCTCCGGTCCCGCGTTGACCCGAGGGATTTCGCCGACGGCGGAAAGTACAGATGCAAGTTCCTTCATCTCCTCGCCTCACATTCTGCTCGCCTTGACATTCTGCTGACCAGGGGATCGCATCTGCAGCCATCGTCAAACTCATCATTCGCTATGAGGGTCAGACGGAAAAGGGCCACGCCATGGGAACTGGCTGGCTGATCACGCCTGACATCATGGTGACCGCTGGCCATAACGTTTTTGATTGGTCGGGTGGCGCGAAGGGCTTCGGCAAGGCCGTCCAGATCAAATGCTACATCGGATACCAGGGCAGCGCCAGCGTCGACACACCCGGCGTCCAATACCGCCTCGCCAAGAACATCGTCACGACGGCTGAGTGGATCAGCAGCCGCGAGAACCGCCACCGGGATGTCGCCTTCATCCAGGTGGACCGGCCCTTCGACGGCGACCTCCGCCTGTTCAAGTATAAGCCGACGCCCTCTCAAGGCCATGTCATGCTCGGCGTCGTTGGCTACCCCGGCGACAAAACCCTCGAGACGGATGCTGGGGAAGAGCGTGGTGCTGAGATGTACGAGATGTTCGACGGCCAGGAGTACAATCTCGACGGAAACCCTGCAGAGAATACTCTGCGCCTTCTCGAGTACGATATCTCAACCTATGGTGGTGAGTAGTTCTGTCCTTCCCCTCCTTCTCTCCGTTCGAAAGAAGCCGCCGGCACTGATATTCCGACGCCAGGTCAATCGGGAGCTCCCGTGATTCGCAAGGACTCCAAGACGATGACGGTGATTGGCACCCACGTCTACGGCGCTGGTACCAACAACCACGCCAGCGCGATTGGAAAGAACGGCAACGACTACGATACCATGCTCAAGGCCTTCACCGCCCAGCTTCCTACCATCAGCGAGTCCAGGGGCATCAAGCTTGTGAAGCTCGCTGACGGCGCGTCGAACCCCTTTACCCCTCAGACGTCCACAGGCTTCCAGCAGAGCGGCTTTACCCCGAAGGCGGCTGGAGAAGAGGAGGAGGGGTTCTTTGACGTCTTTCGCGACGTCAGCCGCTTTGTGGCCGGTGCGCTCCCCACGGTTGCGCCCTTCCTCGGTCCTATCGGAGGCCCCATCGCCGCTGTCGCTGGGACGGCGATTAATGCCCTTGCAGGCAGGGCTGAGTCGGCCTTTGACGACCCCGAGGCTGCAACCCGCGGTATTACAGACCGCGCTGTGCTTGCCGAGGCCGCTCTTCAGACGGTCCTCAAGATGGAGCACGGCCCGGTCTTGGAGAAAGTCGTCGGCGATATGAAGAAGACGTATACGGTCCATGCACCCAACATCAAGCTCATCGCCCCCAAGATCGCTCCGACCCTCTTCGATGCTGCGCAGACCATCAACGCCGGCGGCCAATACAACTACAAGAATGCAGGCCCACGCGCAACGCTGCCTCCTCGCCGCATCCAGACCGATGGCTCCGAGAGCGCTTTTGGCACGAGCGACTTCGCGGCCGGTCTCCTCCAGCGAGAGGCGAGGCCCCTCGTCGGAGAGGAGGGCTTCTTTGACGGCCTTAGCACCATCATCAACACCGGCCTGCGGATCGCGAAGCCCTTGCTCCGGGAAGGCGCCAAGGTCGGTCTCGGACTCCTCAGCAACGCTCTCGGCGCCGAGTCCGCCTGGGATCAGCCCACCGTCCCCGCCGAGCACATCAAGGCCGCCGAGCTTGTCAGCAAGCGGGCCATCCTCGGCGAGGCTGCTTTGCAGGCCTTGGACAAGCTCAACAAGCGCGAGCTGACCGAAGTCCGACTAAGCCACGACGCCCACGGCAACCCCGCCGTAAACAGCTCCGAGGAAGGCTTCTTCGATAACTTCCTCAGCGTGGTCCAGAAGATCGGCACCGTGGCCAAAGCCGCCGCCCCCCACGTGCTCAAGGCGGTCGTGCCCATCGTCACCACCGTCCTCAGCAAGAAAAGCGGGGCCGAATCCCTCTTGGCGCTTCCCCGTGCGAACCTGCGCAAGAAGCCCTCGCTCGCCGAGATGCTGACCGACGGGAGCCTGCACAAGCTGAGCATCCAGGACGCGGACCGTCCCAACGGAATACAGGTGAGCAGCACTGTTTCTCCTCTCGCGCCCCCTGCATCCCCCGAGGTAGCGGTCCGAGAAAGTGTTGAACATTTCGACTCGGTACAGCAGCAGACCGGGCCCTCGATCCAGGTCCCTAGCTTGGAGGAGGTGCAGCGCCGCTACTTGGTTGAAGGGCCTGACCCCAACGAGGACAAACCCGTCTTCCAGGTTTACGACTGGGAATGAAGATGCACCAAGCTGACAGTTTCCAAGAAGCCGATTGCCACCTACGCCTAACCTGACTGATCGACAATTGCGCGGGCCACTCTGACAATTTTTTCCACGCGCGGGAGGGAGGGTAGGGTTTTGTGGATCGGGGTCTCCCCCATGGACGGCTACACTGTTTCCTTGCCCTCTGTGCCCGGTTCGCTTCCGCTTTTTTTCTCATTTGTGTCGCTCGTTCACTGCACTTTACAATCTTTTCTGTTTCACTTCGACTGTCAACTAGTACCTTCCCACCACTGTCACTCCTTCGTACTACTTTCTCATGTCGGTCTTAAAAATAACAACATTGTACCCTGCCTTCTCACAACACCAGACAACAAAAGATGGAAGCCACTTCATTCAGACATACGCAAAAGGAGGGGTTCTTTACAGCTAGCTCATTAGATTTTTCTACTTCTCAGAATCCACATTAGCAGTAGTCTCTGCAATATAATTCTCATTTGACCCCCATAGCGTCTTGCAAGCCCCGCCTTCCTAGTTCGTGACAATGGTCACTCAATTTGGAACAGCTCTACCGGGTTAGACGGTAGTGCTGGCTGGAAGTCAGCGCATCTGAAGTTTACGAATGTAGGCTCTAACTACTGGCTGTGCGGCGCGCGATATGCAAGCATCGGAAAGATCCACAAACCTGTCAGATATAGTCATGGTGATTCGGGCAAAATGCCTAAGAGCTGGCTCTAGTTTTATCTTCCACAACCGAATGCGAGTAGGTAGAGAGCTTCCTTCCTACCTACAGTCGTTTATGAGCAAGTAAAGAACAATCCAGCTGATTTTCGTATGGGCGGTCGGTTGAGAGCCACAAAAACGGTTACTGGTCTCGACTTACTGTCCTTAACGTCCTCCGCAGAACGCTCAGAAGCTACTTCCCACAAACTCGTCTTCCTTACTCCTCGTACCTCACCCTCATGCTCGTCAGCATCCGCCAGTACGACCTCTGATCAGTGGTCATGTAGGCCTTAAGGCTCGTCCAGTCCCTCTCCGCAGCTCTTCCAATCTGTCCACTCCATCGCGTAGCAGGGAAGCTCTTCATCTCCCCGCGTGGTCCATCCACTCTTTTCAGGCCCTGCAGACGCACAACTCCCTTGAACAACTCGGTTAACACTACTGGGCTCATGTCTATGCTGAAACACCGATGAGGACCAAACCCGTAGTGCATGTATGACCCCAGTGGCCGATCGAGCGTCACCGTCCCGGGGCCTGAGAATGCCGCAGAGCCATTTGACGCAGCCGTCAAGTCAAGGATGACCATCGTGCTGGTTTCAGCTGTCCCTTTTCAGGTTCAGGGTCGCCAACCGGTACTGGCCCGAAACTGCCAGCCGGGTCCCACTGACACAGCGTATAATATATAGCGTCCGGGGCTTTCTCTACGAGGGGATCGAGCTCTAGCTGTGGACCGGGCCTTGGTTTAAGACCGAACCTCGGTCCTTCAGCCCCGTTCTGTTTAGCAATGCAATCTAAGAAGTTCACGGAAACTTTCAAGATTACAAAATCTCTTATCATTAAAGATTGACCAACCTGTTAAAACTGCGGGGATTTTTCTCTCCTGTTATTAAAGTGAAGAAAGGTGAGACCAGCTAGTAGGGGTGGTGCAAGGTCCTAAACAAAGTCCTTATAACTCCACAGCTAATATAAACAACAGTAACTATAAAGTCAAGTCCGTCCCGAAGCTAAGCCACCCAAGGGTCCCCCGCGATAGGAGTTTTCAGGTGGCGCCTAACACACTAAACGCACCTATCACGAGACAGCATAAAGCGTCCACTAGACACATATTCTACATATCAGGCCGCTCGGCACGCGATCGACGGGTTCGGAGAGAAGAAGAATGGGTACGCGAGGCCTTTCTTGGCCAGGGCGCTTATGGCGTCATCTACAAGGAGAAATGTCATGACAAAGCGGGGCCGAGGTTCAGAGCAGTGAAGGAAATCAAGAAGCGCGTTGCTGGTGAAGAGTTGGATTACACACGGGAGCTGGAGGCAATTGTCAAGTTCTCACATCCAAAGGTGGCTCGCTCGCACTAGAGACGTTTCCGGCGAACCAGGCTAATCGGGCGGCAGTGCTCGCATTACTTCGTCCAGTCCGAAGGTTGGTTTGAATCTCAGGACTCAGTTTTCATTGCGATGGAATACTTTGAGCTCGGGGATCTCCAAAGAAACCTTGGGCAGCCACTGCCCGAGATCGTGGCGAAACAGCCTGGTTGTCTGCGACCAATCTGGGCACACGAAATTTCCTTTTTTGTTCGCAATCCTGAGCTGGGGTGGGCTGGGGTGAGCTGTGGCTGATTCGTCCTGACCTTTCCATGGTTCTTGCCCGAGCTAGGGTAATCCCATACGCTCCCACTGCACAGCCTCAGAAACCCGTTTTCAGTCCCCGCAGCTAAAGTTGCCTTTCGATATGCCCCACGGTGTCCACGTTTCTGGCATATACTGGTACAAGCTGTAGGATAGTACGTGTCATCTTGGTCTAATTCCTAAGATAGCACGCAGGATCCTGGTACCAAAACTGGGATGGCATTTGGTGTACTAGCATATTATACACGTATGGTACATAAAATACTAGCACATAGAATATACCAGTACATAATGTACTGGCCTAGAGTGTACTGGTATGTAACATAAAAGTGCTACAACCCGCACCCGAGTAGGGTTAGGACTGCAACGCAGGACACTAGGGGTGTTGTTTACTCCAAAGTTGCCCTCGCCAACCCCAGTCACCCGCACCACCCTTAGCCACCTTGCTCATGCGCTACTCAAACACTGCTGAGGAAATAATCAGAGAAATCGCCAAATATTTTTAAACGAGTAGCCAGTACTCTGTAGTTCAAATGGCAACTTTTCAAGAGGTCCTAGTTTTGGGACACAGGTGGCCTCAAACTAGGACTCTCCCAACCACTTTTCGATCCTCGTTCCTTCCCCCCAAATTTATATAAAACCAAGTTTACGTCCTGTCACGGTATCTGACTACTGGGTTGACGGGAGAGAGTTGGGGAAGTTAGTATATGGACAATCTTCTTCGTGCTCTTATTAACATGATGCGAGCAATTTTGTTGGAGGGGGACGCCCATTTCATTCTGCATTCTGTCTTAGTTATTTACAAAACACTGAGCTTTCCATTTGTCGCTGTAGTAGCTCCCCGGAACGATTTGCCGTCTACATGCACTCTACTTGTGAGCTCATCATCTACCCCAAGTGAGTTGTTCTACGGCTGTGCAGGCTAGCCTCACCCATAGCTCACTCTAGCTTAGGAGCGGCTCAGGGTCATGCACGAACATAGAAACTGCTGAGGGTAACTTGGGTGTAAAACATAGTGCTGTTGACGAGGGCGCTAGGGCACGTGAATTGCGACGTACTAGCTGCTCGAGACATTACGACCTATTCATTTCGTAACCGATATCCGTCCTACGCAACTAGCTCTGAAAGATCTTTATAGGGATTCCGACAGAATAGGAAATTCTGCGCAGCTCTACTGCCTTCGCCCTCCCCCGCCCCGGGTACGGCCACTAGCCATCGCCTCCTCATCCCGTGCTAATTCACGCATGCTCTGCCTCCACACTCTGGCCGTACAACACCTGTATCATGGCTATGTGCTCCTCAAGCTCTTTATCTCTTGCTACGATCACCATACTCAATTGCTCAACTTGTCCTTTGAGCTTCCTATTTTCCTCCGAAAGCCCCTCGCTCACCTTCTTGTAAAAGTCGACCAGTTTCTGAAGCTCGGTAGACTCGGTGTCGTCACGGCCACCCCCTGCATCGCCAACCACGGATGTCTGTAGTTTTGCCAGCTCTTGCTGCCACTTTTGCTCCTCTGCCTTGTGCTGCCCTTGTAGTTGTTGAACCGTCTCGTGCCAAGACGTTTCCTTGTCTGCCAGCTCCCGTGTCTTGTCAGCAAGGTCTTGTTCTCTGCCCCCCAGTTCGACCGTCAACTGTCCCATCTTGGCCTGTAATTCGTCGGCGCTTGTTGAGCCGGTTGCGGCGGAATATCGTCTTAAGGTTTCTAGCTCGTGGACCTGTCGCTGCAGGCCGTGTATCTTTGCGTCTCTTTTCTGCAGCTCGCCTGTGAGGCGGGCGGCTTCATCCTCGGCCTTGAGCAGGTCTGCTATCACGCGGTCGATTTCCTTGTCTGCATCACCTTGGTCATCGTCCGAGTCGAGCAACTCCAATGCCCTGGTCGCATCGACCATTTCGTCGAGTACAAAGAGAGGACGGGCGGGCGTGCCGATCTCGGAACGTTTCCGGTTGCTTGCGGTAGCGGCTGAGAAACTGAGCTGGCAATCCAACTGCGAGACCATCCGATTGTCTGTTGTCGCCTCCGGCCAGACGTGTTCGCGTTGAGATATCATGTGGCAGTGTGGGAACATGGGGGGTCGGGTGCCGTACGACATGTTAGCTGCAATTTGAGGTTGCGTTATTCGTCACCGGTTCTCAAATAAATTGAAGTCGAATCGGGCGTAACTTGCTGGCTCTGTTCTTCTGGTTGTCTTGCCCTGCAGTTCTCTTTTTCCACTAAAACAAAATCAAGAGTGATGCAAAAGAACGCTCTTTTTAGGGACAGCAGGAGGGGCTGCTTCGTCTAGAGATTTGGCCTAGGCACACCAACCTGTCACTTCTCGGGGCTGGCTGGCTGGTCGGTTCGGCCTCTATTGTCCCGCCACGTTAGGCATTGGACAGCCAAATAGACTATGGTAATGCGGGCTCGCCAAAATTAGGGACCCGCATTGGAGCATTCACTCAAGTTAGATGGACACACCTCATGGCGTTGAATGTCGTGAGGCCTACCATGCACAGCCCAACTGCATCTCTGTCCAAAAGCGGAACCATGACCTTCCCACCCTGCAGCTTTGGCCGGGGTTCATTGAGGCTGGATTTGTTTCCATGGCATTTTGGTTTAAAGTCTCTTTACTTTCTCGCAATTAGGGTAGCCCACCCCCTTGTTGTGCAAAATACAAACGATCTTGCTGTGTGTAGTAAACTCGTGCCACTTGCTGAGATGATTGGGAAGACGGTGCCCGAACAATCCCTGGGATCGCCCAGTCTAGACGATCCCATTCTCAAGATCATGGAGGATTGTAGTTGTTCCCGTCAAAGGGCGATGGCGGCTTTTCAGGTATTTATATTCCCTGGTACCCTGTCCCGTCAGACCTTGCCCCCAGCTCACCGACCAGCAAGTAGGCTTCCAAGGGTGATGTCGAACAGGCCAAAAGACATCAGAAAACTCGGGCAAAGTACCAAGCGCGCTCTACAAGGTCTTCCCGACTGCCAACCTCGGTTGCAACAGACCAGTCACGGGATGGCGTCGGCGCGCCCTCGCTCTCTCAGCCGGGCTCCAAGGAGACCGACGTTACTAGACCTGGCAGCGAAGGGGTTCGCGCGGGAACGGCGCCATCAATCCCAGCAACAACGCCGGTTCCCGAGGCGACCGAGGTCTCGGATGCCGACCTGGATGAAACCGCCATCACAGAATGGGACTTTATCCTGCCGAGGCTGCCACTCCCTGACCAACCTTCCACGACCGACGAAGCGGGTCAGCGCCCCCTTGACCTCTTGAACCTCGTTCGGGGTATCCAGCACGGTGCTAGTCAGGGGGACGTGGCAAGACACTTGGCCGACTACAGCCGAGTCACGGTGGAGCGAGAAATCAACGACGAGATAAAAGGATTTCCCAGCATCTTTTACATTGTTGCTCGCAACGACGAAACTCTTCTCCGGATGTGGGCGGCCCATGGCGGCAATGTCTCGGCTGTGCACCGAGCCTCCAGAGTGCCTCTGGTGGCCTTTGTAATTGCGCAGAGCGAGATGATTCAGCAGGACACCACTATGCTGCTTGCCGTTTTGCTCGGCCTCGGCGCGCCGCCGGATGCGATCCCGCCAGCGTTTTACACGCCCTATCACCAGGACCTCCCGGCCGATGGGCCCAATCTGCAGGGAAGCGGTCACGATCCTGTGCCGGTCTGGTGCACCGTCGCCACCAGCCGGAGGCTCGCGAGGACGGCCAACCTCGGCCAGCGCTACTACCTCAACAGTGCGGCGCGCTTGGTGCCCACCACGGCCCGGTCGCGCCAGGTCGCGGTGCGTAAGAAGGCGCAGGCGGCTCTTGAAATTCCCTACTTTTTGGTCGGGCAGACGACAGCGTCCAACCGGCTGCTCCGCAAGCTCATCAGCCACATCATGATCCCCAGCGAGCGGCCGTTGGTGCTGGCCTTTGCCGGACCCAGCGGCCACGGCAAGACGGAGCTGGCGAGGCGGCTCGGCTACCTGCTCTCACTCGACCTCGAGGTGGTCGACTGCGCCATTGTCAATCGAGAGCTGGAGCTGTTTGGGCCGCGGCACCCCTACTCTGGCGCCGACCTCGGTACGCCGCTCAACAACTTTTTGGCCAGACACGCAAAGCAGCCATGCATTGTCTTCCTTGACGAGTTTGAAAAGACAACGTCGGATATCCACCAGGCATTACTCCTCCCTTTTGATAATGGTACGCCTAGGTACTCTAGCATTTTGGTAGAGCGTCTGGTTTACTGACACACTTTCCTTTTTTTTTCTTCCTGCTTGTCTTAGGAGAGTACCAGGACCGCAGAAACCTCAAGACGGTGGATTGCTCAAAGACGATCTGGATCATAGCCACAAACGCGGTGGATGATAAAATACACAGCTTTTGCGACCTCCACACGGACATCATCACAAGCGATGACGAGTCGCGCAAAGAGCAATTAGCCAGACAGCTGTCGAGAGGCCTCAAGAAGGAGTTCCTCTCCCACTTTGGGGTAAGCATACTTGACTTATATCTATTCTCTCATTTTCATTTTATGCCCGCATAGTGTTTTGCCTTCTAATACGTCCTGTTGATTTCACACCATCGATTTGGATACTTGTCTTTTTTTGTTTTTTGGATGGTGCTCAAACCCTCTGAGTGTCTAAGTTTTGGTCTATGCCTGGTTAATATCTCCGTACCAAACAGGGCCCCATCACCGGCCGGATATCCGAGTTCATCCCCTTTGTTCCCTTCTCAGAGGGCGAACAGGCCGTCATTGTACACAAATTTCTCCGGGCCTTGATCAGCAGAGTACGGGCTCCTGTGAACCTGTCAACCGGCCAAGACGAGTGGCTTCTGGGAGACATTCGACTCCGTATTCGACACGACGCGTCCGTGTGCATTGCGTTGGCCAAGGACGGCTACCTCCGGGAGCTGGGTGCCAGGAGCCTTAGTGGAGCGGCGAAAAAGGTAGAAGATATGCTGGTAGGCGTATATCTTGAAGAGAGCGGCGAGATTGTCGAGCGCGGCAAGGGTCTGGATGTCGTCCTCTCCATGGACGGGGACGAGGTGGTCTTGATGCCTCTGCACAAATCCTAGTTATTGCTAAATATTGCCAAACAATGCAAGGCATCGCAATTCCGCATCGCTCGCTTCCAACTTTTTTTCTTGCGGCTACTCCACAACCGTGGAAAGTATTATGGCCTAGAGAAGTATATCGCTATACCAGAACGATAAGCCCGCCATCTTTCGGCAGTCGCTAGTAGGTTCATAGCTGGCGCTGGAAGATGCAACCTGGGGAATCCAGAAAAACAGATGAGTATGAATGTCTCTGCCACCTCTCGATCGGTATTTGAACAGCCGCTACATGGGCCATGATGAGCATCTTTGACGGGGCTGAATCGGGATGAGCAGTTCGGCTCAGCGTGCGTGGTGTTGGGGGCTAGTTGTTTACCGTGACGAAGGCAGCCCAACAAAAGCAACTGCGTTCATTAGGACTGGGTGGAGCGGGTGCTTTACTGGGTGGGTGGTGGACGCAGCAGCGGGCGTTGACTTGGGTAACAAGGCTCGGTTGAGTCATGTCCCGTCTCCTCCACGCATGCCTTGGCTTGGTTGGATGCAGGCTCTTGCGCTCGCTGGGAAGCGTCACACTCACCTTGGAGACGCCTTAATTCTCTAGGTCGTGGCTCGTGGGAGCACGCGTCGGGGCCAAAACTGGTTCCGCAATCCGAGTACTAGTGCTCTAGGTCGTAGTATTGTGGATCTCGCGTGTTTGCAAACCACATTACTCACTAGCTTGGCAGCTTCGAGGCTGGAAAATTCGTTGGGCCCCTTGCTGGTCAAGGCACAGTTCCAGGCAATCCAATGGTTGGATCTTCGACGAGATTTATAAGCTCAGAAGTTGGCCTTGGTACAGGACCTGCTCTACAGCTCTCTAACATGTGCTGACTCTATGCAGATTGGCTCCTTGTCGACTCTGAGGACCTGCGGGAGGACCTCTGCCGTCCTTACTCGAATCTCGAGCGTCGGAAGCGGTCCATCGCAACATGAGGATCCCTATTGGGCGCCCTGAAAAAAAAATGGCCATGAGCCCACGAGGGGAAAACGCTACCTCTAGACATCTCTCGGTTTATCGCGCAGGCGTGACCCGAATAACTCGCGCGCTCCTATGGGTTGCGAGTTCCCCGCGTTACATGTACTACGCATGCTTTGAGGCCGACGGGTGGAGCCGTGCGCAACTGCGCGCTCTGCTAGCAGCCTATCCTTTGCTCTCACTCGAGCGATTGGACCCGGGACCCCCTCCCCGCCCCCGTGGGTGTGCTAAGAACGATGCTTGTCACACATCCTTGCCCGTGCTAGCGTTGATTCAGTACCCGATATGACCATCAGCAACTTCTGTTCAACGTCGGCGCCTAGCCCACACCAAGTCCGCCTTTCTACCCGACAAGCGAACACGCCGTGATTGTCAAATCCAGCCAGAGGCTCGTCCCGCAGTTTTGGCATACCTCCAGACGCCTTGGGCCCATCACTTCATGACAACTAAGTCCCATCCAGTCCCCCTCCTTCCTCGCAGCTACAACAAACCACACCAACTAACGGCTAGCACCGGGAAACATGAGTCAACTTCACCGCCCTGGACTGGGCACCACCGCCCAAATTGGCGCTCTCTACGACGCATGCAACGACTGCTTCCTCCCGCTCTCCTTTTTCCACAACTCCGGCTTCCTCCCTCAGGCAATCTCAGCCACCAAAGCGCCAAAGAGAGAAGTGCGCATCGGCTACCATGACTCGCACAAGGAAAGGTTCGCCATGCTGGGCATCGACCCCGAGATGAGGGCAAGCATCCAAAGTGGATTGGTCAAGCCACGGGGTTCCGCCGCCTACCTCACCGAGCAGCGCGACACGAATCGGTTCCTGCACGCGACCCTCCTCCACAAGATGACTTCTTGCCGGGAAAAGCTGAATTTCGGCCATCATCAACTCCGAGACCATATCAACCCATCGGCACTGCAAACCCCCAAAGCGACCCACGTGCTGGTCGAGATTGAATGGGGCCTTCAGACTATATTCTCCGTCGTGCAATGGCTTGCGGATGCCAACGAGGACGCCGCCGATCGGGGCTTTGAGTTCCGCAAACAAATGGAGAAATTCCGACGATTTATCGATGGACCTCAACCTTTGGAGAGCGACGAGACAGATGCGCTGGATGACGCTGGGCTGCCACTCGAAATCACGGTATTCAGCGACTGTTTAGCCGGGTCCGGCGGCATCACAATGCAGAGTCTTTGCGAAGCCGCCGAGTATGTCGAGCTCAGTCCTTTGCAGGTGAACAGGGAGCACCAAGGCAGAGGCTGGTGCATGTCTTATACTCTATTCCCCATCACCATGTTCGTCATGATCATGGGGGCGGAGTTGGCAGATGGTATCGCCAGGGACTTGAGTCCTGTACCTCTGATCAACCTAAGTCTTTGCACCCGCTTATACGATGACTTCGGTTCTTTGGGTGCCCAGCTGCATGACTTTATCACATTGGGGTCACAATACAGACGCTACCTGTCAACTGCCTGCCTGCAAGATACTGAGGACCGGCTTCACAGCCTCCAATCAGCGCTACAAGAGTTCAAACGAGAGTACGGCGAAGTCATCCTGGGTATTCGTCAGGGTACGCGGGATATGTCGTCCCTTCGGCATCTCCACCGGCGATACAAAGAAGACGGCGTGCTCGCCGTAAAGCTCAAAGTGGCAGATGAGATTAACTCGCAGCTTGAAAAAGTTGCCTTTGTCAAGCTAGCAGTGTCGAGAGGCGCCACATATATCGGCTACAATGGTGTGGATCTGGGCGTCATCTTGTCCCGAAACCCTGGCTCGGATGCGTACGTACTCCGATTCAGCTCTCAAGCCATACAGCAAACCGAGGCGTGGAATGCAAACACCAGTCTGCTCCTAGAGCTGCTTGATAGGCGAGGAGCCGACGATATTGTTGCCGTTGTCGATTGCGACGCCACAGCATCGGCCTTGGCCGAGCCGTGCATCTCCTACCACAAGCATGGCGAGGTGAAGACCGGGGACTTGGTCGCCGCAGAGACGTTCCTAGCCAGAAAATCTTTGGCAGTGTGTCCGGACGAGTGCCTTGAGACGGAAACCATCGAAAGGCCCCTGAATCGAAGGTTGGTCAAGGCGGCCTGTCCCGGGGGGAGCTGCGATGACGATGAGACGAAAGAGTGGATCTGCGCGAGGTGCATGGAGCCTCTTGAGTATGGATACACGGATGAGTACATCTATTGCATCTGCGGGAGGGCTCGCTACGACACCTTTGGTTTTCGGTGCAACAGTTCGGACCATGTCTCGGGATACGAAATGTACGACCAAAACAGGCTGTTCTCGGCCCTCGGGCAACTGCAGGAGCCAGAGTACGTGAACATTCTGATCCTTGGGGAGACGGGGGTTGGAAAGTCTACTTTTATCAACGCCTTTGTCAACTACCTGACCTTTGAATCGCTCGAGAAAGCGAAAGCACCCAATCTTGAATGGGTTGTGCCCTGCTCGTTTTCTGCTCAGACCATGAAGCGGTCCGGCGCCGGCCTGGAGATGGAGCAGCACACAATTCGGGTCGGATCCAGAAACGACGAACATGACGGGAGCAAGGGAGCGTCGGCGACGCAGCAGACCATGGTATACCCAGTGGCGATTCGATCGCAAATCATCCGCTTGATTGACACCCCCGGCATTGGAGACACGCGCGGCTTATCCTACGACAAGAAGAACATGGCAGACATTCTCTCCACTCTGAGCAGTTATCAGCATCTGCATGGCATCTTGATCCTTCTCAAGTCGAATAGCGCTCGCCTGACGGTCACATTCGAGTTCTGCATCAAGGAATTGCTTACGCACCTGCACCGCGGTGCGGCGCAAAACGTCGCATTTGGCTTCACCAACACGAGGATTAGCAACTACACTCCCGGCGACACCTTTGGCCCACTAAGCATGCTGCTGGCCAAGGTTGCCGACCATGCCGGTGTCTCCCTCCCGTTGAAGCCTGAGACGGCCTATTCCTTCGATTCAGAGAGTTTTCGGTACCTGGCAGCCTACAAGCAGGACATTGTCATAGGTGACGAGAAGGATTTTGCTCTAAGCTGGTCAAAATCCCGAGATGAGGCCCGACGGCTGCTGGAATACTTCCAAACGGTGCCACCTCATCCGATCCAAAGCACCCTCACGCTCAATGGCGCCCGGCGGTTGGTTCTGGAGCTGGTCAAACCGATGGCCGACATATCCCAGCTCATCCAGACAAACATCAGCCTGTGCCAAGATCATGTTGGGCAGCTCAAAGATACGCGCCTAACAGGCGACAACCTCCGCAAGCGGCTCCACCTGGACAAGATTCTGCTCAAAGCCCGGCAGCTTGACAGGCCACGCACCGTCTGCGCGCAGCAAGACTGCGTGGAATACCGGGATGACGGCAACGGAAAGAACACCATCATCTATAAGACCCACTGTCACGCGGCGTGCTACCTAAGTGACGTCGAGGTCGAGAAGACCGGCCATCACCGGCTTCAAAATTGTACGGCGTTTCAGGGTTCCGCTTCTTGCATAACATGTGGACACAACTGGATGATTCATTTGCACGTATTGTACGAGTTGGAGGAATACTCCACCACCGTGACCGACACCGAGGTGAAGAGACTATTGGCCGAGAATGTTAGCGACATTGCCTTGAAAACTAAGGCCATGGAGGTGTTGGAGAAGCGCGTCGAGGAGTACAAGGACGAGCACGGGCAAATACAAGAGGCCGCCGCAAGGTTTGGATTGTTTCTCAAGGAAAATTCGATTACTCCGTACAATGATGCCACGCTCGACTACCTTGACTACCTCGTGCGCAACGAGAAGACAAAGGTCAAGATGGAAGGCGGGCCCGACAGGAGGAGGCTCATGGCGCTTCAGGAAGAGAGGAGGAAGCACATTGAGCTGGTCCAAGTGCTCAGCAAGGATTGGGAGAGGGCACGTGGTGCTAGCGCCGGCCAGTCACAGGGCATCTTGGACGAGAGACAAGTGGATGCCCTCGTCACGAGCCTCTACGGCCTCAAGCATTTCGGCAAAAACCTTCAAGATGTCAAGAACACGATTGCATCCGCTCACCAGGCGACCTATCGGGAGCGGCCCCACCGAATCCACAACGAACCGAGGCCCAACGAACTAGCGGCTGGTTCCATCGCCTTGCCCCTTTCCGGCTGGTCCTGGAAGAACAGGCCCGACAAGAATGCATCCAAGCACCCAACCAGAGACACCCAACCTCCGCAGAAATCTCGCGGGAGACGCCAAAACTTGTGGAGCACCGCTGGGGTAACCATAAAAAGGCTTAGAGAAGCGTTTGATGCGGCGTAGCAGTAAGTTACCTATGCCTGATACGATAGGATCCGGTCTCCATTGCAAAATCCCAAGTCTCACCTCGGTTTATAGGTAAATGATTAAAGCGTAACCCGGTGTCAAAAAAGAGTGCTCATCCGCGTCATGGCTGTTCAACGGCCGTGGTGTATTGGATCACCCAAATTGAGGTTACCTGAGGCGCATAAATTGGGGAGGGGAAGGGAGGTGAAGGGAAGGGGAGGTTTTTGGCGGGCGCGCGAGCTCTGGATCCGACATTCCAGACTGCTGCAGGGATTCATTCCATTTGTCTGTATGGGCCAGATTGTAGCCGGTCATTGCGTCGATAAGAGGAAGTGGTAAAAGGAGCCAACCACATTAATTTCAAACCTATAGCATCACTATGCTATGCTATAGAAGGATGAATTAAAGGTACGGAACTGGTCTACCTCCCTTTCTCAAACACAACCTAACTAACACAAGCTTCCGTCGCCTTTCTTGAGTTCTAGCCCTTTCCCATAATCAACAGCGTCGTAGTAGCAGCTTCCATCACTACCGTCAGATTCCTGCGCTGTCTTCAATATACTATCTCCTGCCAGTATCACGGTCTCCTAAACCTCCATCTCAGTCGCATTACTAGCAATACCTTCGGCCTCGCTTACTTCGACCACAGTGTTAGGCACTAACTCTATTATTAACTTATGGGACCTATCTCCCAGTGCTTCTGTCCCCTTATCTTTTAAGTCCGTTACAGGTGTATCATTACCCACATTATTAGTACCTTACTCGCTATCACCAATAGACAGTTTCGAAAACAGCGCTGTAAGAGCGATAAGGTTATCCGTTCCAATGACAGGAGGCCCGAACAGTGCTGAGGAAGCTGGCAGCTTATCATTGTATGGCGCTAATGCTGTTACAGAGGGTCTACCGGCAGTTATAAAGAACTTCTTCAACATTAATATGTGCAGCTAAGGCAATCTGACTTTTATATAATATCCTCTCCAAGGCACTTTAATGCCTTTCTTAACTTTGAAAATTTCCGGTCGTAGTGATGGCCCTTAATACCGTTAGGCTGTTTCTTTCAAGCCGATCGGTCTGTTCCTAAATAGCAGAATCTTTCTCGTTTGCCAAGTTATCTTTCGGTTCGTTATAATTGGTGATAATTTCTGTACGTCCTTCAACCTGTTAAGACACTTAACCGGGCCCTAGATCGTTATTTTCAGCGTGTTAATAAAAACGAGCGATCTCTGCTACTTTTACCATTTATTAGATAAGACCCGCCGGAAAGATTCCATAAGGTGGTTAGCACAGTCTAAGTCACTCGTTTCTATGTTATTAGTGGAGATTTCATCTCCAACAGGCGACAGGTATAAGTTTACTTATATAGAGATGATCGAGGAAGGAAATGCGAAGATAGAGTTCCCACTTAACGCGTTTCCAAGGTTTAAGGCAACCCCCAGGCCTCTCTCATGGCTGGGCGCCAACGATCTCGCCCAGCTGACACGCAAAGGGCGAATCAAAATGCTAGGTCTATCGCCCAAGTCTTTTCTGCCTAGAACTCTTAAGTACACGATAAAACAATCCTGGCACACCGAACTCGTCGTATCTGAGCTGCATTCTAACAACTAGTGTCAGAAAGAAGGGGGTTCAGAGGCCCTGGGCATCTATTCAGCGAAGCTGACTGGATGCCTGGCACTGCCAGTACGCCAGTGAGCCTCAGACACCGGAGTGACGAAGCCTGAATCCTGCAGAATAGCCTATAAAGAAGCCTCTGGCTTCCAGCCAGAGCCAGAGCAACAGAGTCAACATAAGCAATACAATCACGCAGTTGCAACCCCTTCAACTCCACAGAATCCAGAGTGCAGTGCTTCCAACAGTTGTGACGAGGAAGAGGACACGTTATCGTTCCCTTTCGGTTAACATTATTAACTTAGGGATTCAAAAGTGAATATTCATGCCAGTGTTGTTCACTGTTATAGTGATGCCGTTCGGGCGGGGGAGGAGGAAAGCTTTGGAGAGAGCTCTATCGATCGGGTATACTTCACTCCAGCATGGCTGTCTTGTAGGGAATCAGTGCAGTGCATGAGTGGATGTTGTGCTACGGTGAAATGGAGGGTTTATCGGGACCAAGAGTTGACAGAGCTGCTCTGCAAGTGGGAGCGTCCAATATCAAGCGTTTTTAGAGATGAATCAAAAATCTAAGAGGGATACGGGACGGCGTGTCCCCATATGAGTGGCTCGAAGTTGCCAAACCACCGCCTGGCGGTTGGGATCTTATCGGCTATCGATTTGTTCCACGGAATGTGTTGTGGGGCCAGGCCCCACCTGGCAGTATTTAGCCAGCCAGACCTTTGGCCATTGCAGGCTTCCTCCTGCAACCAACAACCACCAATACAACCAGTTGTTGCTGCCCACCTCCAAGAGAATGCCACCGGCCAGTGAGACTTTTTCGTGCATGCAGCCCAGCGCGTGGCCGAATTCGTGCAGAACCTCGCGCCAAAGCCTTTCCTCAGACACGCGTTAGTCCCCTAGAGGGAGCCGAAGTTCATAGTGCAGTCCTTCCTTGGCGGGGACCGTCAGGCAATCGGTGCCAATACTCAATCAGCTGGAGCCACTGTCGTCGATGCTGATGCGAATCTCAGCGTCTTCGTCATCGGCGACAAAATTGAAGGCGTCTCATAGTGCACCCCCACAGGGGGTTAGGGTTTTGTATGTAGACAAATTTGATGGCAATACCAACGGGCAACCCAACCCTCCACACAACACCAGTGACGTAAGAGGATTGCTCCCAGGCCTGCTAAAGGCATCCACCACAGGATCCAGCTTAACTTACGTCGTGAGCTGTCAGCTGTAAAGATAAAAGTCTCTCCTAGACCTCGCAAGAAGGCCTATCACGAAGTTTCAGCTTGTGGTGGCCGTGTCAGGCACACTCCCAGCCCTGAGGTTACCCCTAAGCCGGAGGCTGGCCCCACGGAGCCAAGCACGCGGTTGACCATGTGGAGCCGCGACCGCCCTTCTCTCCCGGTTGCCCAGGCTTCCAAAGCTACGAAGAAGTCTAGGAAGCGGGCAGCAGAGGGTAGCCTCACCAAAGAACAGGTGGGAGAATCCGAAATAGTCCCTGAGACGCCAAATTGAATGTGATGTTAACGAACTGCGTCCACTAGTTGGCGTACTTCTTGATCTTGTCCCGAATCTGGGGCGACCCCTGCCCCAGCAGGAATTCGACCTTCAGAACTCGGCCAACCGACCACATACTGCTTACCCGGAGCGCGAACATGGGCAAATTTGGCGAGTCTCAAATGCTAAGGCCGTCAAGGGGGCCTCGTACGCCATCATGCCGACGGCTGTCATGCTCAAGGTGGGGAACGTGACGGACTAGGATCCCACATGCGTTCCCGGGGTTCTCTTGGATGGCGGGCTTGTCTGCCAGGCTCTGCAGGTGGGGCTCAACCGGGATTTCGGCCCAAAGGTTGATGGTTTTGGCTACTTCATCCATTGTGAACAGAAGAGAGAGGGAAAAGTTCTGAGAACAGGTGTTGAGAAACGGAAGTAGGAGTGCTTTGAAGAGGTGAAGGTGCGAGACTTGGAGTGCAGAGGCTAAGTGCGCAGCAGTCTGGTAGGCAACACGAAAAAATACAAGAGGTAAGGCGAGGCTGTTTATTTTCAGGATAGGAACCAATTTTGGCCATCTTTATGTAAGGGACCAATTCTTGGCCCACTCGGCTAGAGTTGAAGCAGTTCAGTATGTTGTGGCGCAGCGCGCCGAAAAAGGTACGTAGCCTGAGCAAAGGTGAGCAAGCCTGAGCAAATCCTGAGCAAAGACTGAGCCAGGGTAAGCAGTGTCACGTGGGCGAGGTACAAAAAAGGAAATTTCGTGTACCCAGATTCGTCTCATATAACAGTGGGTTCCTCTCTGAGCCAACTTTTCCTACCCCGGCAGAGGAGTATAGCCCGGGAAGCGGGGCGTGGTCGAACGGGGTAGGCGGTCGTATAAATCACTACAAAGAACATTAAGCATGGTTCATGCTATCGAAAGCTCCAGACCAGCCTGTTGGTTGCCAAGCCAGCCACATCGATGCACGACCTCCCACACTCGGAGCTTCACGCCCATCTAGTGGCCAGCTGACACTCAAGTCTGAATAGTAGGGCATGCAGTCATGTAGTTACACGAAAATTGCGGTGCAGCACTATCGGTTCATGCCTGGGCGGTAATTGACTCATAAGAAGCCCTCGGTGAACGAAGCGACTATTTCATCCGTACCTCCCTTCTCAGCTTTATACCGAGCCTCTCTAATTAACATCGAACCAACAAATTACTTGGGGAAAAACATACTGTGTTAGTAAGCATTCGCAATGGAACAACGCGACGCCGAGGAGCTGTTCCTATGGGTCCTCGAGAAACCCGAGAACGAGGACAAAAAGGAGGAGTTCATCCGCACCTTAGTCGCCGAGCAAAAGCAATCCATTGGCCCTAATTCTCAATATCGACACATTTTCCAAACAACTGTGATGGACTGAAAGTTGATTGATTGGAGAGAAAGATAGAAACAGAGTGAAGCTCTGCGTAATGGCTAGAAAAGGGGCAGTGGCTAGGCTCTAGTGTGAACAGGGCTTTAGCGCTTCAACATGTACTGGTATATTCTGGGCCATAGCACAGTATGCCACCCGATATTTAGTGCTGGAGTGCTATGTAACATCTCAGAATCTAGTCTGGGACGTCGTATACCATGCTAGGGGCATATACTAGTATATTCTGGGTCCCAATCTGGGGCCGCTAGGCCCAAGACTCCGACCGTTCTGCAGAATGCTTAAATAACCAGCGCTCAGTTTCGTCTCATATAATGGTCATTTGCGTTCTATCGAAAGGCAATTTTTGCGGGGGGGGACTGAAAACGGGCCTCTCAGGCTGTGAAGCGGCCGCGCATGGGATCACCTAGCTAAGGGAAGAATCAGGGAAAGATCAGGACAAATCAGTCACAGCTCGCCCCAGCTCAGGTTTACGAAGGAAAAATGAAATTTGGCGTTCCAAGATTTGTTTCCGAGTACTAGGCTGTTAGACGCATGTATATACAGATAGACTGTTGGTCGGCATAGATTCGGGAGAAGATGAGGGTTGTATCAGATGGATTCCTGGACATTGCGACTTGGATGCGTGATGTGTCGCGAGGATAGCTGGGCCATCTCTTTTCGCGGTAGCCTCCGTAGTAAGTGCATGGTCTCACAAGACACAGCACTCGTCCCTCAACCCTCTTCATCTCCCAGTGGTGCTCGCCCCCTCGCCCCCCGTCTCATCATCGACCCACGCACCGACGAGAATCTCGGTCCAACACCAGGCGTGGAACCGCCATTTTCAGCACTTGCGCGTTCACGTACCCGTGCCTTGGCTTGCTCCTTCTCCTGTGCTCTCAGCTCCATTTGCGCCTCGAGAAACTCTCGGACAAGTTCATCAGATTGGCGTTTACCCCGGTAATTCTTCTCGTGCTCCACATATCTTTCACTCAGACCGTCCAGGCCCAGCCATATCATGAATGATCGGACCGGAGAGGCGGCTGTCTTGCGCAAGCGGCTGAGTGGGTAGTCCCAGTCGAGGTCTTCGAGTCCGGCGTTGAGGTTCTCGAGTTCGGCGAGCCGGTAAATTTTGTACTCCCACAGTCGGCGAACAATCGGAATCTTCGTGTGCCAGGTGAACTTGGGGTTGCCAAAGAGTGGTGCATAGTCCAAGTCGCTGTCGTCAAGAAATGTTGAAGACCTATCTGTGATGGTGCCGGTGGCACGGCGCTTCTGTTTGGCTGCCTTGGCGGAAGGACTGTTGGAGTCGTCGTCGCTTGAGTCGCTTGAGTCGCTCTCAACCTCATCGGCGGGATCGGTCTTTTTCTCCTTGATGCGTCGAAAGTCTCGCTTGCGATTTCTCTTGATCTTTCGGGAGATGGGGTTGACGTAGAAGGCGATGATGATCAGGGGGAGCGACACGGCGATGGATATGCCGACTGCAGGAGGTAGAATGAGCCATCATCTTTGCATCACTGCCGTGAGAAGGACAACTTACACAAGTAGCCTGAAACCCTATCGAGCGGCCAGGCCGTGTTGCCGCTATCATCCTTGGGGAAATCTCGGATACCTAGGGCGAGAAAACTAGTGATAAATGACATGGGAAGCTATCAACGGGTCAGCCGGCGTGCATCTCGAATTTGAGCCATCGGTCTCTGAACTCACAAACACGATAGTAACCAGTGTGAAGACGAGCATGATCTAAAGAAACTCGACGTCAGCAAAGCGTACATTCCATCGGCCCATCTTTCGGCCCTTCTCACTTACATTGTTCTGCTTCTGACCCTGCTCCGCCAACTTCCTCGAAAATTTCGCCTCCCAGGCGCTCGACTGCTGTTGTTTGAAGTCTAGTAGTTGTTTGAGCTGTATGTGATTCGTCAGCCGCTGTGTGTTTTCCCCAGAAAGCCCGACCTACATCGTCTTGGACTCGCTTGGCGGAGCCGATCATCTCGGCTACCGCCCTGATGTTGTCTTCGACAATCCGAACTGCTTCTTGAATCCGTGCAGGATCGCGAAGGGCGGCTGTCTGGATTGCATCTTTGGCTGTTGCAGAGCCGTCGCCCTTTTGGGTCTTTGCCTTCCGATCGCCTCGTCCTTTCTTGTGGATCTGCTGTAGTAACTTCTGAAGCACGTCCTTTTGCGTTGCCAGAACCGAGTCCACGATACCAAGTTCGTCCTGGATATCCATTATCTCAACCAGGCGGTTGGTCTCCCTTGTAATTTGCGAGAAGCCGTCTATGAGCTTGTTGCTAGTTGATATTAGTGGGCCGAGCTCTTTGAGTCGCTGGACAAGATCCTTGTATTTGTTGTACATGTCGATCTCTTCCTCGGCCTGATCTTGTCATCAGTAAAAACTGTAGATTGATATGAACGGGGGAGACGGCATACAATTGCGCTGATGGAATACTGGAAACAGTGTTGGAATCTGACCCCACATGGCCCCTCACGTTGGAAGAAGTCGACGCATATTTTGACGATGGTTCCCACAACATCGTCCACTGATTGAATTGACGCCTCGCCCGAGTCATCGAAGAGGGCATCGTCGAGCCATCTCTTGAGGTTGTACGGCTCCCCGGGGTCGGCAGTATTGGGGAGACTGGTCACTACAGTACCTAAGTGAGGGTGTGAGTGATAGGCTGCGAGCATATTGCCGGGTCATGTAATTTTGATGGGGAATCCTGGGAAAAGTCCTTACCGTCAGGCAACACCCAAAGCCAAAGCTGGTCGACCATAATGACTGGCCGGTGCTTGCGTCTATGTGAGACATCGTGGCTGCGGTCGTTGTCTCCTTCCGGCACATCGCCATAGAAATCCGGACTAAGATGTTTGGTGATTGTGGCCTTCGTAGGCGTCTTCTTTTCTTTGTGCTGCTGCTTCCGGGCCCACTTGTAGACGACTTGGTCGATATCTCTGCTCTCGGTGGTATCCAGCATGTAGTACGAGTACTGATCCAGCGTTCGGCGGCAGTGGAGCGGCTTTTCTGAGAGCAAATAGGCCTCAATCAAGGAAGTCCCAACGCCCATATCCTTGGCCGTCCTACCACCCGCGATTCCATGCGGAGCTATCGGAGAATCGGTATGGCCCGATAAGGGCACGCGTGGGCGGCTTGATGTCTCGAGGGCCCGGAGGATGGCATTCGACATTACCTGTCGGCCTCTGTGCTGCTCATAGGCAAATACGGGCATCTGCCAACAGCGGTGTGAGCAATGTAATAAAACGGAGATTGACAGATGGCAATGCCAGTACTGACAAACAGGACAACGGCCTCGGAAGCACCGCTGAGCTCCTTTGGGATCGAGACACTCGGCCAGCTTTCGCCTTCCGCGTTGAGGATGTGCAAGAAATTCGTGTCGTCGACTGCGCGTACGTCGGTGGTGGGAGGGTATTCGAGGATAACTGGCATGTTGACGTTTGTGGCTATGGGTGGGCCCTTGACTTTGAAGTCTAGTCTAAACTTGCCCTGGGTGTTCCATCCGTGAGTCTGCTGTCCCATCACAACGGATCTAGTTTACTTACTTGTCGGTACCGCCTCGCCTGAGCAGACATGAAGCGGTTGTAAACAGTGTGCGCTGAGAACACTTCGTCAGTTAGGGTTCCGGATAGGAGTGCTGGTAAATCACGTACCAATATGGCGTTGCCCTGTCATTGAGCTATCTCGTAACCTAAGACGTATGAATAGATCCTTTTGCGCGTCAGCTTATCACTCTTTATCACTCAGCTCCTTGATGTCAATCTCATAACATACATGAAGCCATTGTTCCTATAGAGAGTGTCAGTTGAGGGAAAATAACTTGAAAGAAGTGTGGCCAACTTGTCCAATACTCACGTTGTTTGCCGGGATGTGGATCCAGCGACAACAGATGTCGCCGACATGTCGCTCTTTCAATTTGGACAGGATTTTGACTGGGCCCTGGTCTTTCTGGTAGATAAGATCCAAGATACTCGGCGACTCAAAATCTGCCAGCACCTGTCCTGCCCCAGCCGCGTCCTCTGTCGATTCATAGAACTCGGCGAGGGTAGCCCTAGCCTGGATACATGCCTTGCGAGCCGGTCCGTCGTCTGGGGGACTCCAGCCTCTCCACGGATCTTCGGCCTGTTCCTCGGCCCGCTTGCGGATAATAGGTTGATGGCTTTCAAGAAGCTCGCGTATTGCAGCATGGCGGCAGGGTGGCGGAGAGCACGCGCATGGCTCCTGGCTGTCGTGTATGAGGTCTATGGGGGTAAGTCCCCACTGGTCTCGACTGTTGTACAGCTCAGTCTTTCTTGTGTGATTGAGAAGCTGCTTGATGACATCCTTGAAATGGTCCTGCTTCGTTTCATTCCCGCTACCTGCAGCCTGGTCAGCACACTCACAGAACATGCGAATGGCGTGGTGCAGTGGTGTCCGGCCGGACGGATCCTGGGCCTGGGTATTGGCCTTGCTTCCTAGAAGCAGGTTAACACCCGTCGGGTTACCAGCTGTAGCCGCGAGGTGCAATAGCGTGCGCCCACGTTCGTCGCTGGTGGTTAGGTTCACGGGAACGTCGCCCTTCATGAGGTCGGACTGCAGCCGCCTGAGCCGCGAGTCAGTGACGGCCTTGAGCATTAGGTGGTAACACAGGCATTCGACGATCCGGGAGTATATTTTGTCGCCTGAGTTGGGAAAGTTTGACAAGCGTCGTAGACGCGGCGCCGAGACAGGATTGAACGTGACCTGCAGACCTTCTGCTGCAATCGCAGGGCGCGGCGGGTGCGCCCGGCTTGTTGAATAAAACCACGTTGTTCGTGTGTCTGGTGCGAGTCGGCTCAGCGATTCCCAGAACTCATTCCAGATCATCGATATCGTCAATCCCTTCCACTGTGACTCCATCTTTTCCATGACACTGATGATGGCGCACATCCTGACATTCGAGTTCGCAGGGAAGGTGTACTTTGACCCGCTCCCGTCGGGGAATGGTGTGTCCAGAAAGATGATATCAGCAATGTGACTGAGATCCGCTGGGTTCTTTTCGGGTTCGGTCGATTTCTCCTGGATTGTTGACTTGGCTGTCTCTGACTCTGCGTCTGTATTCGGGTTTGGTGTTGCAAGGGAAATAGCCTTTTGCACAACCAGGCCGCCGAACCCCGCGCCAATGAAGACGACAGGGATGAGGCTATTCGCGTCTTCGGGACGTTGATGCTTCGCCAACTCGTCAAGAAGCCCCTGAGCGGCTCTGTCGAAGTAGTCAGCCTGGCCACCTTCCTTTGGTCGCAGTTTCGGGTAGGAGAAGGCAAGTACGCGAGCTCCAGGGAGAGCTTTGGGCAGCATTTCGGCATCGAGGAGCCAGTTGGGACCGGATACGGCCCTCGCTGGGCTAGAGGTCCGCGTCGAACCCTGCCGGGCACTGACAGACCCCTCGCGTATTTCTGTCCCCAGATGCCCTTCAGCAGCTGGCTGCGGGCCTCGTGGCGTCTCTGCGTGGTGCGGGCTTGGGGGCTCGGCCTCAACTGCGATAGCCCGTCCTGTCTTCGCCCCGATGGGGCTCTCAGGCTCTTTGACGGGATCCTCGGGGGCCTTGGGACCGGAGCTAGCCTTTGGGTCGCCAGGTCTAGGTTTATTGAGATCCAGCTTCGAGTCTTTTCGTTCCTCGCGGCTTGCAAGCGACGCATTTTCGGGTTCTTTCTGCGCTTTAGATCGTTTCACTTTCGACATAATGTTATCAATCTCCTGGCGCAAAACCTCTTTTTCGTCTTTGTAGGTCCAGTTTTCCGTTGTTTCGTCGTAGTCGTGAACAACTACGATGTCGACGCAGTGTGGGTGTACCGCTGCTGGCGAGTGAATTATCTCCATGTTGTAGACAGGCTCGGCATCCTGCAAACTGTCAGGAGGTTACTCAAACCATGGGTAGAGGGAGTTATGGTAAATGGAGTGCAGGATGCGTGGTACCTTTGGCAGTAGAGCAGTAGCCTCGGGCTTTGGAACCCCTACCACAGGAGACTTGGCTTCCTGGCTCGTTCGAGACTCGGATGGCTTCTCCTTCGCCTTCTCCTCGGTCTGCTGTTGCGGGCCCGCAGCGGCACGGCTTCTTCTTCGGTACGTGGCTCGGAGCTGCGATAAAACTCCGGACCCCGTGGACTCGCCGGGCTGTGATGCTTCTCCGGTAACACTGCCGCCAGGAGGCTGTGTCACGGTGACTACCGGCGGTTGTTCGCCGACAGACTTTTCACCGTCTGCAGGCTTCTCACTAGGGGCCGGCGTTCCGCCATCTGTACATTTTCGACCATCCGCCGCCTTCTCGCCGTTGACAGGAGTAGGGGGGATTTCTTCAATCTTGGGCATCGCAGGCGCCTTGAGACCCGGATCGGTTGCCGAAGTGTCCGGAGCGCCCCCGGCGGGCGGGATCGCATTGCTCATGCTCAAAAACGAGACCAGAGGTTCGCGATAGATACTTCGATGGCCAGTGCCCCTGGCAAACGTGATCGGGGTGCAAAATTGGTGTTGACGAAGAACACGCTAATGGCTGAAACTCGGTGCCCTCCTGAAAGTGAGTGGCCGTTGCCCGAAGATAACGCATTGCCTCAAGTACTGCAGAAAAGTGCAAGTGGCCCCCAACTGATTGACCTCTGCAGTTTGGGAAGGCGCCCGACATGGAGCCTTCCCCGCCTCCTGCCAGCTCGCTCGTCGAACGCCATCATGCAGCCGGGTCCTGATGTGTGTCGTCCCGTTGGTCTATTTCCCAGAAGTGGTAGCGGGAATACTGGGTGTGGTTGGTCAGACCAACGCTGCTGGGTAATAAGCCGCGATAAGAGTCGAGAAACGGAAATGTCGAGCTCGGTCGGCCTGTCAAACCCCGCTCGCTGGCGACATTGACAACTGACAGGAGTCCAATTCGGGGTAAGATCAGCTGCAGGGCCGACGCCACAGGAGGGGCATGGCCAATAGGTCACCGAAAGCGAAAGCGCATGGACAGGTCGTATTGTGCTGGCGTCGCACAACCGGACATCTCGAGGGCTGCGATGGCTGCCAGTGAACCACTGCAGACTTGACGTGTCCAGGCCGTGCTGATTTCCCACCAGACAAATGAACACAGCCGATGTGGCCGACGCACGGGCCCCATAGCGCCACGTCGGCGATGCCAAGGCGCCAAAGCCATCGCGGCAGGCACCACCAAATGCACCTGAACTGCAGGCGGCAAAGCTTGTTTTGCTCGCTGAAAATCATCGGATCAGTCATCCGACTTCCACCTTGTTCAATTACGAAAATGGACCGTAGAGTCCACCAAACATTCGCCGCAAAAATCTAGATCAATTACAGCCAATGACTTGCCGCCCGCCGTCTCGGCGAGCGACCCGGTATCCACATCCTCGAACGCCGCGTGCCGCGGGCGAAGATGCCCCACCTGCCTGAACTTTCCACTCCATTCCTTCCTTCAACCAATCCCTTCCGACAAAATCCTTCCATTTTCCTCAAAATCCACTCACACCAGAAAACTACCACCCCCCACTAGCACGCAACCTCACCACCCCATCCCTCCCCTCCCTCAAGCCAACCACCATCCTCCCCGCCGCCTCCTCCATCCCCTTCACCGTCCCCAACTCAACTCTCCCTCCCTCCCCTCCGCCTCCCTCCACCCCAACCCTCTCTCCGCCCTCCAGCCCATGAAACACCACAGCCAACACCGAATTCTTCCACCCCCCCATCCCCCCACC
>Ga0247758_1000322_pt1 | contig 42125 bp, 60 predicted proteins | sample UWRJL156409C4_FD_180950 | JGI IMG/M metagenome (GOLD analysis project Ga0247758, IMG submission 180950) | Plant litter microbial communities from Arlington Agricultural Research Station in Wisconsin, United States - UWRJ-L156-409C-4 | ecosystem: Environmental > Terrestrial > Plant litter >...
ATATTGACCTGTTGGTGGTAAGCCCTCCATTTCTTGGCTCTCCGAAGCTGTTGTTTGTTTTGTTCCTCTTTTCGGTAGCCACAAATACACTTGAAAGAAAAATATCCCGAAGAAAATGCTCATGTTAGTAATTACTTTGTGTTTACGTTATGTTTACCGAATCTCACATGTTCTAGCAATGTTAGGGATGTTTAGGCCATGTTCCATGGCTATGTTCTAAAAGGGGGGTCGGGCTGCATGGCAACCGGGCTGAAAGAGCCCAGCCCTGCTGAACTTTGGTATGGGCTATTATTTGCCACCTACGACGGCACTATCACCACAGCCTGCAGCAATGAATGAGACACCCCCCGAGGTCTCTCTGTCGAACCATGAACGAGTTCCAATTTTTCTTCCTCCTTAAGACCTGTGGTCCAAATATCATCATTTCCAAGGTATACGAAGGTCCCGCGGGCGAACTGGACTACACATGCGATGGGCTTACTGCAGGCAGCGTGCTCGGCTATTCAAAATCGCCGCGCCTAGGGTGGATTGTGCTTCTCTTCAGTGCGGATGTCAACATCGGAGCTCGCCTATCACGGACCAACATGATCGATATCGCCATCAGTTGCCGTTTAGTCGTATCAATTGCCATTCAAAAGCCTCAGCGTAACGTCGTCGCTTCTCGAGTACAGACCGCAAGGTTACCTACCTACTTGGCGGTTTGCGGCAAGAAATTACATCCAGTACAGCGAATACGACTGTGTCTACTGCATAACCATTAGCCGATTCTTAGGTAACGTTTTAGCCGGTTTTACGTGATGAGTCGCCTGATCTGCAACGTAACCTGTCTTCTTGCAAAGCTCCACTGCAGCTGAAAATATGATGGCATTTATATGCTCGTGCTGAATCTCGACTTCCAGCAGTCATCTTCTCCGCCACTGACCAGAGAAAAATCAGTACATGATGAACTCTCGTCTGCTGCGGTTGGGCTGCATCGCGCTATCCGCGGCTGCCTCCCTACATCTGGTATTCTTCATTGCGCTGCTCCCAAGGATACACGCCTCCCGGCCCGTCAGACCTCTCAGCTCCATCTGGCCCAGGGGGCAGGCACTCGATGGGACCCAAGGGCTCCTGGATTGCCTTGGCGCCCGCAAGCTTCCCTTTCTCGTGCCGGGGAGTACAGCCTGGGCCTCGCACACGACGACGTACAACGCCCGCCTACAGTACCAGCCGGCAGCGGTCCTGGTGCCCACCACAGCACAACAAATCTCAGACGGCGTCGTCTGTGCCGCGCGCAACGGCATCCCCGTGCAGGCCAAGTCCGGCGGCCACTCGTACGGGTCCTTCAGTACAGGCGGGCGCGACGGCATCCTCGTCGTCGACCTCGAGAACCTGAACGATATCACCGTCAACAAGACAACCGGCATCGCCGTGGTCGGAGCCGGCGTGCGCATCGGAAACCTCGCGCTGGCCGTCTACGCCCAAGGACGCCGCGCCCTCGCCCACGGCACGTGTCCCGGCGTTGGCGTCGGCGGTCACTTCACGCACGGCGGGTTCGGGTACGCATCGCGCGCCTTCGGACTCGCCATGGACCAGATCGTGGCGCTGGATGTCGTTCTCGCCAACGGAAGCTTTGTCCGCGCCGACGAGCGCCAGCACCCGGACGTTTACTGGGTAAGGCACCGTGACTAGACCTTGCCGTACATCCCCGTCCCAGCTGACAATGGTAAATGAGGAATAGGCCCTCCGCGGCGCCGCCGACTCCTTCGGCATCGTGATGACGTTCCACCTCCAGACCTCACCCGCGCCGGCCCGAGTTGTGCAGTGGGAGTTCTCCTTCCCGCGGGCGCTGGCGTCCGTGTCCGCCGCAGTCAGCGCCTTCCGCGGCGTCCAAGACTTTGCGCTGTCGGCCGCCGTCATTGACCGCAACTCCGGGCTGGGCGTGACCATTGCCGACAACGCGGCCTCGTTCGTCGTGCACGGGGTCTACATGGGGAGCATCGCCGCCTTCCGCGACACCATCGCGCCTGCGCTGCTGGCACGCGTCCCGTTCGCCCACGACCCCAAGGGTTCGGCGGTGCAAGAGCTGGACTGGATTGCCTCGCTGACGCGGATGGCTGGGTCGGCGGCGCTGGCTGTGCCGCTTGCGGGGTATGGCGCGCGAGACAACTTGTTCGCCAAGAGCGTCACCACCCCGCGGCCGTTTTCGGAGGCCGCGCTGCGCCGGTTCTTTTCTTTTGTGCTGGCTAATGGGGTCGGAGATGCTGCGCCTGTTGGGTGGTTCTCGATTATCGATCTGTATGGAGGGCCTGATAGCGCCATCAGCACACGCGACGAGAGCTTCGCGGCGTACAGCGGGTACAGGGATCTATGGGTTGTTCAGAACTGTGAGTTGCTTTGGTCTCGATTTCACCTTGGCTTTATTGGCTCGTCCAACCCCGTTAGCAACGGAAGGTACGCATGGATTAACCGATTCCAGACGGCTTTGTGGGGGTCGAGCGCACCTTCCCGGAGGCGGGCCTACGCTTCATGAACGGACTCAACGACGCTCTGGCGTCAGAAACGCCGGGGCACGGCGCCTACCCCAACTATGTCGACCCCTCGTATACGCGCGAGGAGGCGTTGCGCATGTACTATGGAGAGAAAACGCTTGCGAGACTAAAGGCATTGAAGGAGGTTTTGGATCCGGGGAATGTCTTCGCAAACCCGCAATCCGTTTGAACGTTGCTTAGATTGACGTTGCGCCGGTGACGCATTCCACCTGATCAAGATCCTTTCCAGTCTGGGATTTTACCTTTGTCTTACCTACCTTGGGTACCTCATGCATGCTGCCCAATAGTTGGTCGACCTGACCTGCCTGAGAAATGCATTAAAACAGCGCTTATTGATAGCACAGCCCAGTCGTCAAGCCAATCGAAGAGGCATAGGGCATAGTAGGACAAGCTCTCTTTAGCCGGAATCTGGCGAAAGGGTTGCACAGCTAGCTCCTTTTAACCCAATTCCTCTCGCTTCTCCCCGACCCTGTCCACAAACCACTTGGTTACTGCACATCCACGGAAATACACTCGTAGCACCATAACCATTGTTGCTCAGTCTCATTCCTCTTACTACTCAATTAGAAACATGGACAAATTCTGCCAGTTTTGTACCCGCATTGTTCAAACCCTCTTGCAGCCGCTGTTGGAACATAGGTTTCTGCCAAAATTTACGGCGAGCCGCTCCGACCTGGTAACAGAGTCTTGCAGTCTCTGCGAGCTTTTGGATAGATATGGCGCCATGCATCTCAATGGAGTGGACTCGGAAGTTTGGCAGAACTATGATACGCAAGAGGTCTCTCTCCTTAGATACCGGCAGGGGTCAATACACGGCGGGGAAGAAGCCGGTCGCCACCGTCGCAGTTTCACTGAGGTATTTTTGAAGAGAAAGGGGACTCGGATATTAAGATATGAGAATAGGGGGTCAGAGCTACGTGTACCAGTAAGGGTAGAGCTACGTCTGGCAGTATGGGCAGAACCAGGTGAGTTCAAATGTTGAGACCACCTACCTAATCAGATCCACCAAATGACAGTCGCTGACAGTGATGGCTTATACTATTTCGAAGGGAGCCCTGCTGCCGAAAGTGGGGCAATCATGTCCACACAGCCCCTGTCCAGCAATGATCCGACAAATATTGTTTCTAGCCTGATACACCCATGGCTCAAGGATTGCTTGTTACTTCACGCCGCGTGCTTCACGACTGTTTCTGCCGAAATAATAGACGATCGCCATGGATCGGATCTTCCCAGGCGTATACTTCAAGTCCGCCCTGGGCCAGACCCCAGTTTTGTTAAGATAGTTCACTCTGACGGGTTGGTTTCAAAGTACTGTGCCCTCAGTCATTGCTGGGGGCCTCCAGAGAAACGGCCCTTCAGAACCACCGCTGAGAACATGGAGAGAGTTATATCTGGAATCCCGATTGACGAACTCCCTCGAACATTTAGGGAAGTAATCGCTCTCGTCCGAGCCATGGAAATTGACTACCTCTGGATTGATAGCCTCTGCATCATCCAGGATGACCAGCAGGATTAGGAGACCGAATCAAAACTTATGGGGCAGATATACGAGAATGCATTTCTTGTCATTGCAGCGGCCGGGTCGAAAGACTCCACGGAAGGATTGTTCGGGATTCCCAGACATCCGGATCTCTCTACTCGAGTTCCATACCTCACATCTACTGGTCAAACATTAGGGCACTTTACTATATCAGTCCACAATCACCTGGAAGTCTGGCCAACACGCGGGCCCTTGCACAAGCGTGGCTGGGCAGCACAGGAATGGCGTATGTGTTTCAAGTCCCCAGCTAAGGGTTGACTAGTCCGAATACCCCCTCAAAGGAAGGAGAAGTTGGTTAACACTACTGATTATTTGACAGACTTGGCGAGGAGAATGATACTTTTCATGCCGGGCGGCATCACATGGATGTGCAAGCGAAACCAGATGGCAGAAACCCGGACCAAGCAACAAATACGCGTGTGGCTTTGTTTGATCGAGGACCCGACATCCACTTTCCAATGGCTCAGAGTCCTCCAAAACTTCTCAGAGCGCAAACTCACCTTCAAAACAGACCGTCTGCAAGCCATCCAGGGTATCGTGTGGGCAATGCAGAAGGCGCGGTCCGGTGGGTACTCCTTTGGTGTTTGGGGAAACGATCTGGAGAAACAACTGATCTGGTGGGAGTCGACGCCAAAGAGGGGACCCCACGAGGATCTTCCCGACCTCCCATCGTGGAGTTGGGCCGTACTCGGTGGCTCTCAAAAGCGTTTTCTACCCACCGCTCTCTTTTGAACGAGGGGTTGATACACAACTCTCGCGCACTTGGACATACTTCCTTAGAGCCAGGATCCAGGGCCATCTCTGTCAGAGGATTCCTATATGCGGCCACGCTCCCTACAATACACCCGAACCAACTCAGCCACTGCTGTCTTTGGATCCTTGACACCTTTTGGGCACACAATTCGATCGAGAAACGCATGTTTGACCTGCGGGGCCATGAGATCCCTCATTTACATTTCCTCGTCGTAACCAATCAAGGACCACACGGGCCTGAAGAGGTTCAAGGAATCGTTGCTTTTGATCGAGGAATCTTTTCCACCTTCTTCATCCTGCCGCTCGTTTTAAGTTCGCGACCCGGACATAAACGTGACCCACTGTGCGAATTCTCAAGCCCATGATTTAGAATCGGGACCTGAAACAGGTACCAACTAACTACAAATAGGAATAATACCCATAACTCAAATGAGCCAGCGCTGCGGGATTGGGAGGCAAGGGAGGTAAGTCGGAAACAAATCATTTAGTCCTCAGTAACCAACCAATCTAACGATGACAGCCTGACTGTTTTCGCTTCTGGCGCTCAGCTCAAAGCACCGAGGTTATCTGGGCACTCATTCTGGTACCGGTCGATGAGACAAAGTCCAAATATCGGAGGGGTGGTTTGGGGCTGATGTACCCAGAGGCGCTGAAATGGAAGACGGAAGACGAGGTGCAGTTTGAGATTGTGTAATGGAGGGTACGTTACTTTCTTCACGTCAACACTGCGAAGAGGGGGAATGCTGGAGAGGTAAAACGGAGGCTTTCTTTCCAACAGCCGCATTTCAGCTAATAACACGCAATCCTCAAATCGTGCCCATGGCGGTGTCTCCTCTTTCCAACAAACAGCTAGACCTAAAGCTGGAAATCCACAAGACACAATCGCCCCCTGACATAGAACTCCCTTCCGTTCACCCCTGATTGCGTACCTCACGACAGTTTGCTTGCCATACCGTCCGAACTGGTAACTCTCCCCGCTGCAGGGAGCAAAACAAATCCATATTCCACCACCTCATCCTCTCGATCGCCTTCCCCCCATCCCCCGCCTCGGTCTCTGACCTATCATCCCCCATCTCACTTCCAGCCTCCCCCTCCCTCATCTCTCCCACCAGCCTGTCCCCATCATTCTCTCCGAGCTCAGCCTCAAGGCCACCAACCCCAGCCTTTTCAACCAACAGCCGGGCAGACTCCTCCATATCCCAGCTCTTAACAAGCCTCAACGCCGCCTCAGCTACGTCCATACTCCAGCCCGGATCACCCATGTAGTTGCCGAGCAGAAACCTCGCAGTTTCCGTGTACCCACTGCACAGCGCCCTAGTAAGAGCACTACTAGGGTACGACTCCAAGACGTCCACCTGGACATAATTGACATCGACTCTCCCAGTGTCAAGAAGGAGTTTGACAATGCGCAATATCTTTTCGTCAGTCCTGTCGGGCTGGTTGCCGGAGGTGTTGACTGCCTCCATCAGCACGCTCGGCTGCCCTGACAGGTGGCTGTTGACGTCCACTGAGGGATCGTGGGCGAGGAGTGCGATGACGATGGCTTCTTGGCCTCTTCTGCAGGCGGCTCTGAGGGGGGTTTGGTAGCCTTTGTCAGCTTCAATGTTGTTCCGTGATAGGGTCTGGACTTTGTCTAATTCGCCTCGGTCAGCAGCGCGGTAGAGCTCGGTGTGGCCGCCGATGTCGGTGCCGTTGACATCGAGGCCGTAGTGCTACGTGGGAGTTTCGAGAAGGTCGCTGAAGGTATAGGTCATGGTACCGCGAAGCAGGCTGGCGATTTTCATTTCGTGGGGCTGCCCGTCTTGGTCGGGGTACCAGGAATCGCCTTTCCAAGCCTTGTGAACGGCAGCTGATTGGATATTTCTTGTGCCGCTGGCATCGGAAACGGCATTGAGCATGTCCCATGATAGTCGTGGCTCGGGTGATGGGTTCATCCCACCTCTCGCTGGGCGCGATACAGGCCTAGGCGTGAGGCCTTCGGTATCCACTTCGGTGAAACTCCCACGCTGTCCGGTGGGAAACTCAAAGTCATGCCCCTGGCATTGGTTAGTATCAACGTCGGTTGCAACCTCCTCAGAGGCCAACTTCCTTTCCTTCCACTGCTTGAAATGAATCGCTGTCTGCAGCACAAATTGGTAAACATGCTTAGCAAACGTGCCATCACGGATGTGCTTAGCATCGGAGAGGTGCTCCCTGCTCCACGCTGTGTCTAGGTGCGTCAAACTAAGCAGATTCTCTAGTCCCTCGGTCGCTTTCTCAAGAAGTCGAACTCCTTCGTCGCACTTCCTGGTCTGCATTAAGGTGATTCCGTAGTTCATCGCCACTCGAATAGTGTGTGGATGTTCCCAGCCGAGGCTCGTCTCTCGAAAACGCAGGATTTGTTGATAGACCCTCCGTGCTTCATCTAGTCGGGAAATGTTCCTAAAGACTATGGCCAGGCGCTCAAGACTGGCCATGGTATCGGGGTGTTGCGGTCCAAGGCGTTTGACATTCTCCATAAGTGTCATTTCGCAGCATATCTGAGCGAGGAGGAAGCTATTCGTTTGACGGTACACATCGGCGAGCTGGGCGATGGTCCGCATCAAGTTGCCGTTCCTACTTGGAAGTTGGGAAGATTGGATACGAAGGAGTGACTCAAGAACATCACGAGCTCTGGTGTACTCTGAATGGGAAAGCTCCACGTCGACCAATCGGTAAAGGGCGCTTTGTGCCTCTTCGTCACCCGGGGTTGCCCTAGGCAGAGATGTGGTGATAGTTGCCTTGAAGATGTCGAGACTCCGCGACACTGTGGCGGTTTCCTTGCCGATGGCTTGCCAGTATTTGTCGCTACCTGAAGTGGCGTCAGGGCTAAGATCGGACTCGGCCGGCCCGACCGCCACGCGCTCAATAAGACCCTCAAGCAGCCGGACTTGGGCAATGCAACATTTCACGGCAAACTTGACCGTCTGCACTGTGGGCGCGTCGGCTGCCTTTCGTAGATTGTCGATTTGAATGCCGTCCGTGAAGATTCCGTCAATTTGCAGAAGTTGGACTTCGATGGCTTCGATGGCTTGGGACCGGCCCTCGCTGCCTGGACTCCTGCGGCCATGAATAAGAGCAACAACGCTGGCGCTGAGTCTTCGAAACACGGTGAGTGAGATGATAAGGTGATTAATAGCTACGACTTGTGCATATTCCGCCATTGGGTTGGTGATCTGGGACAGGCGATTGAAGAAGTGTCTTGGGAAGAAGGCGCGGGGTATCGGTGAACGAGTCGCAGCAGCCTGAAGTTGAATCCGGTGCTAACACGCGACGCGGCCGCTTCTAATTGCCATTCGCTGTAAGGTGCGGAGACTTGAACTGACAGTTCTCACGGACACGTTGGTGGAATTCAGGGCAAAAATAAATATGAGTTGGATGCAAAGCACACAAACTAGTGGTACAAGTGATGCAAAGACGGATACTCTAACAAGTAACCTTCCAAAAACTCCCTGCTTGGTATAACCCTAAATTCTAGAAAAATGCATCAAATAACGGTGAAGGGAAGTGGGCAAAGAGCGAGCTTAAACTCCATGGCCTGTAAGATGTCAGCATCATGTCGTTTCAAATCATTGAGGGGCAGTGGGTTGCACTCACGGCCAAGTTGCTTGCCGCGCTTGGAGATATCGCGTGCTTGATGCTGCTTGATCTTGGCCCTCCTGGCCTCCTCCTCGGCCTCAAGCTCCAAGCGACGAACGTGATCGTGGGCTTCCCTGACACTCTCACGGGCAGCGACCAGCGCACGATCAGCCTCACGCTCGGCGCCTTCGGCGAGCATAACTCGCTCCCGAGCCTGAACGATGCTCGGGTCAAGGTCCGCATTGCCGTTGCCGAACGATCGGTGCAAGATGCCGCGGTTGCTGCTGGCATCAGTCGAGCGCCGGAAGATGCCGCCATCACGGTCGGGCGAGGTCCGACGGGTCGACGATGTGTTTCTCGTGCTGCTGGAGGGACTGGGAGACGGCGAACGGCCGAAGAGTCCGTGACGTTTAGGACGCTCCTCATGCACCGGCTGAGCGACTGGTGCAGCCTCTTGGCGGCGACTCCCAAACAGGCCGTGTTTTTCTTGGACGGGCTGGACAGCAGGCGCGGGAGCAACCTCGGAGCGATGGCTGCTGAAAATGCCATGCTTCTTCGGGGGCTGCTCGTACACAGGCTCCGCAGCCTGAACGGGCTCCGAATTGCGAGAGAAGAGAGGCATGATGTTTGTTGGCGGGAGTGATTTTAAAGGGTGTTTGAGACTTGGTGTTGATTCGGAGTTGATGATTGTCAAAGATTGATGAGACTGAAGAAGGCGGTGCTACATTGTATCGATCGACGGTAGTGAGCAAGCCATTTATTCCTTGGGTCAAGCGTGCAGCGCTTGCTGCATCGTCAACTTTGACGGCACCAAACCTGATTTTGGTGAGCGTGGTGACGATATCTCGGCGATCAACACCATGACGTCAATGCAAATGCTTGTTATTGGACCCTTCTTGCAGCCTGAGAAGCTGATCCAATCGCATGTCGCGCACACTTCTGCCAGCCAATCTGCAGGGTTCTGGGCCGCGCCGCAACCATCATCGGGCGTCGAGGCCTGGACTCTTGCCTTCTGATGGAAAGATCGCGAAGCATGATTGTCGAAGGACCTGTCTTTGCTGGCAATCGAGTCATCGCCACCCCCTGTCCACGGCGTGGGAGGCTGTGCGCAAATGACCGCCAATGCAAGTGCGGAACGAGAATGCCACTAGACGACCCAAACTGCGCCGGAACGAGCGATGACGGCATGGCAAGTGTTTTGAGCACTGGGCATGTGAGATACGAAGGTTCCCCGACTCGTAAAAATGACGGCTTGGCCGCGGTGTTTGCTCCGTGAAAAGCACCGAGCAACCCACGCCGTCATCCGGCCAGCGGTGGCCGGTTTGGATTCTGCAAACAGCGATGCACCTGAGGTGGGCTGTTGGTACGAAGTTTCGCAAAGGGCCCTTCCTTCTTGATGCAATAAACGTTACGTTAGGCATCAGACATTCCTTCATTATCCGAACTGTCAGCGCCTCCCCAAACGAACACCAACGCGTTGCGTGTCGTCTGACCGGGCCCAAACGGCCCTGCTGGTGGCATCGCGTGCATTTTCATACCTTCCGAGGTGACCTTGCATCGTAAGAGGTCCTCGAGGAATGTCGCAATGCCCCGACAGTGGTGGCTCACGTGTTTGCCTTCCGCGAGTTCGCACTTCCGCCGCTTCTGAACAACATTGGGAGCATTATGATGAAAGGAAGGGGGATTGCGGAACACGGTTGGTTGGAACGTGAACCAGGCGACTGGGTCGAGATGTCGACAATGAGGATTCTGCTTGCAGCAGGTTGGTTGCGGGAATGTGAGCGCGATGGCTGACGGACCCGACGGAGACAAACCACAACCGCTGCTGGCGACCCACCTGCACCGGAACTCGGGACCAGTGCGGGAGATGCCTCGGCGGGCCATGGTTCTCGGATTCCAGGGCGTCTTGTATACTCGAGAGGCCGAGGCAGATTACCCAAAAGACTACACAGCATTCTAGTCGATCGTATTACCAGTATCACCCCACGATACGAATAAGACATGTGTGCAACGACCCCCATTGCAGAAGCCGTCTCGTGCCTCTGTATGCGTCTTCGCACTGGGCGGAGACACCGCAAGCCGTCACCTGGCCCGAGCCCCACCCAATCACGTGGTAGCCTGTTGCAGCCGCGTCGACTTTGCGCCCGCGTTCAGTGCGAATTCCTTCAGATTTTTGAAGCTTCATCCCGTCGATTTCTGCGCCCCCACTGAACACAAACAACGACACCAACCTGGCCTTGCGATTAAACAACCACTCGGACGCATTGCACCTCACACAATCGCTTGATTTGTTTAGGGTATCTGCGGGCGATGTCCTCTAGGACTCCGTCACCTGTGCCACGGGACGGGCGCGGCCGTTCGCCGTCGCGTTCTCCTCGCTCACCCACACCACTTTCGCGGCGATCTCGGACGCCCTCAATTGACAGAGGTTCTCGTGGACGGTCGCCGCTTCGAAATGGGAGATTCCGGAGCCGCAGCCCAAGTCGTCGCACACACAGCCGTGGTGACTCTCGCGACAGAAGCTACAGTCGCAGTCGCAGCGCCTCGCGCAGCGTGAGCCCTTCTCGCCCTCTCCCGAGAAGCACCAAGGTGAGTCGCTCCCAGTTCTACAGCTAGCCAATTGGAAAATCCTGCGAGCATGAGCTAACCGCTTCCCGTCGCAGATTGTTGTCGAGCGCCTCACAAAGAACGTCAACGAAGACCACTTGCGCGAGATCTTTGGCCAGTATGGCGAGATTGAGGACCTCGATTTGCCAGTGAACAGACAGTGTACGTTCCCGTTGTTTCCCTTTTACCATTCATGTCTAACAACTCTTTTACACAGCCGGGATCAACCGTGGTACCGCCTACATCCTCTTTGTCCACGAGGCCGATGCCGAGGCCGCGATTGCCAACATGCACGAGGCACATCTCGACGGGGCCGCCATCAACGTCTCGATCGTCCTCCCGCGACGAAAGCTCTCGCCCGCACCGCCTGCCGCTCGCCGCGGAGGCTTCGACCCGCGCAACCCCCCCACCCATCGACCTGGACCACCGGGACCTCCCTATGGCGGCGGCTTTGGAGCGCCGGGTGGCCGTGGTCCGCCTGCTGGAAGCCGGTACGGCCCACGATCCGATACGTACAGACCCCGCTCCGTGTCACGGTCTCGATCCCCAGCGCCGGCAGGAGGCGCGGCCCGCAAGTACCGGTCCAGATCCAGATCGTACTCTTCCAAATCCCGCAGCCCCAGCCGTGGCAGCTACGATAGTTACGACCGGCGCAGCCGCAGCCGCAGCAACAGACGAGATTGGGAGCGGAGATGATGGAGTCTCGTACACGGTTCAGATAGAGGCCGGTTTGCGGGAAATGACTGGCGTTTTGGACGGATTGACAAAAATGGGTAGATTAGGGCTTACGCTGGCGTCACGGCTTACTGGCAAGGTATTTCTCCAGCGGCAGAGCACCTAGCTAATGGAGTTTGTTAGATAATGACAACGGATCATCCCGCCGGTTCCCTCATCGGTTGACATTTTGAGTGTTGTGTACCTCGACCTGCGCAGCCGCAGCAAACTTAGCGGATGCGGCGCGTTTTAGCCGCCGGAGCTGGCCCCGATTCACCAAGCATAACGCCTGCAGCTGTTTGTCACAGGGCAGCCGATGATGTCGGTACAGTGTGGCGCTGCATTCGTACAATGTGTTCAGGCCTGTCATTGCAAATTAGGCCTCGCTTTTTATATTTTAGGCGTATTGCAGCATCCTAGGCACCTATCCCCGCATTCCAAATGCCCGTTTTGCATGCTGTCAAGGCCTTTTGGTGCTGTTACGCGGCCTTTTGAGATGAATGCAAAGGTCTAGCTTCAGTCTTTCGACGCATTTCTGCGTTGTTTCAGACCTCGTTGCGTATGTTCAGCGCCATTCCCGCCCCTGCTCTCTCCAGCCCTTTTGCTGTATTTCCGATGTCTCGCTGTATTTGCACCACAGTGTAACCGGTGAGGATTACCGCAATGCCCCGTTCCAGGTTATACGGGAGATCCTGTTTTGTTTGTATTTGGCCAGAACCAAAATCGGATTCTTCCAATGGCGCAGTATTCTTCGTGCACTCATGGAGCCTAGCTCGTCCATTTGGTTCGCCAGTATGGCTACCAGAGGCTCAAGCGGCATGACTCCGCTGTCCTGTTCTGCCGTTTGACCGCGCCGTGATCCTACGGGCAGCCTGAGCTGTCCCGCAAGGTGAACCTGCCACTGCCATGCCAAGTGCCCAGCACAAGGCCAACTGTTCGGCAGTCTTGTGGTCAGACCTCAACTTGCACGGAGTAATCCGCTTGATCCTGCGCCGGCACCTGACATTCGTACGCGGTCGCGCGTTGGAGATACTAGCTGTTTAATTTGCGAACATCCTTTCTCTCATTTTTCTTTTGTTGGCTTCAATAGTGTTGGTGTTGGTATCTGGCCACGTACGTAGCGTCGCTAGAGACCAAAATTCCATCTGATGAACCTGGAAATGCCCTGTGACCCCACTTGACGTCCATCAGGCAGCTGTCAAGCCGATCGTCCCCGCTCTCCGCCCCGCTTCCCGCTCCCCGGTACGTCGCCTCGTCGTACGAAGTCCATCCGCGTTGTCTCGGAGAGCTTTTGTCCGGTGCAGCTTGCTGTCCCGGAGTTTTGTTCGTACCTGACCTGGCCGAGCTAAGCGCGGCGTCGTCAACAGCGGGACTTGGAGCCCGCGTCGACTGCTTCTGCCTCGCTGAGCCGTATCGCGGCGTTGCGCGCTTGACCACATCCGCCACGAATTCACACCGTCACACCGTCACATCTTGCCAACTTGCAGCCGGAGTCTGCTCCCATCCCCGTCGACAGCGGGTTTTGTGACCTGTTGCGTCGCGGCTGCATTGGGGCATTTTTCCTCTTTTGCACCATTGTCCGGCCTAGCAGTTCGCAGCTTGGATCCCCGCGCGCTCGGACAGCGCAGCATCTCAGATCGGACTCGTCTCCAGCCCACCATGCCTCAACAACCGCGGTGGTCGATATTGAGCCCGGTGGTCCCGTCCAGCGCGCGGGTGATGCGCCGAAACGCGCACCGAAACGAAGCATGGCCAACACGAGCCAAAGCAAAGCCACTCCAGCTTTAGCCACGAACGATGCGATCCGTCAAGTGCGATTCGTATAACACGCCGACTGACTCGACTTTCGCAGACCTCATTTCGACTTGCATCGCTTCCGTTCTTATTCCCACAACCTGACGGGTGGGGGCATCTGGGCGCTAGCGATGTCCAGCGTGGCTGCAGCACATTCGCACCGGCGCGGCGGGAGCCAGTCGGGAACGTCAAAGGCCCGCGTTAGGTGTGCCTGCCGCAACTAGCCAGACGCCGTGCTGATAGGGGGGAGACCGCCCGGCAGAACGACCTCCACTGAGCGGTCGCGACCGGCCCCCAACAGCTTGCTGCGGTGTTTCATCCGCCACACCACACACCCCTTCGAGGACGCCTTGATATGGGGAAACAGCGTGGCGGCTTTCGAGGCTCTCTGCTCCCGCAGCGATTGAGTGGCCGACACCCGTTTTTTGCACGTTTGCCGTTTCCCCAGAACCAATGCGCGGCCAGTGGCCGCTTCCCCGTTTCCCCGTCCAGGGCTTGGTGCAGTAGCCGCATAAGTGCGCTTTAGTACGTACACTCTCACTGTCCCGCATGCAGAGGTGCCAACCCGGATAGGAGTTCGGCCGATATGTTGGCGCTACACCCTGCGAGCATCAAATCGGCCCGCCCAACGCGTCTTCGAGGGAGATGACAGGTGTTAGGTACGAGTGGAACTCGGTGAAGCGGTCTGGAGTGTCGACTTGACTGAGGTGCCAGTGAGTGGGAGCAAACGCACAAATGGGCGTCCCTTAGCTAGGAGAACTCCGCTGCCCCGATTCTCACGTGTGCTCTCTGTCTCCTGCTCTTGTCAAGTCCCGTGGTGTAACACGAGATGTCTGGTTCTTTTCTGGTTCTTTTGCAGTTTTTTGTTTCTCCCCGAACCTACCTAGGTACGTAGTGCGGGATTCCATGCATCAAGGGCCGGCCTACGTACTGCTTATTCCCACCCTTCCTACCGCCGAACTGCCAACTGACAACCTTTGTGCTCCTTCCCCACCGATGGCACACTCACACGGCAAGGTGAATTCTGCAGGCAACAGCCATCGGGTAGCTCAACATCGCCTCCTTTTTGCGCCGCACATTCACCTGGTCACCCACCCAGCCCATATAGGGCTGAGACGTATACCCTCATCACCCTTCACCGCACTCTACACGCGTGACAAACATGCCCTAAGGCAGCTTCCGTCCACACAACATGATTGCTTCTGCTTTTGGTGCCTCTTTCACGGGCCACCCCCCATATCAACCAAACCCGGCATCCCTGACAATCTGTGCCAAAGTATCATCCTGCGCCAGTCTTGCTTTGCTCTACGTTCCGTCAACGCCACGGGACACCCCTCACTGTTGACGTCAACGCCGCACGTCGACGCACGATACTCGCTAGCTTTCGACCTACGACCCACCTGTGACTAGGGGTTGTCAATACCCTCGCCAGTCCGAATCACAAGCTCCGCCTGGCTTGGTTCCACAAGGCATCCAGACAACGTCTGGCTCACTTGGACAGGGATGAGTCTGAGGCTCCGCCTCCCTCAGTGTATGATAATTCCGTATATCGTCTAAAGATGAAGCTATCTCCTGTCACGTATATAAGTCCCAGACTTCACGCTCCCAGGCACCAAGACATCATCGCTATAGCCACACGATACTGACCAGTACTCCAGCTTCACCCCATTGCTGCAAAATCACCATCTCTACATCAAGAATCTCCTCCAAGCAGCAAGATTTTCTATCCCCCAGAATGGCACCTCCTGTACTGAGATTGAACATGTCCCACTGTCACATCAGCAACGGCAGTGGGGAGCCCGAAGACGCCCGCCAAAGACAGAACATCACCATCCAAGGCGTAGGAGCATACAGCCAAGGTCCTTGGTATCTAGAACCCGAAATCCCGCGCGCGCAACCGCCGCCCCAGCAGCCCTACTGCCTCGGACTAGAGCCGTACATGATGCCTCAGCCGCCGAGGCCGCCTACGCCGGGAGGAACACCGCGGCCCGGGCCTCTGGCCCCGAGGCCCAACATCCCCTCGCCTCCTCCCACGCCTTAGGCAACGGGAAGGATGAGTTACGCAGTTCGACTGCTACAAACGAGTAAGCTGACAGGGGAAATTCCCCCATTCTTTATTTCGTTGAGCCTAACACCACACACGGACCATTTTGCGCCGCAGTCCTTTTGTTTTTGTTTCTGTATTTGCATTTGTGATGTTTGGTTCGAAACATCTCCCGGTGGTCTGTGTCCTTTTTTGGCGAGACAGCGACTAACAACCCGCCGATCACATAGTACCTGTCGCATCGTACCTCTTCATACACGCACGCACATGCATCATTCATTCTGCTTTTAGCGAAGGCATGACTCGAAACAACCGGGTGTGAATAGACGCCACGGGCTTGCGCTGCGCTGCGGTGGGTGACGCGACGACATACTATCGGCCAAGCCGGGCGGCACTGACGATGGCCCCCACCTCCCCAAATCGTCAGCGTCAGGGGACCAGAGTATGAGTTCGGCGGAGAAACCCGCCGCTCTGGGGAGAGCCACGTGGTGATTTGGGGATTTACTCTGGGTTTTGGAATTTGAGTAGGTATTGCATTGCATTTTTTCCTCTACGTCTTGTCGTTCTGTCACTGTGGGATTTGGGACGGGGCATTCAATCGCTTAAATTTTCGTTTGTTGTCTCCGGTCACTGTATTCTGCTCTTGGTTTCTTTAAATAGCATTCGTTCATAATCCTGCCTCGGGGCAGGTCGGATAGACGGTCTACTCGGCTCAGGCAGTTAGAATAACGGGGTTCTTTAAACCCCCCTGACACAATACATCCACTTCTCTTAACTTTAGAAATGGCAACCTACAGCAGTGCCTGTTTGCAACTTTAGGACTGATAATTACGCGTTTGCAACTAAACCACATAGGTAGCTTTACAAGCTGTTAGATTTAAACTAGACCCTTGCATAGTTGTCTGTTCGCTGGATACTACACTGGAACCTGGAATTCGAGGATCCGTCCAAGTGGGGCTTCATCGTCACTTACAAGGCTGAGGTGCTCCGGAAGGTGCACTATCCGACAGTCTAGTCAAGAATGCGCGCGGTTTGTTCCGTTAATCGTTCACTGGATAGTATGGAAACTATCACAGGTCTCCTTGAACACGGCTGCAACATACAGCACGGATGCAGCTAAGGAAAGCCCGTCATCCATCTTCACGCAGACAGGAGGCGCTGCAAGAAACTTTAGGTCACACGAACCCAACCAACTGGTTTAGGGCTAGGCACCGAGGTAGCACCAGCTATGTTATAGTCCGTCCGTCTTTACGTATTAGGGCGTCTCTCTGATTGCAAATCAAAACAATAGTCATGGGATCACTTGATCTGCACCGCACCGCAGTGCAGTGCATCTGGGTAAGGTGATAGGCGTATGTGTATTTCAGGAGGCCTCATTTTGTTGGCCTAGCCACAATAGTAAAATGATAAAAATCAAACCAACGTGATGAATCTGAGTCTGCCGCGGCACGGTGAACGGGACGGGATTGACGCAATTGGTCCCCTTGCCCTCACGCGAGTGATCCAATGGCAGGCTTCTCGAGTTGAATAGGCGAGGCAACAAATCATGTCCAAAGGGGAAATATCTAAGCAGAAGACATATGGAGCGCTAGCCTCAGGCAGCAGGGTCTACTAGAACTGGGCAGGATCTAAACGAATGGGGCGTTGCTCGTGAGCGTCGACCAGTATGTGACCAGTCACGCGTATTGTGCTTGGTGCGCCGCTCGCCGACACGGCACGCAGGTGGACCTGCTGCGCCGTCCTAGCGCATCGGTCGTATTTGCGCTGGGCGAACAAGATAAATGAGATGGGCAGAAACAAAAGGGAAGCTTCGCTTCTTTAACTCAATCTCTCACCGAGCAGAAGAACTGCAATTGATGAGCTATCGTCATGACTATGACCAGTCGTCACCACTGACTCGAGGGGCTGTGTGGTACGGAGTTCGATTCGACAACTCGTTGACCCGGTATCTTGAGGGCGATTGGCTGCTTGCATCGCCAAATGATGCATGGCCGCATCGCGGCATGACAGCGTGACAGATTTCGTGTGACGGCAGGAAAGGAAGGGGGGCTTGGATAAGGGGGACCCGGGGAGCAAGCAGGGCCAAGCCGGAGGGTGCAGCACCCAGGTGGCGAGGGTGTGTGTAATGCAGATTTCCAATCACGTCTGAGCGCAGCTTCAGCGTTGAGTCCCGGGGCATTTGTGTAACTCTAGTAATGGCATGGCAGCTGCGAGTGGTGATTCCTGCCGCGCCTAATTGTCACTATGTCATAGGCGGTAAACCGAACTCCGAGAAAAAGCGCCTGATTGGGGGCGCTTCTTGAGGTTGGGGGCGGCAATCTGCAACAATACCCGTTGTGAGAATCGGGTAAAAGAGAACTCGACATCAATGCGTCACGGCTGTCCACGACGGGCTTGGAATCACTTGGGTCGGAGATGGCGTTGACATTGTGCCGCTTTCGTGACACATAAAACTCAGGTCCTTTTTGAGTTATTGTGTTAATGTTCTTACCACAACCGCCTTGCCGTGGTTCTCCGACGCATCCCGGGTCCTTTTGTTGCGAAACATGCCGGCTAAGAGAGGCAATCACGTCAGCGCCTCGCCCCTGCCTCCGCGGCCAAGTGAGCGGTCACAAGCGGCAATTCCAGATCGACGGCGCTTTCTGTGGAGGCAGATCTCGTGATCGATCAGAGGATGCACTGTTTCGAGTCCTAACTGTGCGGTGCGTCCGGGGAGCGTGGCTGTCACGCGCTGTGGCACACAGGAGGTATTATAACCTCGCAGGTGCGGTGCAGTCATAAGCAGGCGGTGATTGACGCTCTCGAGTCTGTCTGTGCCCACCGCCGCGCATGGCATGGACCCATGGAAGGTTCGAACTCGCAGGCGAGCTGCCATTGAAGCATGCCGTGCCGCGATGCAAAGAAGTGGAGGGCAGGTCTGAGAGTTTGTGATTTGGTCGGATTCACCAGAAACCTTGCTCCCGACAACCTGCAAGCTGCAAGGGACTCTCCAGGCTTCAGTATTTTGTTACTGCTCAGTGGTCGTCAAGAAACGGTCTGAGAAGACTTTTGGCTCCATGTCCCAGGTTCGCGGTTTCGGCGGTCCGCTCTGCAGTCCGTCTCTGCAGCAAAGGTCTGTGCCAACTTGGCGGCAGCAGCACCTGCCGCATCCCGACGAGATGATCCTGGGAAGGAGATTCTGCCACGCCACGGCGCATATGCACATGCAGATCGTGATGTTCGTGATATCGACGCCCAAAATCAGGCATCCATAAAAGCTTAACGCAACTAGTATGCTTCCCAAGCAGTCTACTCTAGCCCTCGGGGCCATCACGCAGGTACCGACGTCGTGTGGCTGCCGCATTGCAGTTTGACGTCGATGTGAATGCCGTCTGGGGATGTTCCGCCTTGGGACAGCCCCCACCATGAGTGGGGTAGACGAATGCTTGGCAACGGCGAGGCTTTCTGCTCGTTGACCCCTCCAACCCCGCCATCATCCCACCTCACCTCGGAGAGTTTGCATGCACCGAGAACGCAGAATTATATCCTTAAAAAACGCATCGCGAGACTAGAATAGCTTTCTGTTGACTTGCTACGCACACAAGTCGCCTAGGAGAACACCTTGCCGCAGGTGGTGATGGATCTCCCCTTCGGCGAGGCTCCTTCCGAGATAGATTGTCAAGGATTCGGGCTGGGGATCCGGCCGAAATGTCTCAAACAAAGTAAAAGCTGATTTCGATGCCTCAAGGCCTGGATGATGAGATATGGAGTCGATTAGTCGGTCGAGTCTTTGTTACACGTGGGCCTCAAGAACAGGGAATTCCTGGCTGGGTGAAGTCAATTAGGAGGTCGTCAATTGGCGGTCCAGAGCACAGAGCCCCGCATTTCTCTTTCAGATCCACAATCTCAGTTGCCCCTCGGTAGAATCTGCTGAGTCAGGCACGATAAGATTGCGCAGGCCCTGGTTTCGACAGAAGCGAGAGAAAAAAAAGTTCTGCGGGGTGGCTGAGAGTTTTTTTGGGGGTCGAGACACCCTGTCAGCAATTATTCCCCTCCCTTATCGAAAAAGTGCGAGCGCCCAACTGCATCAACTTTCGTTCCAGTCGCAAAGGGCATCGCCGACTAAGGTTTCCCACGAGACCACGTCTGGCATTTTCCACAGCCCTTCCGCGCGCCAACTTCCGAAGCTGCCTTCTGCATCTTTTTGCAGACGATGCCGCATCCTGTGTCGCCGCCTACGCAGCCCACAATGGTTGTGCCCATCAAGGCGCCCGACGGCGCTGCCCCGCCTCCCTTGCAGTCAGAAATCTCGTCGCTGCTCGACACCATCTTCACCGCCAAGTCGTCCAGCGCCTCGATCGAAGCCAGCTACGGTCTCTGCGAGATCCTTCTCAACTCGGTCGGCTTCCGCGGCCTGCACCACTATGGCATTCTCGCCGAGGTCAAGAAGGCTGCGGCCGACAAGAAGAGCGGCCTCCGCCGCGAGAGCGCCCAGAACCTGCTCGGCGCCCTGTTTGAGCGCTTTCCTCCCCGCTCGCCCATCAGCGAGGTCACCTTCCTGCTCGAGGACGGCGGCATGGTTGCGGTCGCCCTCGACGCTCTCGCCGACAAGGGCGCCGTCGTCCGCGACGCTGCCCAATACGGCCTCGATGCGCTATTTGCCCATTTGAGCCCTGAGGCCCTCGTCGTTGGTCTTTTGCCCGCGCTCATCACCTACCTCAAGAAGGCCACCGGCAAGTGGCAGGGAGCCGTCGGCGCACTCAAGCTGCTGCAGAAAATGGCCGACAAGGCCAAGATCACAATCGGGAGCACAAAAGAGGAGGCCGAACAACAAGACATCCTCCGTGAGGCCATGGGCACCAAGCTCGCTGGCATCATTCCTATTGTCGAAGCCGGCATGCTCGACATGAAGAGCGACGTCGAGAAGCAGGCCGTCAAGACCATGCACTCGCTCACTATCCTGTTGTCCAACGACGACGTTGCTCCGCGTATCCCGCTGCTCATCGAGACCATGCAGAACCCCAAGAACGAGGCCTTGCAGAAGGCTGTTCACGCTCTCTCCCAAACAACCTTTGTTGCCATCGTCACGTCGCCCGTTCTTGCTCTCCTCACGCCTTTCCTGGAGCGCACTCTCAATAACCCCTCTACATCCCAGGAGGTTCTCCGCCAGACCGTTGTCATCACCGAGAATCTTACCAAGCTCGTGCACGACCCCATCGAGGCCCGCACATTCCTGCCCAAGCTCCAGCCCGGTGTCAAGAGTGTCGTCAATCGCGCGTCCCTTCCCGAGGTTCGTGAGCTTGCCACACGCGCTTTGGCCGTCATGGACAAGGCCATGGCCACCGACAAGAAGAACTTTGTTGAGCGCACAACTTCTGAGGACGTTGCCAAGCTCCTGGATGCCGAGATCAAGAAGCAAAAGGGGCTCGCTGGCGATCTGGATGCGTACAAGCTCCTGCGCTCGTATGTTGGCGAGATGGTGGCTGAGGATGTCAACCACCGCCACGTCAAGCGGATTGCGGGGAGGATCGCCCCTTACCTCAAGTCCCTGATGAAGGACGCCACCGCGCACGATGCCGTCGCTGCTGCTGTCCAGAAGTACTACATCGAGGAGGACGGTCGCAAGTACGGTGTGCCCGAGAAGGAGGACGATGGCGAGATCGAGATTGTCAACGCCGACTTCTCCTTGGCATACGGTGGCATGCTTCTGCTTTCTCACACAAACCTGCGCCTGCTCAAGGGCCACCGCTACGGTCTCTGTGGCAGGAACGGTGCTGGAAAGTCGACTTTGATGAAGAGCATCGCCAGTGGCAAGCTTGAGGGATTCCCGTCCCAAGACGTGCTCCGAACCTGCTACGTCGAGCACAACCAGGGCGAGGATGCTGACATCACCATCTTGGACTTCGTTGCCAAGGACCCGACCATCGCAAAGGAGGGTAGAGAGCGCATCTCTGCCGTTTTGGAGGAGTTCGGTTTCACATCTGGTCCCGAGGGGAGACAGTCGCAAGGTGTCGGCTCTCTCTCCGGTGGTTGGAAGATGAAGCTGGCGCTTGCCCGTGCTATGCTCCAGAGAGCTGATGTCCTTCTGCTCGACGAACCTACTAACCATCTCGATGTGGCAAACATTAAATGGCTGGAGGACTACCTCAAGTCGCACTCCGACATTACCAGCTTGATCGTGTCTCACGACTCCGGTTTCCTCGACAATGTCACCACCGATATCTACCACTACGAGCCAAACAAGAAGCTCGGTCACTTCAAGGGCAATCTCAACGACTTCGTCAATGTTCGCCCGGAAGCCAAGAGCTACTACACTCTCTCCGCGTCGAACATCCAGTTCAAGTTCCCTCCCCCAGGCATCCTCACCGGCGTCAAGTCGGCAACTCGCGCCATCATCCGCATGTCCAACGTCTCCTACCAATACCCTGGTGCGCCCAAGCCGTCTTTGGCGGATGTCTCCTGCCAGCTTACCCTCTCCTCCCGCGTGGCGATAATTGGACCCAATGGTGCCGGCAAGTCCACCCTCATCAAGCTCCTCACAGGTGAAGTCATTCCTACCGTAGGCAAGGTTGAGAAGCACCCCAATCTCCGTATTGGCTACATCAAGCAGCATGCTCTCGAGCACGTGGAGATGCATCTCGAGAAGACCCCCAACCAGTACCTGCAGTGGCGTTACCAGCACGGTGATGACCGCGAAGTTCACATGAAGCAGACTCGTGTTCTTTCCGACAAGGACAAGGAGCAGATGGACAAGTGGGTTGACCTCGGCGATGGCAACGGCGCGCGCCAGGTCGAGTTGCTTGTTGGTCGCCAGAAGTACAAGAAGACCTTCCAATACGAAACGTAAGTCCGATCCCGCGATCTCCCCTGTGTGGGATGTCATTTACTGACATTGCAATACAGAAAATGGCGAAACAGCCTGCCCAAGAACAACTCGATGATCTCGCGCGAGACTCTTCTCAACCTCGGGTTCAGCAAGCTCATCCAGGAGTTCGACGATCACGAGGCATCGCGTGAAGGTCTCGGTTACCGCGAGTTGCAACCCTCGGTTATTAGCAGGCATTTCGAGGACCTTGGTCTCGACCCTGAGATCGCCAACCACAACGAGATTGGCTCGTTGTCTGGTGGCCAGAAGGTCAAAGTCGTCATCGCCGGTGCCATGTGGAACAACCCCCATCTCCTCGTCCTCGACGAGCCGACTAATTTCTTGGACCGTGACTCCCTCGGTGGTCTGGCCGTCGCCATCCGCGATTTCAAGGGTGGCGTTGTCATGATTTCTCACAACGAAGAGTTCGTTGGTGCCCTCTCCAGCGAGCAGTGGCACGTTGTTGATGGCCGCGTCACCCACAAGGGCACTGCATCCATGTCCCTCGACCGCTTCGAGGACAGCAAGTCCCCCAGCGCCGTCACCAGCGGCCTTAACACGCCCGCCATCAGCAGCGCTATGACGAGCGCAGTCAACAGCACCGTCAACTCCGGTGCTGAGGACAACGGTGGTGATGACATGAAGTTCCGTGCCCGCAAGAAGAAGAAGATGACCAAGAAGGACCTGAAGGAGCAGGAGGTCCGCAGGCGTCTGAGGCACATTGAGTGGCTCAACAGTCCTAAGGGTACTCCCCACCCGAAGGACTCGGATGCCGAGGAGGATTAAGCTTAGCGGTACTGATGGGAAGGATTTCTGCATTGCATGTGCATCCATTCGCGCACATTATTAGCTTGACGACGGCTTGACAGTCTCCGTACATTCCATAGCGGGGCAGACATGAACAGTGTGCTGCAGTGAGGGGTCTGATGACTAGAGCGTATAGAGAGATGAGGCTCGAAGGGGTCGTGTTGGGTATGGGGCTAGATGAGAATACCTAGGTACGAAACGGCACATAGAGGCGTTACGGATGATAGACTGGGTTAATTCATGTTATCTCTTGTTCGCAATTCATGGGTTTATCACTTTTGTGTTTGCCCTTCCGCGGTGATGTCGTGCATTGGAAAAAACAGTGGATCTTCTCAGGAATGCAACTGTAGGTATTATTACGAACGATCGCAGTTCACTGCAATTTTAGCCCTCCGCAAGGCGACAAGTGGCACTAACTAACCAATCACGAGCTAAGACGCCAGCACGTGAGGATGCTCAACTGTATCTCACCTCTTCGCCGCATCATACCATAATCGTTCATCTTGATAAGAAATTATGCTTTGGTGTTGATGTGAAAGATTCAGCCTTGACTTCTCCTTGAGCAACTTCCGGGGTCATTAAGAACTGTGATCAATTTGCCCTATATGTTCAGTGCGTGATTGGCCGGATAGTATACCCGAGTTTCGTCCTCTCACGCGCGGAGCTAAAATTGCAGTGAGCGGCTCCGAGGGTCCAAGTTAATTTTGTTACCGCCGAGCTCTGGTCGGCCTCACAGGCGGGGAACTCCCACAAAGGGGAATTATTTCCGAAAGAAAAGTCGAAAATGACTCGGACTTTCAGGACACGAACACCTGTATTAAGCAGGAAAACCCCAGTACACCCCATGTATTTTGAAGTCATTACTGGAAAAACTCCTTTTCACGCAACCGCCTTCTCGCTCAAGCATTCGATTTGAATAAAAACGCCATGAAGTATGATGCTACAGAGTATAATTGGCAGCCAGGTATTCTATGCAGCGGCATAATCGACTGGAGATAAACACAACTCCCTTTCTCCATCTCTTCCCATCTATTTGGCTCCCTAAAACTGTTGCTAAGTAAGACAAACAAAACGGAACGTACTGTCATTATTTCCCCCCTGGTCGACAAGTGCTATGTATGTAAGATATGTAATATGTTTCACGGCCCACACCACACGCCAGCTTTTCTTCCCAAACAGATACAACCGCTGAGGATATGCATGAAAGAAAAAGTCTAAGTAAGTACATGCGTGGCACGACTACCACGAGAAGGTCATAAGCGCAGGGTTGAGCGCCAGCGGCAGCAGCAGATGCGACCCTGCGACGGTAGCCATGGGCAGAATGGCCACAAAGTCTGTGATATGCCAGCTGTAGGGTATGAAGGGCCCCACTGCGAGGATGACCATGGCGACGATGGATATCATGGCGAAGAACATGGAGAATTTGAACTAGGCTTTTTGTTAGCGGTCGTTTTGGAAGAGAGGGTATGTTGGGGGATTGGAGGGAGCCGTACCTTTTTGAGCACCTTGGGGACTTCGATGAAGAAATTCGAGAACTCGGCTTCCTTGCTTGTTGCGCCCCATGTCATGTCGATCTCGAACATGTGTGCCAGAAGAGCTTGGGATACGTGTAGGGACAGACCGCCGAGGAAGATGGCAAGCAGGAATGTCCATTTGAAGTTCTCATAGATTGCATACAGCAAACTGCGTTCGCCGAGGCGGTATCGCATTGTCGCGAGCGCGATGTTGCCGAGTCCGTTGAACACCGAGATGATGGAGAACCACACCTGCCAGGAGTCGATGTAGTACTTGTCGAGGTAGCCGTTGAACCAGCCAATCAGGAAGTAGTTGACGCTGGTCATGACCCACGCGGCGCCGATGGCATAGTACGTGCCGATGTACGAAATGACCGTGATCTTAGAAGTGAAGCGGATGTTGGAAAAGAGGAAGCGACAGAACAGTGGTGTGAACGGTCCGCGCCAGGCCCACTTGCGAATCGGGTGGAATAGGAGTTCATTACAGCCGTAGGCATATTTCTCCCAGCGGGCGAGTTCGTCGTAAACAGTGAGGGACACGCCCTCCTTGAAGCCGTCACCAGCCCACGCAGCAAGCCGGATGATGTAGCCGCAGCATTGGAGACGAAGTGACATGTCGAAATCCTCCGAGACGTGGCTTTCCGACCAGAACTTCTCGTAGCCATCGTCATCTTCGTAGGATACCTGTTGAATGGCAGACCATCTGAGAATGGCGTTGTGGCCGACGAAAGGCGCGACGTCACCGTTGGAGACAGTGTATCGGATGGCGCTGTAGATCAAGTTCGTGAAGAAGGTAATGCCGTTCTCAAAGTACGTGTGCACAACCTGCATGACGCCAGACGAAAACTGCAGGATGCCCACATCAGGCGACAGCTCCATCTCGGACACCGCATCGAGGAGGCAGTCGGCCGGCACTCTGGTATCAGAGTCGATGAGAAGGATGTAGTCGCCCACGCGAATATTGCCATCGGCCCACGCCCGCCCATCCTCCTCCAGGACCTCCTTAAGCGCCTGCTCGTACGCTTGAGCCTCATCGTGCTGAGTCCAATCAGGGGTGCGCTGAAACTCGGCGAGTTTCTCCTCGACCTTGCACGAGATCATGAGCGCGAAGTTCATGTTGGACGCCTTCTTGAACTTTCCACGGCGGAGGAAGCCATCCTCGCCGTGCTTGGGGCGGGCAACCCAGCCGATGCTATGGTCTGCGTAAAACTCGATGCGGGCGAGACGGTCTTCTTCTGAGACGAGCTGCAGGCCATCATCGTTGATGAACATGTTGGCAGAACCGCCCTGAAGCTCGTAGGTGGACATGGCCTGCTTGATTGACTTGACGGTTGGCGCGATGACGGCGTTGAGACCCTCCTTGTACACAGGGCACTGCACCGTGACGTGAGGGAGGGTGGCGGTATGAAGACGCGGTGACGTTCGTGCAGAGTAGAACTTTGAGTTGACGCTGAGCTGTCGGATGGGGCCGAAGATCTGGGCCAGACAGCCAACAATGACTTGGGCGAAGAAGAGCGTGAAGAAGACCTGAACTGGGAAAAGCGCCATGAGCGCCAACCGGATATACTCTCCGTCAACTGACACCTCAATGGCGAGCTGCCTGAACGCAGCGCCGAGCGACACCGTGACTAGCACGAGTGTTATACTGACCAAGTACGTGTTGAGCAGATGAACCGGCCGTTTCTCAGGCTTAAGTTGTCCGCTCTCCTCGTCGATCTCGGCCTCGGTGACCGCTGGTCCTTTCTTTTCGTCGTCTTCGTCATCATTCCCTGCCTTCCAGACCAACTGCATCAATTCCGACTCAATAGCCTTTGCTCTCCCCACCAAGTGTAGCGCGTCGTCATCCCACACCACAAGCAGTCCCTCGGACGCAACAAACGCTGCGAACTGGTGTTTCCTCGCGCGAGGAAGGTCGTCAATCGTCGGCAGAATCTGAACTCGCAGACCGTTCATCAACGGCACATCGACCGCCTCAGGCGACCACTGCAGGAACGTCTTGATGACCCGAGAGTTGACCGTCATGGCGCACTACAACACAAACATCAGCATCACCTCTTTATCATCCCCGCGTATCTTCTCACATGGACATTGAGCGCCGCACACGCGATCGCAAAAGGCGAGGTGCCCAACTGCGGCGGACACGCCATGTACTGGCCCCTCGACTTGCGAAGCAAAACCCCCTCAATCTCACCGCTGCCGTCCGACACCCACAGATGCGAGCATTGCTGCTGGTACAGATAGTTGACCATCACCTCATGCTTGATGTCGTCAAGCAGCACCGAGCTCCCCGTCGACCTCATCGAGCGTCCGGATATCGACTGCGGTCTGGAGCCGCCATGCCGCGGTGTCGGAATCTGGAGGCTGTCCCCGGCGCCCGACGACGCGGATAGCTGCTCGCGCGGCCTCTCCCGCTCCCAGCTGGGCTTCTCCGACGTGGAGGGGCGGCCCTGCTGGTTTCGCCCATTGGCGCTGCGCTGCGGTGGTGAGGGCGAGTCGGAATCCGGCTTCTCGGCCATGAAATAGTGGCCGACCCCCATCGCGACAGCAAGCCAAGGCGCGGAACGTGTTGTTCAGATGCGGCGGCAGGATAGGCCCTGCGTGTTGTTCCCGAGTTTGCTGGTCGGCCCGTCCCCCTCTCCGCGGATGTAGCGGGAGCTTCAGCAGACGTGTCTAAGGTTTTGGGGCGTTGCTGGGTGCCGAAGCCGTGGTGCCACAATCTAGATGTTGTGAGATTTTAAGATGGATTTTCACGTGTGATCCAAGCTCCTATTTTGCGTCAGTCTTTCGAGACACCTCGGTCCCTGAAGGGTTTGTTCAGGGTAGAGCCATGGGTATGGGTACTCCCTTGGCATACCTTCAAGCTGACGACTGTTCCAGTCGGGTGGGACAAACTAAAACGAGCGGAACGCCGTGCAATGCTGCGCTCGCTACAGCGGACTGTGTGATGTCCTGGTCATGAGCTGTTGACGGGTTGCCGTGAGAGAGAGGATCAGGTCGCTGGTGACAGTGGGTGGATCGCTTGACCAACACACCACAAGCCCACCGCGAGGGAGCTGCGCTGTGTTGACGTGAAAAAGCAGCCGACGAATGGTTTATAAGTCTTGGCGTCAAGTCGACATCGAGGTCTCTCTACCCGCAAGACGCAGGGTGTAGATATTGGCGGCAGTTTAAGGATAGTGCATTGTGGCAACGAGGGGGAGGGGGGGCAAGCAAGAGACACGGGAGGGGGGAGGATCAACAGGGTATGAACTCAATGATATAGTGGGGGCAAACTACCCAGTGACGGGTCTGGAGGTGACGGGATACGGTGTGCTGGGAGATGGGATTTGTGAAATGGGGGAAATATTGGACAGCTCTGAGCAGGGGAATCTAGATCGAGGGTAGTTTCGGACCTCGCTCATCCTTGTGTGGCACAGCACCTGAGATTGCTGCCCTAGTATTTCTGTGTTTTCCAGGGCAAGCATGTACTTGCTCTCTAGATTCTGTCTCGGCTGCTATGGTCGACTGTGGCCGAGCGGTACGAGCGAGCTGAGTACGGGAATTGTCGTCGGACATGGCCCGAGCGTGTAAGTGATTGGAGGCGGGCACCAAGGATACGAATGAGCTGTCTGTTGCCGGAGTGGAGCGGGAAAACGGCACTGGCCGTCATGGATGTCCATTGTAACTTGGAAGCTTTTTCGAAGCTTCGGTCCATAGTGGCTGGCCGTGCCGTGTTGCTTTTCGGGCGCTGGACGAGGGTCAAACCTTCCGGTTGGGCCCTGGGTCCATGACAGCACTCGACGTCGACGGTTAGGTCTCACAGGACGCGACTAGGGCCCGCGGGTTGGTTGCAAATCGACCTCGAAGGCGGTCATGCGGGAAGCTCGAGAACGCGTGCGAGGGTTGCGGTCGGTTTGCGTGGGGGTTTCATCGCAGGAGAATCCATCTTTGGGGATCGGCGGTTGACCAGAAGGTCCTTGTCTGTGGCCCTGTGGACGGGTCCGGCTTCCGTTTCTCTCAATTTTCCGTCATGGAAATTCTGCGATGGATGCGGATAAATCGTACGACAGGAGCGGCTAGACTCGTACAATGTAAAACTGGTGGTAATGACTTTCAAATGCGGCTTGTGTCCGTTGTCTCTGGACAGAGATGGAACGGGCAAAGTCAATTCGGTCAGTGCTTGCAATTCGGCAACGAACGCGCGTTGGTGCGGGCGGTGACGAAAAACTGGAAAGTCGAGTGAAATGCGTTTCACCTGCTGAAAATGGCACTCGCGGCTCGACATTCTAGGCGCCAAGCCTATCAACCGCCCAACTTGCCCAACCCATCCGATTCGTGCCTTCCACCTTTCCTTTAATTCTTCTATCCCACCGTGACCACAAACCCAGCACCCAAATTGGGCTCGCTAGTTTTGCAAATTGCAGTTTGTTGAACGCGCTTCGCAACTGCCCCATTTCCTTGAGGGTTGATATGAAGACACCCTCCCCCAAAAACACGCCTCGCCGTCCCTTCCTCCAAACTCTGAATTCCGGGTCCTTGGCAATACCCGAGAAGCCAACCGTCTTGGCACTCTTGTCATGTGGACTCGCCGTGGAAGGATTATTCTTCCATGAAGTCGCCCCAAATCCGTCACTTTGAACTGTTGAAGAATGCTTCATGGGTTGAATTCACGGAAGGTCTGCCGGATCGCCCGAATTTTGACGGGGAGGCCTAAAAACTGCCCGCTAAGGCTCTCCCTGCCGTCTTTCTCAACTACTGTGGCACTGCAGGGGGTTTTCACCGTGTTCAAGCACCAAAACTGCAGTGGTTGGTGGCACAACGCGAATTCGCTATTTTCGGAGCATCTGGCAACTGTCGCCTCGTATTGCATTGCACGACAGTTTCCCTGCATTATCAAGAAGATGTACTGGAATGCATGTTGGTAGCGCTGTGTCAAGCCATCCAGGGCTATCAATTGGTGACCCCTGGCCGAAGAAAATGGCGAAAACTGACCCGGAACTCGATGTCTCAGCCACCTGACAGCCGTCCCGAGAACGGAAGAACCACACCCGGTGAGGAACGCCCTGATTACCATCCGTTGGACCCGATGCTCGGGATTTGACGTCTCAGAGCCACGGCTGCGAGAATTCTGGAATCTTGATAGAGAATTTCTGAGGCTACCAAAAAGTAGGAACTGGAAACGGGAGTGATCCCGTCCCTCTGTCACGGTCTCAATACCACGGGATGATCACCGTAGGAGTGTTGGGGTGTCACATCATAGAGTCTCATGGAGCTGCTGCCGTATTCACGTGCCGAAAGCCAAACTGCTCTGCTCTCCTGCTCTTACACGCTAGGTTGGTAGATGCCCGCCTCATTCCGCCTCATTCCCACCGTTAGCGTCGACATCTCCAAGTGACCGAGCCTTCCTGTGGGCAAGTTCCACAACACACTTATACATGCAGCATGCAAGGTACTAGTAGAGGTGGAATGGCTAGCGACCCGCCACCTGAACCACAAGATACCTATCTATCCGCTTGCACCTCTTGGGCACACAACCGCGCGGCAGCAAAAGATAAGGCGAGGCTCAGATACCGAGACCTGTTCGACCATGAACAAGTACAAAAATAGCTTCTAGCCAGGGGTAATGCAATGATTTGGCAGCTGCACATGCGGTGCCAGCGTGGGGGCCACATGCCTCGAGATTCCCGCGTGTAAGTCAACCTTTGTGACGCCGAGCGGCGCCGAGGATGGGGTACCTGCAGCTGTCATCACTCTTTCATTTTAACTGTCCGGTGGCGAGCGGGCAATCGACCGCCTCGTGCAGTTCGTTCCGAACCTTGGCGAGGCTCGTGTTATCGTGATGCCAAATTTTGTTCCTGTAACTGTTTTCTCGCGTCAAAGTTGGCCCGAGTGACAGTGAAGCCAAAGATACATCTCAGAATACAAGTAACGATGATACTTGGATTGTGAAGCCTCTAATGCCCTCCATCTCAGCGCTTAAATGCCCCAAATAACGAAACGAAGCGTCGAAGATGTCTAATCTTTCACACCCAAACGCGTAGATAGTATTCTGTAGCTTACATCCCACCTCACAAGTCCTCATTCCCATCACACTGCCGCCACATCGACACCTTACTAACCTCCATCTGCGGCTGCGTCCACGTCGGGAACCAGCGATCCTTCGCCAGCCAAAAGTCCTTCTTCGCATTCGGCGACGCATTCAACCACGGTTTGTCCGCCGTACTATCCTCAAACCACCCATTCGTGCCTCCCACCGCCACATTCAGAATCAGATAAAACGGCTGGTCAAACGGCGTGTTATACCGTCCCGTCTGGCCCCAGATATCCTGTATGCGCGTCCCGTTGGCGCTGACGCTGGGGAATCTGCCGCGGTCCCATAGGGGCGAGTCGAAGTTCGTGTAGAGGACTTGGAGCAGGCGGGAGTTGATGTAGGTGAAGAGGTATTTCTGGGACCATTCGAGGCCGAAGGTGTTGAAGCCGGCGGAGTAGGTGGTGTGCAGGGCGGGGCGCTTGACGTTGGTGCGCCAGAAGGCGTCGTTGGCCGGGTTAGGCCCCCAGTGCAGCGTGGAGGAGACGATGTTGTTGCCGCCTTGCGGGTAGGTGTAGTTGTTTCCGCGGCTCTCGGCGAGGTCGATCTCGCCGGATTGGGGCCAGGGCCCGTAGGCCGAGTCGAGGGGCATCATCCAGATGGCGGGCCAGAGCCAGTCGCCGGCGGGGAGCTTGGCGGTGACTTCGATGCGGCCGTATTTGATGGTGGCGCCGAGGCGCGTAGTGATGCGGCCGGAGAGGACGGGCGGGACGATGCTGGAGTTGCCTTGGGTGGTGTTGGTAACGGCAACGCAGTCGTAGAAGTCGGTTGAGGTGCAGGAGCCGTCCTTGCGGAGGTCGATCGCGCTGTCTTGTTGGATCATGCTGTCGTCTTGGAGGGTTGCGCGGATGATGAGGCGGCCGTTCTTGACGAAGACGTTGCGGTTGTCGCCCGTGGTCATCTGGAACTCGCCGTTGCTGCGTGCGACTCGTCAGTACTCGCCCAAGTTTGGTCGCAAGGGAGATGTCAACTCACCCGAACCCGCCTAGTTGCACCTCCTTCTCCCAAACCGAGGGGTCTAAGCCCCGTGAGAAGTCATCCTCTAGTACCGCGCAGTACTGGTGCTTGACGACACTGCGGAAGCCGTCCCAAACCAGGAACCCAGAGATGCCGAAGCCCACAAAGATGCCGATGAGAGGCAGGATTGTGACCCATTTCTCCTTGGGATCGGCATTCTTTGTCCAGGGCTTCTCAACCTCGCCCTTTTTGACGCGGCGCGAGTGGAAGAAGCGTTGCGACTGGTCGCCAAAACGGCCGCTTGGCCCTGACGAGTCGAAGCTGCTCGGCGGACGCGATGCGTTTGGGCTGGCGAAGGGGTCGTGGCCACTGCCGGTGGTGGGCCGGTGGGATGATTGCGAGTCTAAACCGCCATCGAAGGGGTTTCGACCAGTCGAGCCGCTTGGTGTCCCCGGGCGATGTGGCCTGCTGAAGTTGCTCGAACCCGAGTAGTGGTGGTGTTGATGGTCGTGATCCATTTTGGGCCGGCGAAGAATGACAACCTAGACCCTTCGAGGACACCGACTTCAGAGACCATAGAGGTTCGCCGTGAGGTTGTCAAATCGAGTGATCCCCCGCTGGGATGGGTGCTTAGATTTGACGAGCCCAGGTGCCGAACGAGAACCTACACATGGGTTTCACGTGAAAACGAGGCGTCGGGGCAGCTCACGCGGACCATCTAGAGCGAGTCCGGCACGACAAGGCGTCCGTGATACACGAAAGAACGGCAGCCGGGTTGCAAACATCAATAAAAGCCACTCAAAGGCGAAAGAATAATCCAGATCCAAGCTCGCCGCCCGCCTGCGTGAAGCTGCCCGCATCTTCATTGGCAACGGGTCGGGCAAAACGGAGCATGCCAGACGGCGCGTTGCCGGAAGCTGAGGGAGCTCCCGCAGACCCCTGTCGCATCGGAACATGCAGGAGTGGGTCGCTGGATCTCACGATTGGTCTCCACAGACTGAACCCTGTCTTGGCGACGAATATGCTAACAGCAAATTGCACAAAAGAATAGATGACCAAGGGGATATCAGAAAGCTTGGTGAGTTCGGCGATGCATAGTGCAGCTTTCGAAAAATGACAGTTGAGGAAGGAGGTGTGTCGTCGTGCCGCAGCGCAACGTTCCGCTGCGTTAGGTACTTCCCTTTTGGGTAACGGCACGAAATTTCAGGTAATTTACAGCGCTGCAACGGCAACCCGTGACGATGGTGGCGTCAACAACAACCATCTGATCTCTACCCTGGTCTAGCTCGGCTATCCGCAGACATGCACCCGACCAGATGTCCAACGCCGCCACATCATCCACAGTGAAGATCACCAGAGTGAGGGCATTGCCAGACACTGCACTGTACGCGATACGAACATGAAGGCGGGAAGACGGATGCTAAATACTCGGCGCATCGCAGGACCGTAGGGCCGTCGGGCAATGACATTCGCCATGGGGGCCATGGGTTAAACTTCGGTCATACATGGCCGAGAATCCCCAAGATTATCGTATCAAGGAGGTTGATGCGAGCGCGCAATGGCATCCCCTTTCTAGCACCCAACGCTGGCCTCGCGCGCCATGTACCTACCCACCTTACATGCAGTTACACAGCGCGCCGCTAATGCATGTATCTACCCCTTTCTAACGCCCCCTGCCACGGGGCTGGTATTTTCGTCGCCGACACTTCCCGGCATGCACCACAACCAGGCTGTCTAGATGACCCAATGTCATCTTCGCTTTGGCCGCCTGTAAATTATCTATCTCCTAGGCCAATTCAGGTCGAGTCGCACCTGTCATCCAATGCCGGGTGGTGCCCCTGACGTCTCCTCCTGCTGTGTGACCGCGATATATTGGCGCCTTCTTATGTCCCGAGACAGCTTCTCAGCTGGGCCTCGTGTTGGGAAGCATGCAGAGCACGAGGGAGGGAGGAAAGACACTGTTGGTCTTGGGTGATCCTGAAGGCCCGGGGGTTTGTGCAGGGACCTGGTACCCTATTTGGGTCCAGAATAGGATGATAGGGGCAGCACCAGCCGACTAGATCGGGGTGAGGCTGTAAGTTGCTTCGCTGGCTGTATTTTGGTCTTCAAGGTCTTTACTGGCCATTGGCTGCTGTCCGATGCTTCGGGTGTGTGGAATGAATTTCGGGACGCCAGGAGAAGCCCCATTCGTGATGCTGTATATCAATGTTCTGGTCGGGTATCTTTGAGTACTATCCGCATGTACTGGCCTGCGAGATATCATTGCCAATGCCTGAATTGCAAAAACAAAACAAACCGTGTCAAATGGAGCCTGTGTCCGAGATTCTGTATTGTCGGCGCTCACTCATCTCAGGGGGCTCCGTCTTGCAGCGGAGTTCGTCAACGATTTGCACATCTGCAACCTCTTGCATGCAGTTGGAAGGAATGCAAAGCGTCTCTAGGCATTTAAAATGAGCGAAACTAAAAATTTCAACCCCTTGCCTGGGGTGTGAAATGAAGTGTGAAATAGAAAAGCAAAGATGAAAGCGCTTGCCTTAATCGGGCGGTCCCGTCGTCTTAGTTGGGGTTGTCGAAATCGCTTTCAACAATAAAACTCCTTGTGGTGTAGTTGGCTATCACGTTCGGCTGTAATTGAAAAATCATATACCGAAAGGTCACCGGCTCGATTCCGGTCGAGGAGATAATTTTTTGCATTTTTTTGCCACTGCCAATTATGTAACCAAGGCTGACTAAGCAGCCCGCGCTGAACTCCGACCCCATAACTAGAGGTGTAAGTGAACTGCAATAGCGCTTATTTATTCTTCTCGCTGAATCATGGGGAGGGTCGTAGCTGATGGCTAATTATTTACTGCATGATGACAGGGTGTTGATATGATATTTGACATTCTGTTGACATGGTGAGAAAAAGGGGGCTTCAGCTGCGTGGTATGGAAGATGCGATATCAGCGAAGGGGTCGAGATGTGGCCCGTTCCATAGGTATTTTCATTTTTTCTTTCGTTTGTCTTTTCTATCTGGTAGGGGAAATACCTCCTGCCTATTCTAACAGCCCGGACCGCAGTTATCTTCCACATTGTCGTTTCCCGGCGGCGCCTTGGCCTTGTTGGCCTCCCTGATGCCAGGACACGTTGAGCCAGCCGGGTCGCTGCCAGCGCCGCAGAAGCCACCAATGGGCACCTGCTTCTCGGCAAACGTGATGCTACGCAGAGGAATGGGAATAGGGATGCCCACCCCCACGGTAGCCTTGAGTCTGGCCCCGAAGAAGACGCCGAGCGCAAAGTCCCCCTGGAACCCGTTCTCATGGTCGCCGCACGCCGAGCAGTTGCCCGAGCTGACGTCCTTGAGCGTGGATGCGACAAACGGCGTCTTGGCAAAGACCTCGGCGGTGAAGCTGGTAAAGCCTAACACATCCATCACCATGGCGACTGACGGCCGAAGCGACGTCACCACTTTGGCGCCCTTGAAGCCGTGCGCCTCAGCCTTGTACTCTTTGATGTCAGCCTTCCAGCCCTTGGCATTGAACGCGCCCGCGCTGTCTTGGCTTAACATGTTGAGACGCAGCGTGGAGGACACCGGGACAATCACGCTCCCACCGGCCATGACGTCCAAGTCGCCCGCGATGGCCGAGATCTCGATGCCGAGGCCGATTCGTACTTTAGACCCAGCTCGAGGACGCCGGGGATGAGCACCGCCGATAACTGTGAGGTGAAGAGGGGAATCGACGTAGACAAGACAGGCAGTTCCACCGTCTTGTTGACTTGGAGTCTTACGAGCGCCTGTGCGTTGAATGCACGCGGAGTCGTTACGTCGAGCAAGGTCACCTTGATTTCCCCCTTCTCGGCGCGGAAGCGAGCGTAGAACCCGAAGGCGCCGGATGTCGAGCAGTTCTTGTAGGTGACAGTGATACCTGCGCCGTCTTGACCGAACGATTTGCTCTTGCCGCTGAGTTGGGCGTTCAAGGCTGTTTCCTTTTCTGGCCGTAGATGGTCTTCGGCAAGTTTTGCAAATGTCTCCCATCGCCTCGAGGACAGTTTGAGCTCCACGTCCATTTTTGCATCACTGCCCATTGCTTCAGCCCTCGCCGAAGCCGACTTGAGTGTGAACAACTCGTCCTGCAATAGGTTCCTTGCGTGCCGCTAAACGGTTTAAATTTCGAGAAATGAATGATTCATCGTCCGGACCTGCCACCCACTCAGCGAGAGCCGGATAGCCGTCTCGTTGAATAGCACGCTAGACCTCAATGTCATGCAGAAGATCCTGAAGGAAAGGGGTTACGATTTCTCCACAACTGCCGAGCGCGAGATCGTCCGGGACATAAAGGAGACGATGTGCTATGCTGCTCTTGACTTCGAAGAGGATATTTACGTATCTTGTTACGGACATCGACCGAAGCCTCCCGATCCACGCCTATTTTCGCCGACACCGAGCATCCGAGACGATGCTAGCACGCTTTCAAGCTCGTCGACTTCCAGTATCGCCACTACCAGCTCCCGAAGTTCTGATAAGACGGTGGTTGCCAATCATGCAGACTTTACCGATCTCTACACAGAAGGTACGCAAAGTCCATACTCGAGCACAGCGGCTTGTAAAATGTACCTAGAAAAGCCCTTGGCAACTGACACTTCCTAGCCGTACCAACCATCGCATACCAGGATCTGCCGGAGAGGGAAGACTACCTCGAGAGGTCCTACGAGCTCCCCGATGGCCAGGTAATCAACATTGGCAACGAGCGATTCTGCGGGCCCGAAGCCATGTTTCAACCATCAGTTCTCGGTCTTGAAGCCGGCGGCATTCATGATTTGGTCTATAAGTCGATATGGAAAATGCGACATCGACCTCCGGAACGAAATGTACGAAAACGTTGTTCTGGCTGGTGGCAACTCGATGTATCCTAGTATATCGGATAGGATGAGAAAGGAGATTACGGCACTGGCGCCGTCGAGCGCAAAGGTCAGAATCATTGCGCCCCCTGAGAGGAAATCCAGCACTTGGATTGGCGGGTCAATTTTGGCGTCGTTGTCGATATTTCAGAACCTGTGGATATCTCGCCAGGAGTACGACGAGTCGAGGCCGTCGATGGTTCATCGGAAGTGTTTTGATTAGCAGTGGGGAGGATTCACTGAAGGAAAGCTTTGCTTTCTCGATCACTCTTTCATTTTTTTGAGTACTTAGGAATACGAAGGTGTTTGCGGTCTTCCGATTCTGGACTGAATTTAGGGGCGGCACCAATCTTTTTGGGAACATACGACCAGAGAAACGGGAGAAGGACGCAATGTAATAAATACCAGCTCGTATCGGCGACAATACGGCTCCCCGTACTTGCTGTATACCCTGCTTTGCTCTTGTCGCCCTCCTGGGTGAGTGAGGACAGCCTGAGGATATTGTCGACTACAGCCAAGGAAGCAAATACTAAAAATAGAACAAGCTGCTATCATTCGCCAAGAGAAGCAAACTGAGACCCTCTCTCCACTAGGAATCGAGGAGTGGGCATCCGCTGTAGATTCATCACTGCAGAGAGGTTACACTGCATTGCTTCCCCGTCCATTCACCAAGCCCGGAGTGAGATATACCGAGACTTTGCAGGGGGCTGATCACAGCAGCACCGAGACATCCTTCACGCTTTGCATGTGTATTGCAAATGGGAACACCTACTGTGACCCACCACCGCGCTTGCAGGACGGCATCTGGCTTAAAAGGCCGGACTGGGGCCGATGACAACCCATACGCCCAAAGAGTCTGCCCCTCACGTCGCAACCCTTTCGCCCTTGAACCCCCGTTCAGTCAAGCATCGCCCATATTACAATGGAGATGGAGCCAACAACTCCTGGAAAAATGCGAGTACTTATCATCGGCGCCGGACCGGCGGGCATCTTGATGGCCCAGGTCCTCAAAAAGGTACAGAATACCCCTCCGCCAGCTCAGATTCCACACAGTCTCACCGCTCCCCCCAAGCCAGGTCGGAATCTTGGCTACAGTCTTCGAACAAGACGCCTCATCCACCGCGCGCCCCCGAGACTGGAATTTTGGCATCTACTGGGCACAATCCCGACTCGAGGAGTGTCTACCGTCCGAAATCACGGCGCGTTTGCCGGAGGTTCAGACGGATGGCGCATACAAGCTGAACGAGGGGGCAGTGCTCCCGATTTTCAACGGTACCACCGGGGAGATGCTCCAGCCGATTCAAGCTCCTTTTGCGATGAGATACAGAAGGAGGGCGTGTTTGGATTTGATTGGCGAGGGGGTTGATATACGGGTGGGTACAAGACTCGTGGTATCTCAATACCTGCAATCACCTACATGTAACTGACACGGGAAAAGTTCGGAAAAGGCCTGGCATCTATCTCGACCACCGCAACCGGCGTGATCGCCACCTTCACAGATGGGACCCGAGAGAGCGGGAACCTAATGATCGGAGCGGACGGGGCTCACAGCGTTGTGAGAAGATTCCTATTCGAGTCATCGCCGCAAGACGGCGAGCTGTTGGAGTCCCCAGTCGTGACGTCCATGACGTGCGCAAAGTTTGACCGGGATGTTTCCTTGGCGACTCGGAACCTCAGTCCATTGGCTCACATTACCTTGAACCCAAACGGGCTTTTTACTTTTGCGAGCAGTGAGTGCTGTCTTATTATACCATCGATTTCACACGGAGAATGCGAGGAGTGGGAAAGAGGGGGAAATGACAGCTTGTGAGCCAATGACTTACACAGATCTAGCCCACGACGTCTCAGCTCCGGATCCAGCCGATTGGATCTTCAACGTCATCTGGAGCTGGCGGTCGGACAAAGGTCCAGATGGCGACACAGCAGATGCGCTGAAAGACGATGAGCAGATACACAACGACTTGATCGCGCGCAGCCAGAACCTCAAGTACCCCTTCAAACAGACTGTCTCAACCATTGAACCGGGCAGTGCCAAGTTTTGGCATGCCCGCATGACATACTGGCCTACCAAACCGTGGGACAGTCGCGGAGGGCTAGTCACACTGGCAGGCGATGCTGCGCATGCTATGACCTTTCGTATGCTCCCCCTCTCTCTCCCGGTTGAGCAGCATGAAATATGTCAATGTGTATCAAGTACCACTAACCACCTACAGACCGTGGCCAAGGCCTAGGAAACGCGATTGCCGATGCGGCAGAACTCCTGCAGTGTCTGCGAGGTATGGCAGCACACACGCCAAGCGAACTGGCCAAAGCAGTCCAAGAGTACGAGAAAGGGGTCTGTCCGCGTGGTTATGAAGCCGTCATGGGCAACCTGGAAAACACCCTGGCCATACATGACTGGGAGACTGTGATGAAGAGTCCGATCGTTGTTAGTGGACTGAAGAAGGAGGGGGATAAGGTGCGTGTTGGAGACAGCTGAGTGCTGTGCTCAGTTAGTTCGTGAAGATGAAATTTGGGCTCAGTTGAGCTACCCCTTTCGTATCGGGTAGGCATCGAAGATTGATCAACTAGCTATCGAATTGCAAGCATATATCCCGGTTTCTGATGTGTCTATCCTCAACGACTTTAAGAATGAAACCCTTTCCTCCTTAGCCACATCTACCTCCTCCGCCACACTCACTCCCTTGCATACGGCTTCGGCTCCGGAACATGATCCAACGTCCCGCCCATAGCCAAAAACACCGCATTCCCCGGCTCCTCCGGGACCTCCGCTCCCCAAATAAAATTGGCCGGAAACCCCAAGTCAAACGGCACCGCCGCCTCAATCTCCCTGATTTCCTCCGCTGACAACCTCACCTTCAACGCCTCAATATTCCCCTTCAGATGCTCCAGCGTCCTACACCCCACAATCGGAAAGACATACGGCGCCTTGGCACACACATACGCCTGCGCGACACTCGTGACCGCCGTGCCCTTCCTCTCCGCAATCCCCGCTAGCACCTCTCCCACCCTCGCCTCCTGCTCCGTTGCCTGTCCCGCCCTGCCGCCCTCCTCTCTGTTTTTGAACTTCCCACCCCCCAGCGCCCCCCACGGCGCAAGCGCCATCCCTTCCTCGCGACACATGGGGATGATTTCCCGTTCAAAATCGCGCGCCGCAGCAGACCACTTCCCCTGATACACGCTGAACTGCCGCAACCCATGGCCCCGCGCGTATTCATTCGCCTTGGCCACCACCCACGCAGGGGTATCGCTCACGCCCAGATATAGCACTTTCCCTGCCGCAACGAGGTGGTTCAAGCTCTGCATCAGCTCGGGGATTGAGACTGAGAAGTCCCACCAGTGGACATACAGCAGGTCGATGTAATCCGTCTGGAGCTTCTCCAAACTCGCCTTCACAGACAGGTGCATGCTCTTGGAGCCATTGCCACTAAAGTTGGCGAGGATCTGAGCTTTGGGCGGGAACGACGACGCCGGGTCGACGGCGAGGTAGTTGGTGGTGTATTTGGTGGCGAGGACGATCTGGTCGCGGTTGTTGCGCGCTTTCATCCAGGCGCCGATGCGGGTTTCGGACTCTTCGAACTGGTAGTTGTTGGAGGTGTCGATGAAGTTGCCGCCTTGGGAGAAGAAGTAGTCGAGGATGGAGGTGGTGGTTTCCGGCGGGCAGGCGGTATCGCGCCAGGGGTGACTGGGCGGGAGGGGCGGGCGGGAGCGGGTTGACGGGCATGGTGGTGGGGTGATTGGCGGTGTCCCGGCGTGGGGAGATATTGTTGGCTGAAAGTTGAGGGCAAGGCACCTAAGAGGCGGAGAGGCGTTTGAATTTATCTCTGATGTCCCACAATGAGACCGATGGCGAGCTCTGCTGTCAAGATATAGCTCTGCGATGCTAGCATTAACGCCGTTTTGAGTTAAGCTTGCCTTATCCCCGCACCTAACCCCGACGTCGTGACGTTTATAATCCGACCGATGCGACCCGTGCAGTCAATCGGCAATTTTACCCGATTGCTGCGATGGAGGGTGTCATTGCTTCACCGAAGCTTCCTGTATCGACGACCCATACGCGCCTCTGTCTGAATTTCTTGACGTGGGTCTTCATGCCAAGTTAGGGATGCTTACTGCTACCCTTCCTTACCCGTCAGAGAAGAAGCCGGATTAGTTTTGGATTGAATTGAAATTGAAGCCTCCCGCTGGGACTAACAGTCTGACGTGGGAAACTGGTCAAACCTGAGCAACGCTCCTTCGTTGACTTGCAGTGATTTCTCAAATCCCACTTCTTCCGCCACGACTCGGAGCTTCAACATGCGATTCCTCATCCCCTCTTTCCCCAACAGGAAACATGCTCGTCTCTGCTCTCGCACCCCGAGGCCGCCCTTCTTCATCACTCGAGCTCCCCAAGCTGCAGTCGCCTTGATTGACAACCTCCCCATCCCCCAATGCTTCGTTTGCGCTATGAGGCATGTGTTCCTCCTCTCACCTCCCTGTGCCTAGTTCAGCATTACTCCCCGTCGGTCCCTGCCGCGCGATTGACTCTCCAGAATCCGGGGCACGTCTTGATGTAAGTAGACCACGTCGTCGACACCAGTGCCGACTTGTCCCCTCTTTCCCACAGATCCAGATGAACGGTAGCACACGGCGTCGTTCTTTGTGCTTTCGCCCGCTGCAGCTTGGCCAGCCTGGTCTGAAACCATCCCTCGACTTTGACCAGTTACTTGCCTTTTGGAGCCGGCACCGACGACGTAAACCCCAGTACCAAGTCTGGAGCCTTGGGTGGCACACACGTTGCTGTACTTATCGGCCAATTCCTCTTGCTTCAGCAACTATCTTCTCAACGAGCCAAACTCACTCCCCAGCGTTGGCCCCAGGAGTCGAAGTGACGCCGCCTGCGCATCAGCCAACAGCCTCCGGGCTCCGAAGCTGTGAGGCCAAGACACTAGGCTTCACTGAGCTCGGGTTCCCCAGCATGGCCAGCTATCTCTGCGCGGCTACTAATATCGTCGGCGGCCACCCCGTGTTCGATGACTACTTCACCTGTCTTACGTGGGAGCCCGGGAGGAAGTGATCGGCTTGCTAGTGGGAGTGATTTTGTTGGGGGTTTAGTTCTCGTTGTGGGGCTTGCTCTCGTTCAACTTTGCCGCATCGGCAACGTTGGCTCTGATATGGTAGACTGCAAGTGAGAATATTAATCATGTCTCATATGAAACGTCTGATATAGTCGCTAACACCCAAAATACAAATGAAATACAGAGGAAAGTAGTACAAAAGGAACTGCGCGACGACGCGGCTTTGGTGTTTCCCCATGCTTTCCATGCCTTTCCTGTCCCTTCCCTCCTATCCTTTCCCATCCCAACTCCATTACCCAAACGCAAACAACTTGAATCCCAGCTCATCTCCCTCTCGCACCCCCTCTCATACCTTCAAATCCCTCCCCTCCTTCCCCACAACCTGAACCTCCTCCTTCTCCTCCCCCAGCACCTCCCCCAC
>Ga0247758_1000323_pt1 | contig 42120 bp, 35 predicted proteins | sample UWRJL156409C4_FD_180950 | JGI IMG/M metagenome (GOLD analysis project Ga0247758, IMG submission 180950) | Plant litter microbial communities from Arlington Agricultural Research Station in Wisconsin, United States - UWRJ-L156-409C-4 | ecosystem: Environmental > Terrestrial > Plant litter >...
CAGCACCACCATCATCCCCGTCCTCCTCCAACACGGATCCTCCCAAAACCCCAACGCCACCTCCCCTCTCATCGCCGAAGGCTCCCCCGGGCTCGCCTTCCTCCACCGCGTCTCCCCCTGGAGCAACCAAGCCTCGGGCCAAGACGCCTTCCACCCCGCCCTCTCCGCCGGCCTCTTCTCCCTCTTCCTCGCCCACGGCGCCGACGCCAACGCCTTCAGTGGCCGTCTTGGCCTCACCGCCTTCGGCATCTTTCTTACAGCCTTGTTCGCCGAGACTCCGCTGGACGCCAAGGCGTACCTGCGCACGCTGGATGACTTTTTTGATGCCGGGGGGGATGTGTATGGTGTTGGCAGGCGTGGCGGCGGCCGTTGGCGTGAGGTGCTGCTCAGGTCGGTGGTCGAAGGGTGTTGGCGAGGAGGGAGGTGGAGAGGCAGCTGGGGGCGAGGGGGGTCGTTGAGGAGGGCGGTGGCGGGGTGGATGGATCCAGTAGCGGTGGATGACATGTTTGGTATTAGTGGTAGTGCCGAGGCGGCTGCTTCGAGGAGGAGGAGTCAATTACCGCGCTTGGAAGATGATGGATATATCTGTGATCAAAGTGTATCTGGTATTGACAAAAGCAGGATCGGGGGGCAATCAGAGCATAATCGGGATCAATCTTGGGGGAATGAGCGGGAAGAGGTCGGTTAAGTGCTCGTATTAATAGCGCAATAAACTGCAGTAGATCTGTGTTCAGATTATCAGTGATAACCAACTCTCCGCGTCCGATGGCCTCCAGTCAGCCGAGTTGCTATCTAGGCCTGGTGTACATGATGATAAGGCCGATGGGAAGATACAGGATTCGTTGTACACGACAGCCTCGTTGTACAGAAGACCTCCGCCATCGTCCTCAGCATCCTCCATAACAGAATTATACCCGTCCACTTCGGCACGGACTGAGAATACCCACCCAACTGCCTCGTCAGTCATTGCCTCGCCTCTGCTCTCACCTCCATGCAGAAAAGATTGACCTCTTCAACGCATCCCGCACAACTCCGTGGCCGATATCACATCGCTCAGTTCGTCGAGGTCGAACTCTTCCAGCATTTCTGGGCGCAGTCCCTTGACAACTAAGTTGCTCGGATGGTGGCCTCCGACTCGGGAAGCCAGCTAAAAAAACCTTCGTATCTTGCCCATGGCATACTGCCACGTCCCAGTCCGAAGATCGATTGTCGGGGACATGAGCAACTCTTCGTCTTCTGCGTTCCTCTGAAGGAGGACGGCAACTTGAACACGAGACGGGACTCCGCCAAGGGTTGTTGGGTTTTCCTCCATCGTGAACCGAGCCCCCCTGCGAACGCGCAGCCCTATGTCGCTTGGCAGGACTACGGCTCCCCCGGTAACAGACGCGGCGTCGACAACCGCAACATCTTTTGATTTTTCCAGGTATCCTTTCACACCAATGTCAGGGACCTTTCAGTAGTGGCCACTGGGTTAGGGTTTACAGTGGCTCTGGTCGCTTTAAAGGGGGCCTTCGGCCCCCCTCGAGGGATTTCTAGGCTAGGCATCAACTTTCGTCTTTTCTCACCACCTACTATTGCTTCGCTCGTCCGCTGTAACCACGCCCTTCACACTGGTGAACCCCCCCTGACAACCAACAGCACCACCAGCTGCGCCCCCAGACACACCCCTCTCCCAGTGCTGGGTGGTTAAAGACTGCCAGCGCACGGGGTCGACGACAAACACCCCACACCGTGACACATTCACGACCTTGAATGCATTTGGAGAAGGGGATTCGTAGGCTTGCTCCGCCTCGCTGAAAACCGAAAGGTGATGTCGGCTTGCTTGAAACAGCCTGGTTTCCTGCGACGAATCTGGGCACACGAAATTCCCGTTTTATTCGTCTTCCTGAGCTGGGGTGAGCTGGGGTGAGCTGTGGCTGATTTGTCCTGAGCTTTCCCTGAATCCTCCCTGAACTAGGATGAACCCATACGCTACGGCTGCACAGCCTTAGATACACGTTGTCAGTCACCCCTGGTAAAGCTTCCTTTCAATGTCTCCATGGTGTTCACATTTCTGGCATATACTAGTACATGTTATAGGATAGTACGTGGCATCTTAGTCTAATACCTAAGACAATATGTAATATCTAGTATTAAAATAGGAATGTTATTTAACATATTAGTATATTATGTAGATATGGTAAATAGTGGACTAACACTTAGAATATACTAGTATAAAAATGACCTGTGGGCTCGATTCTCGGCCTTACCTTAGCTTACTTCGTGGCCTAGAAATGGGCAGACGCGCGTAGACCATTTCTAGCAGTCTCAAAACCTAGTACCTTTATTAATAGCATTCACCTAAGAGGCTTCTCCGGTCAACGGCCATGCTAGAAGGGGCAACGCGCAGCGTGCTATATACGAAAAGTGTTTTAAACGCAGTTAACATCTTAATATTATGTCATATGAAAGCGCCACACATGGAAGCCCTGCGTAGGTATCGCTAACACCACTTGATGGCAAAGAGGCTAGTAATAGCCTACTATTGGTGTATGCTAGCCACAACAGACACTTTGTTCTATTAGTATCAACAGCTATAAAGTAAAAGTCGCTACCTAGGATACATTATAACAGGTATATCTCTTTATACTAAAGCTACCCTTAGCAATTTCTATGTTTGTATATAAATCTAACCTGCTCTGAACGGGGTTAACTTATGAGTAAGCCTAGCCTGTACAGCCATAGAACCCAATTTTAGGCCCTTTACTAAAAGTTACCATCTGGAGATTTTAGTTCGTTCCTCAGTTTATAAGTATGTAACTGTGACGCCATAGTGATAGTGACTATGCCCTTATAATATACACTTATTTAGGTAAAAAACTGTCTTAGTTATAGTAATGCTGACCTAACCTAGGGTTTCCAAGTACTTCTTAAGACTAGCCTTAGCCCTTCTGATTACTTAGTGATTATACTTAAGTAATTTAAAAACAAGTGTGTTTAGCTTAAAAATAATTAGCTTCAATCAAGCTTGCTTTACCCTCGGCTTAGCTTTAGCTCACTATTGCTTACCTAGCACTTACCCTGTTATAAAAATTAAAAAGTTTACGCGACATAGAACTGATTTTGAGCCTTGTCTTTAACAAATAGTGCCTGGATAGGTTCCTAGGACCCTTATTTCTCTTCTCTAATAAAACAAACCCGATCTTAAGATAGAGGCTAAGAAGTAAGCTTAGTAGCTAACGTATTTATCCTTCGTTTTAAGTATCTGGTTTGTCAGTAATTATATATACTTACTATATAACTGCTTTAACTAACTATATAAAGGACCTGTCTTACTGCTTACTGTACGGCTTTTTTCTCCCTTACCCCTATGTCCTTACTGTTACGGCCTGCTCCTGACACGTCGTAACGGTCAGGTAAAGACAGATCGTAGTAGCGGACAAGGTCCCAGACCGAGGCTAATTACTATAAGGTAGGGAGGGGGCAAGAAGACTGGTAAAGGCTAGCATAACTCTTCAGGCAGTATACTGTTAAATAGATCGTGGATCTAAAGGCATAAGGTAGATAAATCCCATTAAGTGATACTTAAGAATAATGTATTACTAGTGTAAGGAACTAAAAAGTCCCTTACTTTATTATAAACATAACGGTAGTATTAATACTATTATTACAAGTTAGTACCTTTATACCTTTTTTATATAATCACTATAATCTTTTAAATCCTAAATAAGTAAAGTAGCTAACAGGAACAGCTTACTTACCATAATTACTCTATCCTAAGGTAATTAAGGTAATTATTTTATATAAGTTATAGTACTTACTTATTTCTTACACAGTAACGTTTATAAAAACACGTTAACTTAACCTAGTTATAAAGGTAACTTATAAATCGTTATATAATGTAAGGGCCGGGGTGTAAATACACTGTGAAGCTATTAAAGTAGAGGAGGTACAGTGGATCAGAGTGATAATTTAAAAGTTACATTTGTTAAACTCTAGCCCCCTTTTACTCTCGGGGTTTAAAAGCCTACCTATTTATAAATAAGTAAATAAAAACGCTATTCCCTTCCGTTTCCGGCCCCGTTATGCTAATGTCACGCCATTATTACACCGGGATTATATAACAAAACACAACCTCTTTATCCTACCCTATACTCCTGCTTCCGCTAATCTTTCCTCCTGCCACACAGTCACTTTACTTTATTACTATAATCTCTTAAGGTTTCTAGTTCTCCTAGCCTTTATTACCCTAGGTATCTTTAAACTCTTAGCTTTTAAAGCCTTATCTTTAATAAGTTCTCACTTTTTTAAGGTTCCTGTCTTTAAGAACTTATATAATATAACTTTTATTTACGTTTATAAAGCGTTTTTACTGTTCTTTTTATAGTTTTATTATTTAAGTTTTCTATATTATTAATCTTACCCTTATCTTTTTTACTTTATCACTTATATTATACGTCTTTTTATCACTTCTTTTACGTAATTAGTATTTATATTATACGTTTTTTTAACCATTACTTGTATTATACATCTTCTTAACACTTCCTTTACGTAATTAATTGTGACGACCCTGCAGGCCGTCACTTAGGCCGGGGTGGCCTGACGAATCCCCCGCAGAAGGAACAGTGCAGGAGGACGGTGTACACCGCCCAGGCGCACTGGGCTAGGGGTGCAAAGACCTGAAGCCCCTACAACCAGTAAGGAAGTGCTTAGTAGTCCACAAGGACTGATAACACCAAGCACCGTTTAGTTAACTACTTAGCCGTAACTATATAGTGCACTACTAAGCATAACGGACTAAGTAAGGTACAAAGTACCTTTTAATCAGTTAATATAAATAGTTATAATTATACCTATAACTACCGTAAGGGACTTTAGTTCCTCACGTTAGTATTTAATTATTTATTTATATCTTACTGTTTAGACTTACCTTTATACATTATAATAATAACAACCTATATTAACATTAAACTTCCCGTTTAGGAGTGTTAACTTAATAAGCCGTCTTTAAAACGCCCTTTACCTATTAGCGTCTTATTATACGTTCTGTCTTAACTTACACTAGTCCTCTCAAAGCCTATATTAAATATAGGTTATAATACGATATTAGCGTTAGAGTTCTAAATGCTGTTTATTAAATTCTTAAACACCACCTTCCTCCTACTATTAATATATCAACCTCTAGAAAAGGTAAGGAGCTTAAGGAAACGTAAGCTTAACCTTAACTCTTTACAGTTAATAAGTTAGCCGTACGTCTTGAAGAATTAAACCTTAATTAGTAGAGATTAGTTAAAGAACTTAATAAAGCCTTCCCTAAAGATATTAAGAGCCGCATTAATCTTATTAAGAAACTCTAAACTTAACTTAACGTAGTTAAGCTAGAGAATAATAACCTTAAGGGCTTATAGAAGAAATAAGTGAAGTTTCCCCTGCCTTTACGTAATTAAAGTCTTAGATAGCCTAACTTTAAAGTTATGTTACTTACTATAATAAGCAGTTTTTTGAAAAAGAGGGAAAGGTCAGGTTTGTAAAAGCCTTATTAGATAAAGTAGTTACTTACTAATATAAACCTTATACGAAGATAATTAACGACCTTTTTATAGATAAAGTGTATAAGGAAGCTCTTAAGACTTAAGCTCTTTTTGATAACTTTAATATCTTTATCAATTAACTTTAAACTGAGTTTAAAGAATTAGATACTTTAAGACAGGTTAAACAATACCTTATAAGTTTAAGATAGATGTCTTTAATCCTCGAGTTCTTTATATGTTTTAAGTTAGAAACGGTAAAGATTAAGCTTAGTTAAAAGGCCTTAGTAATGCTGTTCTGGAGCGGCTTAAAGGAGTATGTTATTAGGGACCTTTTATTACGACCTGCACCCGACACAGGCCTCGAGAGGACTGGCGCAGGTTAAGACAGAACATATAGCAGGACGCCAACAGGTAAGGGGCGTTCCGAAGACGGCTTATTAAGCTAGCACTCCTAGACGGGGGGTTCAATGTCACTGTAGGTCGCTGTCACTATAATGCACAGAGGTAAGTCTGAACAGTAAGACACAAATGAACTATTGAATACTAGCGTAAGGAACCAGAGTCCCTCACGGTGGTTGTGGGCACAACCATAACTATCTATACTAACTAACTGGGAGGTACTTCGTACCTTACTCGTGGTGTCGCAAGTGCTCGTTATGCGAGCACTTTACACTGCGCGAGCGTTCTGCTCGTAAGGTTTCTCCTGCTCGCGATGCAAGCACTCGGCATGCCGCAAGCAGCACCTCATTGGTCGTAGGGGCTTCAGGTCTTTGCACCCCTGGCCCAGTGTGCTTGGACAGTATGCACTGTCCCCCCGCACTGTTCCTTCTGCGGGGGATTCGTCGGGCCGCCCCGGCCCAAGTGACGGCCTGCAGGGTCGTCACACCTTTATTAAGAAGATCGACTTAACTGTTTTTAGGAGTTAGTTAAGATAGTTATTAAAGCTGATAATTAATATTATAATTACTATTATTAAAAGAACTTCTAAAAGGAATAAACTCTTTATTAGCTAAGTAAGATTAAGAAGGGGAATTAGTCGACTGTAATAGGTTATTACCCTGGATTAATGGATATTAGTATAGTAAACTGTTAGAATTAGCTTAACTGTAATAAACTTTAATAATTATAGCAGCAGAAGTAGCTTAAGGACCTGTTATAGGTTTAATACTTTAACTGCAGTAAGAAAGGCTATATAACACAGTAGTATCTATCGTTAAAGTAAGTCGGTTAGAAATTAGTTTTAAAAAGAGGAAAGTATATTAAGTTTAATTTAAGAGACGTTTACGTTAAGATAATAAGTAATAAAGAAGATTGTACCTAAATAAATAAGTGTAATTTAAGAGATAAGGAAGAAGAAGAGGAAGAACCTTAAAACGTGGTGTACTTAGTCTTTAAAGGTGTCTTAGAAGAGTTAGTTATAAAGGTGTAAGTTATTACAGACTAACTTTAAAGTAGAAACTTAAAACTGCTAGAAGTGTAGGTTATAAAAGACTAACTTTAAAAAGAGATATTCTAATTAGTTATTATAAGCTTTAAAAACCTTACCCTGTAAGCTTAGGAATTAAGGAAGTTTAGAAAGGATCCTGACTTAAACTTTACTAAAATAGTAAAGGGAGTTAAAGAGCTAGCTCTTTAGGTTACTTAAGTAATAAAGTAGGTATTAGAAAGTAAAAAGAAGTAAGTTAAAAGAATTAAGTTGGAAAAACGGAAGTTCTTTTTAACTGTACCTCTTAAGATTTTTAAACACTTTAAGTATACTAAGTAGATTAGCATCTTTACTTCCTTAAAAGAAGGATAACTTAAATAGTTACCTTACATTAGAGATAATGTATTTTAGACTAGTACTTTAAAGGTCTTTTAAGAAAGTGTAAAGTAAGTATATTAGCGGAGGATCTAGGAGCTGAAAGAAAAATATTAAGAGTTAGTAGATAAAGTAGAGGACTTATAAGTCGAAAGCCTTACTGTAATGTTTAAGGACAAAGTAGTAAAGATTAGGTTATAACTTTATAACAGAGTTCACTTTACTAATTAGCTTAAATACCGACTTATTAAGGAGGGCTATTTTGTAGAAGAATAAGCTAGGTTATTATTACCTGAGTTTTAGGAAGAAGTTTAGGAAAAGTAACGTACTTAAAGGTAAATAGAAGAAGAAAAGAAATAAGGTATTACTCCTCCTGTCCTATACTTTATAACTGTAATACCCACAGTTAATATCGATTACTCCAGTTATAAAGATGTACTGTAAATCGATTATGTGTATGACGACTATACTCTTAATAGATATAGTGGACTTAAGGCCTTTTATAATTACTTCTTTAACATATAAAGACGGGATTACACTGTTATAAGGATAAAGTTAAAACCAACTTATTATTAAGTCTTTTACTCCTTAATAAGAGAGTTTAGTAATAAACGGAAGGTTACTGTAGTTAACTAAGCTCCTGTTATATGTTAGTGAGGAGGGGTATTTAATAACTGCCTAGTTATAACGTGCTCGCTGCATCTTAAAGGAAAAGCTAAGAAGTGGTAAAAGTAAAAGGATTACTAACGGATTTAAAAGTAAAAAGATATTATTACGATCTAGTCTTACTAAGTGTACTATCGACTTATTAAGGACTTTAAAAACATTAAACCGTTTAAAGTCGATTAGACGTTAAGGTGTGAAAACTTAAAAAAGGTTAATTATTAGGTTTATTAAAGTTACCTGTTTTTCTAAAAGGAGTTGGGAAAAGGTTACAGGCCTTTTAAAAGGGCTGGAAACTAATAATCTGCTAGTTAGTAAAAACCTTAAGAAGAAAGAGAAGTACTTAAAGGTTAAGCTAAATAAGATTTTAAGGATAGATAATTACTATAACTTAAATGTTAAAAGAGTATAAGCATTATTCTATCAGTATTAACTTAATAGATAGAAGAGGGAGGCTATTTAAGGTAAGAGTAGTAATTAATAATAAAAGTGCTTTTAACTTAATATACCCTTTATTAGTTAATTAAAGGAAACTCCCTAATAAAGAGTATAAGGAGGTTATTCCCATTTAAAATAGAGAAGGAGGTTTATACTAGTATAATAATAGTAAAATTACTTACTATTTACTACTTTTAATTAAAGTAGACAGGGATAAATAATAAGTAGACTTTAACGTTACATTAATGGTAGGGTACGATATGATTTTAAGTCTACCTTAGCTGGAAAAGTATAACCTTATAATTAACTAGAGGAGTAACTACCTTACTATTAATAAGTCCTTTAATAATAATTACTATTTAAAGGAAGTTAAGAAGGTACTGAACTGTTTTAAAGATACGTAAAGCACTTAGAAACACATTAAACCCTTAAAACTTAACATAGTTTAAGTTAGGTTTATAAAGACGGTTAAAGGATTAGAAGGTTTACCGTATTACCTGAATAATAATTTAAAAAGTGGAAAGAAGTAAGAAGCTGATCTATAAATAAGTAAAGAAGTCGACTTATCTAAAGTACCTACAGAGTATAGGAAGTTTACTTTATTTTAAAAAAAGATATTACAGCTGTTAGAACACAGACTATAGGATTACAAAATTAAGTTAAAGCTAAGAGTGAAGCTTTGCAGCTTCTAGCCTTATTACCTAAACCTTTAGTAAGCTGAAGCTTTAAGGGAGTATATCGATAAAAATTTAAAGAACGGATTTATTATGGAGTTCTAATCCCTGGTAAGGTACTTAATACTGTTCGTCTTAAAGAAGGGAGACGGTAAGCTACGTATAGTTATTAATTATTAGACGTTAAATAAGGATACGATTAAGAATCGTTACCTGTTATTACTTATTACTAAAATGTGAGAACAGATTGTTAAAACGAATTGGTTTTCTAACCTTAACTTCCTTATAAGATTTAACTACATTAAAGTGAAGGAAGGGGATAAATATAAAATAGCCTTTTAAACCTATAATAAGCATTATTAGTACCGTGTTATGCCGATAGGATTAATAAACGCCCTTATAACTTTCTAAAGCCTTATTAACAGTATTCTTTAACCCTTTCTTAACAGGTTTGTCTTTATATATTTAAATAACGTTTTAATCTACTCTGAAACTTTAAAAGAATATTAAAAGTATATGTGATAGGTTTTAATAACTTTTAAAAAGGTAAAACTGATAGTAAACTTGGAAAAGAGCTACTTCTACGTTTAAAAGTTAAATTATTTAGGGTTTAAAGTAACCTTTAAAAAGTTTAAAATGTAACTGGAAAAGATAAAGGTAATTTAAAACTAATTTACTTTAAAGAACTAAATAAAGTTATAAACTTTTATTAACTTTACAAACTTTTATCAATACTTTATTAAGTACTTTATAAAGATTATAAAACTACTATATAAGCTTATAAAGATAGGTAAACTATTTAAGTGGACTGATAAGTAATAGAAGGTATTTAAAAACCTTAAGTACACTTTCGTTATAATATTAGTTTTAGTTTTCCCTGATTTCTTAAAGCCCTTCTAAGTTAAGACAGACTTTTCAAAGTTTATAATCGGTAAAGAACTTAATTAAATCTAAGACGATGGGAAACGTTACTTAGTTACCTTTCTATCAAAAAGGATCTACAGCTTAGCCTTACGTTACCTAATCTATAATAAGGAACTAATGGTAATTATTTAATGTTTTACTAAGTGGGTACTGTATTTAAATAGTATAAAGGAACCAGTTTAAATCTTTTCAGACTATAATAACTTTTAATATTTCTTAATAAAGGAACTTAACTTACAGTAAGTATAATAAATAGAATTAATAACTTTATTCTACTTCCAGATCTATTACATTAAAGGAAAAGATAATAAGTAAGCTAATGCTTTTAGTTAAAGATAAGATTATACTATTAGTCTTAGTGTCGCGGTTTTTAACTCCCTATTCGGCGGCAGATGCCGCCGAATTAGGCGGCTTTGACTGCTTACATGCCCCACCGCCCTTCTTTTGCTTACAGTAGTGGTGTAAACGTAATATATACAGTTCTCTACTGATCGCCACACTGTTTCCCGCTCCTATGAGTCACTAAATGACTTGTAACAGAGACCCTTGGTAATTCTAGGATATAACGTCATTACTCTTATGGTATAAGCACTCGATGGCTTCCTCCAGGTTTTGCCACTTCCTCACTTCCCCATCTCCTACTTAACCTACTGTCGGAAAAGAAAGGGCTCTAGCCGAAGGCTGGAATGCCACAAAGAAGGTGTGGCCGATTGAGCTGAATAGAGCTATGGGGAGCTGAACTGACGCAGTCACTTCAGCTGGCCTAGGCTACTCTTTGCCATCATTGTCGCCACCACCCAGTATTATAATAAGGGAGCTCTCTAGCTAGGCCAGAGGGCCAACGGGCAATTCAATTTAAGCAGTTGCAACCCCTATTGTTCAACAGTTTTCTAGTGTGCAGTGTTTCTGACACTATTCAAGGTGGGCGAAAACAGGGGTGGGCGGAAACCTGGCCCCCAAGCTTATCTGGATACCAAGCTGGATGACCATGTTCATCGAGCTATATCTTGACTCACCGCCTAAGCCTAACGGCAGAATACTTACCAGGGAATAAAATCAGTCTCTCTTTCCAAGTTAACTAAGTCACGCGGGTATTATATGTAGTGATGTAAATAAAGTGGACCCCATCAGTATATCAGGGTTTGTCAGCACTTAGTGGCGGTTTTGATCGGCTATATCTAAGTGACTCACAGGGTGGCCTTATTTTTACTCATACTTAAGCCCTGACGTCATAAACCCGATATTCTAGTCCGCGCCCAACGGCCTGGGCTAAGACATGCTGTAATAAGCTCGCCCAGCTGGTCACCTAGATATGGGTCCTGCTCACCCAGCTCACCCAGCTCACCCAGGTTGGCACCCGGAAAGTGGAGACCTTGGGTGAGCCCCGAGGAAGCTCCGAACACAAATGTTACCTGTTCTATGTGCCATTCCGAGAACGCACTCGGACCTCGTCAAGTTTACGCTGTACGATAGCGAGTATGACAAGATTGTCTACGTCCTATGCCAGATTCGTGATCAGCCGGCTGCTATCACACGGGAGACCGCCATTACACAGGACGAGAACGCTGACACGGTCGAACCTGACACCAAGGAGAAAGTCTCACGAGGTGCCGCCAAACCAGAGCCTGCCCCCACAATGCGGAACAAAAAGGCCCGGGAGCTAGTCATGCGTAAACTCGTGGTAGTTGGAGACGGCGGTATCGGCAAGACGTGTTTGCTAATGTGAGTTGCTGTCTGTACATGTAGGGAGACTAAGAATGATGCTGACCTGTGCTTGATGGTGTGTTTTCCAAAGGCAGTTTCGGCTGCGGGACACGGCGGGCGAATGCTACGACCGCCTGCGAACCATGTCGTATCCTGACACCCATGTGGTTCTCATCTGCTTTACCATTGATTCTCCGAATTCACTTGACAACGTATTTAGCAAGGTGGGTATCCGACCTTTGCTAGATAATCAGGCAAGGCATAGCTGACGGGCTGCATCGCGAAGTGGATATACGAAATCTGCCACTTTTGCGTATATGTCCCTATCCTGCTAGTCGGTACCAAGAAAGACCTGCGAGATTATCCGGAGGTTATGGAACGATTACCAAAGACGGAACAGAAGCTCGTCTCGCCAGAGCAGTAAGCTCCCGTGCATGCATTTTTACCATTGATGAATTGACACTCAATCCACTCATACCTGTACAATTAGGGCGTGAAAGCTTCATAGAAGCTTGGTGCTTTCATATACGTGGAATGCTGGGCCATGACAAATGAAGGCGTGTCGGAAGATTGCTGCCAGACTCGCACTCAACTAATCACGTTCCAAGCGGAAAAAGCACAAGTGCATACTTCTCTAGGCTAACGCGAAGCAGATCTAACCCTTATTATCTGTACGGAGGGAAAACTGGTGGGTTGATAGAAAGACCATTGAAAGAGATATTCAAGTCTAGATCAACAGGTCCTCCAGACGAGTTCCATCGCGGTGGAATACGAATACTGAGGATCCCCCGGCTCCAACCGCGCGGACGCGGCAACCGCCGGCGAGCCATTCATGCGCCCCAGCACCACGCGCTCATTGATATACATCCGCACCGTTCCGTTGGGTCGGAAACAGGGCGACCAGGCCAATACGTCAACCACGCCGGCTCCGCTTTTGAGATTAACCCCCCCGTTGGTCGGTGCTTTTACTCCCAAGTTTGGGTTGATGTCCATCTGTCGGGTCAGAGTTAGCCATACCTACTCAATTCGGGAAATTAGGTGGGGAGTATAGGTAGGTACCCGAGAGTAGGGCCCATCTTCACCGAAGCCGACTCGCGTGGCAAACCACTGGCGCCACCACGTCCACTCTTCGAAATAGACCTGGGCAAAATGCGTAATCCCTGACACGGCAAACTGGTACCCGCCCGGAAGCTGGTCAAGCTCCAGAATCAACTGGCACACGGACGTGGAATGCTGAAGCGGCTGGGCAGGCGACACTTCGGGTCGGAAATCGGGATAGCCGAGATGGAGCGAGTCACGGCGGAATGTGTAGTCGACATTGATCCATGTCGGGCTGGGGCAGCCGTTCCCCGAAGAGGTTTTGGATTTGATGTTCCACCACGGGTCGGCCGCCACGATGAGCGGCCATGTGGCAGCAAGGAGCAGCCCAAGGTAGAACGAGCGGGCCATGTTGGGTTTGTCGTGAGTTCAATTATGCCTTTGCCAGTGATTTAGAAGTGGGGTTCTACTGTGAATCCTGGACAGAAACACGAACCAGTCTTGCGAATAGTCCGTATTTATCACCATGACCACATGCAGAAAAAAACACCATACCGGTGACAGGTCCTGACTCATTGACATCAAAGTCAACCAGCCGTAAGCAGACATTAAGCCCCGGACTCAGCCCAGCGTATATTAATTGACCCGATAGACGGGGTTCCAATGAGGCCTCGCTTTTCGCAACCAAGTCCCGCTTAACAGCCTTTTTAACCACCTGCGTCAGCCAGCCTCAAACTACACAAGGCAAACGGAGCCCGCTCATTAGAATAATATACGACGGAGTCCGCTTATTAGATTAAATATGCGTAGGTAGCTGAACCCTCACCCGACAGCCATACCTACCTAGACCTACCTAGGTAGGTAGGTGCACATAGTAGACACCACCTGGTATGCTCACCCGGGAGCCTGGACTGGACCCAGCCACGGCCCGTCAGCTGAATAGAGCCCGCACCTCTTTCCCGCGGTCGGAGTCCACCTTAGATCCTGCTTATCGCCCACGCCGACAATCTCAATCCCCTCAATCTTACCGGGCGTGGGACACGGAGAATTCGGACTGGTTAGGCAGTTGCCGTATACCGCTACCTAGGTAGCTTTGCCGCCGGATGAAGGAATTTTTTGTCGGCCGAGGTTACGGTCGCGATTATTGCTCGTGGACGGACACTAGTCGACGACTGCACACCGGGTACCTAGTTAATATACGTTGACCTGTCGGCGGCTACTACCGCGCGGTACAGGCGGGGCGTCGAATTCAGTGGGTGGCGCCGTCATCGGGGTATGGGAAGGTAAGCATGGTGCTGAGATCGTGGCCGCCGGAGGAGAGAGATTGGTAAACACGCGGGGTGGATTGGTTGCATGTATTAACGGGACCGTCCCAGAAGCTATCGTGGATAACGGCCGCCTGGGGTTGTCGTTCCGAGGGGGCGGCAAGGAGGATTTGGGTGGGTGACGTAGTAGCAGTGACTATTGAATCGCGAGAAAACAAAAGAACAACCAACAAACAACCTAACAATACAATCAGGCAGCCCAGAGCCTGTAGTAGAAGATGCATCAACGCCTGCAGCTGGCTGGAAGCCAGCTCGCAGGCCCTCAACAGTGTCATGGTCACAAGGTTAAGAACACATACCAAAGCTTCTACTATATGTGCCTTACTCTCCGTCCAAGGACTCTCCCATTCCCCTTTGCGGCAGTCTTGCGTGTGGGCCGGGATAAGAGCATCTTCTGCGAAAGTATTACCACTATGAAATGGGTCCAGGTTACAGACTTGGCCAGCACCCGAGACGCCGAATTCCGCCCAGTTTAGCTCCTCTAGCGGTGCAGGTCCATACTCTTCATTATTGTGTTCCCGGTAATAGTACAGCGTCAAAGGTTCAGGCTCCTCATGATGCCGATGGGTGCTGGACCTAGCTGCGACGGAACTGTCATCAACCAGTATGCACCGGCATCGCACAAGTTCTAGCATCCAAACCTCGTCATAAATTTGAAGGAGCTACTTGAGCAAAATGTATTTTATATCGAATTCTCCGCGAAGGAAATCTTCCCTAAACTTTTAGTTTCGCGCCGTGAGATGGCGTTTAAAAGAAGACAAGTTCTGCAGCCCAACCATCACTCGATAAGAACAGGACGACGAGCCTTCTAAGGAGCTGATAGACAAGATCTGGTTCTTTCGCGACAGCTTGCAGCGGACAGTGCGAGGCAAGTAGTCACCTGTACATAAACGGCAGAAACCTAATATCTTCGTCCAGGAGGCATCTGAGGGAAAGCTTGACCTCCCGGATGACGATCCCGAAGCCGTCGGTGCTATGATCAATTACCTTTACCTTGACTATGACCCGAGCTACGTTTATGCATCTCAAGAGGACGATGCGCCCGCAGATTCCTCTCCAGAGCCACGGACGCGTCCCGAGCTTGTAGCTCCCTCCAAGGTTTATCGACTTGCAGAGAAATATCTCATTGGTGGCCCAAGACACTTGGGCTCCGAAAATTCACGACTTCAGTTCACAACCGCTTCGATGTCGATGGCTTCCTTCAGGCGATGCAAGAGGTAGTAATCATCTTGGTCCGTATCCCTATAATGCATACAGTATTGATGGGCGATGGGAGTAGGCTTGGCTCTTCCTCCGCCGTTACCTCGGGGTGAGGTCAGCTAAAGTCTTGTCTTTCACGTCCTGCCTCGCGGTCATTCTCCATCATGGCATCGATAATTGCATACCCTTCCTTCCTGTCTTCGGGTGTCACAAGGAAGGTTAGCGATGGTAATTACTCTTCAAACCGTAACTATACTGAAAATTCTCGCGAGAGCCCCAAGACTCGATCATCTGGCCGCGTTTATCCATGTCAGACTCCGAGTCGCCCATTTCCTTGGAATTTTCGGTGGTTTGACGAGATTGTTTCGCGAGGCATCCCAAACTTGGGCCGTGGTGAACAGACGCTCGGAGAAAGTGGATGTAAGCGCAAGTGCGTCGCTTACCCCTCACCCCGCCATGGAGGCCAGCTTGAGTATACAGCGCGACCCTTGACGGGAACCCCGCGGAAGAATGGCAAATGAGTTTGAGTGATGGCATCCACGCAGATGGAGCTTCCGGCCCGTCCCCTAGCCAATCATCTGTCAATGCTCGATGTTCATTTTCACACCGCTTCCTCGCCAAGGACGTACAGAACTGCAGAGCGACTTACTCTCAGTCGTGAAGGGATGTAGCGCGCCGCTTTCAGATACTTGCAGCCCACATCGCGGAGCTGGTCTTCGTCATGTCCCTATGATCACAGGGCTATTCTTACATTGTCACCTTGTTGATCACGTCAACGTTTACGGTTTCCACGTTCCACGAGTTCAGCGATTTCTCAAGGTATCTGCTCTGTGATTGTGAAACAGCATGCCCCCCCAACTGTTGGCCAGTGGCTAAGCCACTCATGTTAGCGAGCTCAGTGAGTCAGTCATTTACCTGATTGAGAACATCTCCTCGGCCTCAATGTGATCAAGGCAGGTGGTCAGACGGAAAGGGTCGCACAGCGTCGGGGCTTCCCACCGGGTTGAAGTGGTAAGAAGTGGCTTGCTTGATCGTATGGATTAGCAAGTCTGTTTATTGGCTCTTGCCATTTTCCGTGTTCAGCCGTGCTACATGGAGTCAGATGATTCAACATCGCCACTCCTAACGTCGTCAAACACCAATGGGCGGAAACGCATGTCTTCTGTTGAATGGATACTTATATCAACTCACGAGAGTCTCTCGATGTTGCCTCTTTTTCATCTATCCATGCACTCACTCTCCCACAAGCAAACCCCCATACAGAAATCAGAAACCTCTTGACAATGGATTCTTCCAACGATTGGGAACCCCCCGCTGGCTTCATCGAGAAGGCCAAGGCTCGACTCTCTGCCAAATTTGAGGCAGAATTCAAACAGGGCCTGGCGGATCGGCAGGACCTACGCCCAGCCCGCGAAGCCCACCTCAACCTCATCCGCAACCTTGGCAAAGGCGATCCGTCCCTCCGGGACCTCGTCAAAGACATGAGCGACAAGTCGACCCGCCGCAAGAAGAACCCGCCTGGAAAGCCGCCGGCCGTAACGGCCCAAGCCAACATTGACCAGGAGGACGTCGTACAGTTGGCTGCGCACTTGACCGCTGCTCCGCCCTTCAGTTACGACTGGACCTGGAAGAACGTCACCGACCAGGCCACTGCCGACGTCTCCGCCAACAGGCTTACCGGTAGCTTGTCCTTCGATTGCTGGTCGGCCGACGGCGGCACTGCGGCAGCCCGCGCCGCGGTAGGCAATTTCTTCCGCCCCTCGAGCACCACCACCAGGATGAGCGTGTACGCTAATCCCTCCATGGCGTACAATTATTGGTCGATCAACGTCCTCGCCGGCTCGCACTCGTATGCATTTGTAGGTCTCTACATTGGCGAGTACACTCTCGCTGGCGAGCTGGTCCGTGTCGTGCTCGACCAGAAGCGGCAGCAATGGTACACCGACGGCGGCCAGTCCTCTGGGACGAACTCTGGACTTGGGCTCTCTGCTACCAATATACCCGTCAACAGCAACAGCTTCTACGAGGTTTGGGTTTGGACTGGCGGAGACGTGGAAGGGGATGGCTGGAGCACGTTCTGGGGTAGTGGTGCGGGCTCTGTGATGAACCTGGCTGTTCCATCGATTTCTATCTATGGCTCCTAAACCCTGAATCGTACGATATATAGTTGGAGACATTTCCAACAGTCCACACGATAAGATCTTCCCCCTTCACTCCTTTGCAGTTAGTCAGCTCCTCTGATCGCTTCTCTTTACGTACGCAATAGAGCCTCTATTCTTGGTGCTCAGTTCGCTGCGAGCCTCTATCTCGTGTCCTGAAATAATCCTCGTGCAGTTGACTGCCACCGTATTCTTCCTCTCTTTACTTCCTTTGGCTCTTTTGCCATCGTATCCGCAAGCTTCCGCTGCCACTACTGCAGGACCTACGGCCCTGCTGCAGTCTGTATAGGTACTGCTTCCTAGGACTGTCAGACCACAAGCTTTAACAACCTTACCCGTTGTCATGGGGAGCCAGGTGAGCGCTCTGGGCCCTGGGACAAGGCTCCCTGCACCGTGATGTGTGGTTTGCGGCGCTCACTCGACCCTCCACAGGGCCGGACATGACCGGCCGGCTCATGCCGTCTTCCCTCTGCCAGTAAACCTGGGACCCGTTGCAAACTTCCGCCATCCCAGGTGTGTTATATCGAGCCTCGTCGGCACAGTAGGTTGAACAAAGAAATGCAAAAAGTGCAGATGGAGCTATATGGATAATAATAAAATGAAACAGAAAAGAGAAGGTAGGGAAAAATGCCGTGGTTGGGGCAAGAACCAACCAACGCGTGGTTTGCTTGAAGCCCTTGCGTCGGAACTATGTTTGGGTATTCGTAAAAAGTTGTGTTACTTGGGTTGTAGGGCCCCAGATAAGTCAGCGGTCAAGCGGAACGTAAACAAACGTTACGGCGGCGATGTAAGCATGTGATTTTAGTTTCTTTTCATTTCTGGTTACTTGGTTCTAGTACATGGAGAGTTTCAAGCTGGGCTGCAGTGATAAGGATTTGATGCCTCCTTATCTCGTCTTCTCGTCCATATCCAAATGTCTACCTGGGTGGTTGAACCCTCAAAATGTTACCCTGGTTGGCAGTTTCTTAGCAACAATGTCGGTATCTGCCGTCTCTGTCGCAGACGTGGTCCACAAACTGAATATATTCTTAGACGACCAAGATACAGGCGTAGTGCCGTAGGACTCGTCGTTATCTAACTTCTTCAATAATAGGAAGAGCCGCGTGTAGAGCTGCAAGCTGGTAAAGCGGGGTCCCTCGTGTGTTTCAATAATGATCATGTCACTGCAAATATTGTTAAGAAAATCGTGGACAAACTCGGTGCAGTTCGGGTGGGCGTGAAGTTGCTCGGCGAACTGATAGTGAATTGAAAGTCAGTACTCAAGACTCCGAGGCGATTCCGTACGGGTTAGAGAGGTTGTCTTGCCTGTGTGACCTCACTCTTCACCTTCGCTCTAGTGATAACGTCGTCATCGCCAACTTCGAGTTGAAAAAAACGGTCAAGCTTCCCATTCAGAACTGCAGGTTCTGTTGTTTGTCTGGCGATCGCAAACTCAGAAACAAGGTTCCAGCCACCGAGAAGCCAGGTAAGAAACTCCAGATATACGCATCCTAGTGACCAGATATCGCAGGACCGGCCAATGGAAGCACCTGGTATGTGTCTTTCTGGCGCGCAATAAGTCGGAGAGAATATCAAGCTAGGGTTGGTTGCAGGTCGTGAATTATCCCACTTGATCTCGGCTCGGCCAAAGTTGGTGATAACCAGTATGCCCATGCCTTCCGGATCTGGCCCATTCTTGAACCAGAGAATATTTCGAGGTTTGATATCTCCATGATGTTGAAAAAGGGTTTCCATTCCCTGCCTTCCCTTCATTTCATCGTCACTCTCATCATGTTCATTCCACCGATTTTTATCTGTAAGTTGTCGTTGAATCTCGACAATTCCACTGGAAATGCCAAGACATTGCCGGGCAACCCACCGGGTTGTTCTCAGTCCCGGTACGGGATTGCACAGAATTTGTTCCCAATAACTGCTGAGATCTGCGTCGGCCCAATCAAAGATTAAGTGGACATGACCAAAAATCTCGTAAGTCGCCAATAAAGAGATGAGGTGGCGGTTTGGGTTCGCGCTGAATCTCTTCAACACTTCAATCTCAGTGTTCAATTCCACCGGGTCTATTGAGCAAAGCTTTTTGACAGCGAAGAAGCGATCCTAAAAAGTTAGTTTCGTTTGGTGTTACCGGGTTATAAGGTTAGAGCTAACTAGCACTCACCCTCTGCTTCCCGAATCCGTATTTGCCTTCTAAACTATGATGATCATGATGAATTCGGACCTTGAATACTGCTCCTGATCCCTGTGTTTCTGGGGTGCCTACTATCGTGAGTCCGCTCCCAGCACCTGGGGATGTTGCTAACCGCGTCTTTAGAATGTGATGAGGAAGTTTGTCAAAATGGTGACGGTAACTTTGATATCTGCCATACGTGTTACGAGCTGGGCAAGTCCTGCAGCGATCGCAGCCACCGTCTGAAACAATACCTGACATATGACCTGGTGGACGGCTCGGTTGGAAATCCATACGGGGAGCCAGGGATTGTTTGCGATGTGTGCAAGGCGTCAGTAGTGGAAGAGTTCTATCGCACGTATTTCCCGTCGTTGTATTACTGTGTCATTGGAAAACTAACAAGAGCTAGATTGCGGCACCTGCCACGACGGGAATTTCGACATGTGTCTGAATTGCTACCTGACGGGCTCGGGCTGCCAGGACTGCAGCCGTGTCTTGTTCAAATCAAGGGTAGCTCATTAAACCGGCTATCCATATGGTTTCAACACCTACCTATCTGGTTGAGAATGCGGGTCCAGCTTCTCAGGAAAAAGTCACGTCGACAACAGCACTGGCCTTCTCCTTCGCCTAGGCCACCCGCTTTTGATGGGCTACACAACTCGCCTCGCACTTCCTCCCGCAGGTCGGACACGCATAGCCATCCGCCTGGATATCCACCAGCACCACGCAGTGGTAGCAGCGCCACCAGCTGCCCCGCACGGCCATGCTGCTGCGCAAACTCCACCACTCCGGGAAGCGGGCTAAGTCCTCCCTGTGCGTGTGGGAGAGGTGGTCGCGGAAGTGATCCAGGCGCCAAAACCTTTCCTTTTTCCGACTACCCGCGTAGTTGTAGAGCCAGGGAGGCTGGTCCTGGGCCGGGACCTGGAACTTGTCGTTGCTGCTGTTGCTAGAGCCATATTCCATCGCACGGTGCCGTAGCAGGTCGACAGGGCGGCTAAAGACTTTGCCTCGGCACCCGGAGTCGGGGCAGAGATGTCTCGCTGACCCTTCCGGCCGCGGTTCGCTGCGTCCAGCCTCGCGCCTGTGGACCATAGTTCGGTGCCGCTCTAGATCAGCAGGGTGCTTGAAGACTCTGCCTCCACTCTAGCTTAGGGAAAGAACCAGGGAAAGTCCATGACAAATCAGGGATAGATGTGTTCAGCACCCACAGCGCCCACATTCTGTTCCAAGCCACACTCACAAGTCACCTGTGGCTGTCACTTGTCACATAACCTATCCTGCCTAAAGTACACACTATCTTTAAGAACAGCAACCTCTCCTGAAATACCCACCCCCTTAACAACAACGGCCAAATCTACTTATACACCGTCGGCGACCAACTCGGCCGATAAAAACCCAGCCGATACAAAATCACCAACTTTCCCCCCCTCGTCCCCCCTCCCCTCCTCCGTCTTCCCCTCTATCTTCCCTTTCCCACCACTCTTATCCTTCCCCTTCCCCAGACCCCCCACATGAACCACACAAGGTAAAACCACCCTCCCATCCCTAATATAATTCTCGCTCAAGTTCCTATCCGGCGGAAACACAAAACTAACATTCAACACTAACCGTTCATAAACTCCCGCCATATTTAACGCTTCCTTTTCCCTATTCTCCTTCGAATCCTGGATAATACACAGCGAATCAATCCATATATATTAATACCCCAACGCACACGTGATTTCAATTACGTATGCGTATTTCGCAGGAAGTTCGTTAATATCGATTGCGAATTAAAATTTAAATGGGGTAGATGTGAGGAGTTACGGACACGCGGAGGGATTGGGGCCCCACATGTAGGAGAGGGTTATGTATTGCAGGGTAGAAGGTGGGGAGGAGTTTAAGGAGAGGCAGGTGGTTTCACTCTAACGTCAAGGAGGCGGGACAGAAGTTAGGATGTAGGGGAGACAAGGGGAGGCAATTCATGGCAGCAGGTGTGGGTGGTGTTACAGTGGCTAAGCCAGGCTTTAATAAGCATGTAGTTAGATAGGTGGCAGGCAGAGACGGGGAAAGAGGTGAAGGTGAGGGTGGCGGGGTTGAGCTTAGGGTTGGAGGAGTAGTGGATGTAAACGTCAACGTAGACTTTGTCTTTGTTTAGGTCCATGATACGGAGGTCGAGGTAGCCACTTTCAGAGCTGGGGTGTGTTAGATAAGTTCTGGGAAGGAACGCGGGGAGACTCACATGGGAGGCATCGAGGCGATCTTATACCATAGCTTCTTGGTCTTGTCTGTCTTGCCCGCTACCATGATATCGTACTCCTTGTCAACGTCACGCGCCGAGATCCTGACTTCGAGAGGGGCATCGAAATTAATCTCGGCCTTTGGCTTATCGGGGTCGAGATGTAAACCGCTTGCACGGAGCCACAGCAGAGCACAAAAGTGGCATTCGCCGCTTTAGTATCCCGCCTTAAGGTCTAGATGGGTGCCGACACGGCCGAATTCCTCAGCGCCGATATTGATATCCTTTCGACCCAGCCTCTTGAGGAACGTGAACTTCTCGACAATGGCGCTGCAGGGATTGCAGAGTTTGTTCAGCGCGATGACGGTGTTATCAGGGACGGATGACTCGAATCGGTCCTTGAAGTCGATCCTGGCGACGCCGTCGCCGACGTCCAGTCTGATAGCGCTCATTTTTCAGCGTACCTGATGAAGGTGCATGGTAGAGATGTTGAACAGAGAAGGTTGAGAGGAAAAGCAGCCAAAGCTATCTCGCTTCGGTGAAGCAAAGGAGAATCATTCCCGTAAGCGCTAATGTTACAGGTTGGTTGTTAGTTTAAGCCGCCGTTGGGCGCCAACGGTTGGGTCTATCCAGGGTAACAATCCTGGCTACAAAATGCCGAGGAAAAGGTTAACTTGGCAGAGTCTAAATGGACACCAAGGCTTTGATGTTGTTCCACCTGTCAGACCAATCCCACAGTTCGCTCAACGCAAAAGGATAACGCCCTCGTGCACTACGGGCCGCCTTTAGACGATTCCGTTGCTGCCACGCCTTTGTAAGAGTCCAGGGTCTCAAGTAGTTTACCACATCTGTGCTGCTTCCGTGTACCGTCAACGTTGCCCCTAACTCATCAGCTAGATGGTCTCTCCAATTTCCCCAACTAACGCGCTCGAGGAATGACTCGGACTGTTGCGTATCCTTGCCTTGTCCAGATTTGGAATGACTTATTTTCAGGTTGAGTAGTGGTCGGTGGGTGATGATGGTCTGCAATGGATTGTGGTTACAGAACGTGGCTAACGCTCTCTCTTGAATACGGAGCTGTGTGGTGTACTGCCAGTGCCACTAGTTAGATTAAGAAAACAGGTAAGAGATACACTTCTTTACGTACCTCGTACATTTGCCACAGCACTTCATTCCCATTCACAATCATTTTCTCTTCAAAAAACAAGGTGCCATTACCCCTATTGTTGCCTTGCTGTTCAGGGTCGTCGTAGTAAAGTGGCCGTGCTGATATCCTGTCCAAGCACCCCGATGTATGTCCCGCGGGTTTTCCTGAGAAATGGAGATGCAAGATCACACGCTTCCATGGCAAATCGTTGAAATTTGTGTGCCGAAACGCAGCATCCCGGTATAGCTGATCAACTGCATCCCAAACCCTTTTCAGTACGTCAAAGAGGTAGATATTCTCGTCGGCTTGGTGTATGGACAACAAGAGAGCGGTTGGCCTTGGCGTCGTGAACAAGGAGGTTCGGAGCGAGTATCCTTTCTCCTTGAAGAGGGCGGGTTCGCACGTAACGGCTGTGTACCTGACGTGTGTGAACTCATCTCTTGCTCCATGAGGAATTTTGGATAGTTCCTTCTCCGGTAGCGGGATATCGAGGACAAGATTTTCGCTGAACAAGATGTACTTTTCCTTCTTTTTTTGCTGAGGTCGGGTTGATATTGGCTGTGCTTTCTCAGGCTTGGGAGTCTCGCCCGCTTCAACAGCCCATGGCGTGAGTACAACACGGGTGTCCCCGGTAGATTCCGAGGGCTCTCCAGAATCTTCGAGAAACCTTTCTAATGCGGCCATCTCGTCATCTGCGGATTCCTTATTATCTGTGAGTTCTTCGATATCTGCGGGTTCCTCCAAGTCGTCATCCGCCGTCTCCTCGTCGTGGTCGCCTTGGCGGTCAACGCTGCTAAGCACCTCCTCCGTATATGTTGTCATTGTCTCCAGATAGCGTTGCAGCATGTAATCGTCTCTTTCTTGTACGTCTCTGTTTGGCAATCGTGCTTGAAGTTGCTCGATCTTAAGAAGTATGTTCGCTGTGTCGAGCTTGATGTCGGTCGTCTGGGCGTGAATGGCGGCTGTGTCGTGCTTCACTTTGATAGATACGACTCTATTACGAGGGACAGTTAGGTCCGGTCAGCGAGCGGTCCCCTAGTACCTTTCTTAGAATAATACGTACAAGTTCATCATATCCAAGACTAGACTCAGCGCCGATGTATGAGCCTCTAGGTGACTTCTTAACTTCTCTACATCCCCCTTCCCTGACAACGCCCATCGGCTACTCGTCAAGGCGTCATTCTTGTCGTATTTCTTTAGAATCTTCTCGATATCCGCCACTGCACCGCTGCAGTTCGTCAAGACTTCGCAGAGATGGTTGACGATTGTCTCTGGCAGCTGGTTCTGCGAGTCTTCGGCTTTGGCTTGGATGAGTTCGAGGACGGTGCGGAGAGAGCTTAGCTCTCGCGAAACATCATCGAGGTCGGCACGCGCATCTCGGGCTGTGCGCACAAATCCGTTGATACGTACGGTTGCCGTGGCGATTGCACTGAGGAGGCCAACACAGCTGACGGCGATGGATAAGGGATCGGCCATGGTGATGCTGTGGAGAGAGAAAGAGAAAGAGAAAGTTCGCAACCAGAGCAGATGCGGGGTTTCAAGGCTAGCCGGTTGGCTGCTATGCGGGAAGCTGCAAGGTGTCGGATGTTCTTAGGGAGGGTGTGGCGGGTGCGGCTGTCGTGGCTGCCTTCGGCTCGCTCTAATCGGAATGTTCACCGGTCACAACCTTCGCACATCGCAAACATCCAGTTCAACCCAACTCCAACCTTGGTCAGGGTACTGTATATCCCCCGAGAAACCCATTAATTGCACTACATTAAACCACCATCCCAACCGCATTCCTTTCACCTCTTGGATACCCAATCGAAACAAAAGCTCTGCTTAACTCTCCTCACCTTAAACTCAAGCGGCGCTATCTGATACGTACCTCCCGTGCGCGTCAAAAAAACTTATACTTGGTAAGCGGGTCCCCCAAATCAGGAACAACGATCGTCGCCGTCCTCCCCGATCCTATCGCCGTCAAGTTTTTGTTATCCCCGGCGACACGATAGGACCACTCCAGGTCTCGGAAAATTGCGGCGTCTTTGATCGAATCAATCGTCACATTTTTCCGCCCGAGCGCCTTTATGCCAAACACCTCAACGTAGTCCCTTTGCCGGATCGACACCTCCAACATGTGGCCGGGAGCGAACCCGACCCGGCGCCTGCTGAGGTACCAAGGCTTGAGCTTCAGCACGTACTTGTACGGTGCCTCCATGTATAAATCCCGCTCCTCGCCCACCGCCAAGCCCTCGGGGGGATTTAGGTCGTAATTCTGCCAGAAAATTTTCATCATGCTCTGCATGGGCTCCCCGAGGGGTACGTGATGTTTCCTATCGCCGCCGCGCGCGCAAAGCCATGGAACACGGCGCAGAACTCGACATCGGCCGAGATGCGCGGCATGTCGTCCCACCACCAGAGGCGCCTCTTAAGGGTCCCCCACTTATACCCCGCCCCGATACCCCTCATCCACTCCGTCATGCGCTCCAGCGTCCATCCGGTGTTATGCGCCCAGTGCTAGAAGAGAGCTGAGGGCGCATGGTTCTCGCTGAGCTCAAAGTAGCCCTTGTACTCCTCAGCATACTCCTGCTTGTGCGGGTACCGGTGCCTTTCCCAGCCGTCCGGAAGCCACGTCGTGGCATCAGCGGGCCAGAGGAGCTCGTCGGCGAAGCGCGCGATGGCGCTATGCCACCACGCGCGGCCGTAGATGGTCCAGTCAAGGTGCGGGTGGTGGTACTGCTGCACGCAGTGGTACATGTTCTTGATGAGGTCCTTCTTGAGACGGACGAGGGGCTCGGTGTGATTGTGCGGGTAGGCGATGAGAAGCTCGCAGGAGTGGACGTTATCGGGTGCATGTGAGGAGAATCCCGAGTCGCCCCAGGCGTTGAACGCCACGCCGTGGTCGTGATAGACATCCGTGGCGTCCTCGGACTGAGAGCGGCTCGTCACGTTGGCGACGGTGATGCGGATGTTGAGCGGGCGTGACTGGTTGCCGGCGAGGTGAGCGAGCAGCGTCAGGCCGCTCTGGATGGCGTCTTCGATCTCGGGCAGGACATCGTCCTTGCGGGCATCCGTGCTCCAATCTTCGTTGGTCTGGTGCAGCGTCGCGGTCATGTAAGTGCCCGCTTGGGAGAAAAGCCTAGTGGTGTTTTTCGGACAGACGGATTGCTGGAACCTCATCCCGTTCGGCTGGACGTCGCTCCCCAGCGTGGACAGGGTTCGTAAATGGAATCGTCGCAAAGAATGGGTAGCGCAGCCCAAAGAGCAACAGAAAGTGAGAATGTGCAGCTGCAGCGGCGTATTGGGAAACAGGGCCCCTTTTGCGAGTGCAGAGGGAATTGACCAATGGATCTTCAATCAAGGATGGGGCTGAAGTTGAGCTGCGGCCTGTTTCGCACAGAATATCTGTTTTGATGGTTTCTGGTGTACGATATCTTGTTTGGCTTGTCACTTCTTCTCTCATTAGCCATCTCGAACCTCCTCGCACTCAACGTTGAAGACCACAACTTTGTTATCAAGAAAGTCAACGAGCTTTCTGGCCACTGTGATTGACAGTCGTTTCACCCCAAGCGATGTCTCTGTGGTTCATACGTCAGGCTTGGGACTCGAAAAATCGCTGGTTTCCGTCTTGTTGACAAGACCTCGGCACCAAGTGATGAGCTTCCGTACCGATTTGGAGTCGCAGCAATAGTCCTCCAACGACAAATTCACAGGATCTGGCTCAGGTACCCAAGGATAAATTTCGAGCACCCAAGGGGATTCCTTGTCAGACTTCTGGCTTGGGGCCCCGTGTGACAAGTCATCATTCATGCGTCCCCAAACGAGCACGACGCCTGCCAGGCAGTCCCGGTAGTAATAGGTTGAAACGCCATACACACGGGCAGAAGTGCATTTGTCCTCGTTGGCATTGTTCGTCGAGGCTGCCTGTGGTACGCTCGGCACTCGAAACTGATGTATGAGGGTTCTTCTGGGGGTTTTGTGACGACTTGCGAAGCGCAGCAGGGACGAGGCGTTACTGCCGAGCGTGACGGTGGTGGTAGGGTTCCAAGGCCGACCGATCATGAGCCGTGAGGCGTCACTCCGTAGCAGTATAGTCTCCCGCTTCAGCTGTATGACGAATTCTATCACGGCAGAGGGCGTCTTGTGAGACTAATACGTTTGTGTAGGTAGGTCGGTGCCTTGGGCAAGACTTACTAGCTTTGCGGCCAAGCGTGGATTCGGCAATGTCTGAGCCAATGCTAACCGTCCAGGTATCATCCGTGGCCAAACGACTAAAGTGACGAATTGTGGCCTGATTCTGGGACCCCTGATCTTTATCTTCCAGCTCGAAAAGAGGGATAGCGGAAGCCCTCATCAAGCTCTCGCTCAGCGGAAATCTGAGCACCGCCAACCACACCAGGTCAGGACCTGCAGTGGGAAACACGGAGCCCTGCCATTTCGCAAGCGCAATGTGCACGTCCACTTCGAGGCCGTTATTCGTCAGCGCCATCTTCCCGCCGCGACCAACGGGTTCACAGGGGCGTTGGCCAATCCAGCTTACAAACTGCTGCGGATGCGTAGCTAAAATACTCCGGCCTTCCCAGCCCGGTACTTGGTGCCCTAGTGAGTCAAAAGCCAGTATAGACTGGTCCGCACTGTGCTCCAGAATCGCCTGCTGCAGTCGGAAAAACGCACGTGGGCCTTCTCCATAAATCATTGGCATATTTACGTTGAAGATGCCTAGGAGGGAGTAAGCAAGGTCCTCTGGGCGCGTGGTTTTCCGGTGCGCCGCCCAGGACATGCGGGTAGCAATGTTGAAAGACCGTAGGACGTGGCCGAGATCTGTCCGACAGTAGCGACAAAGGTGACTGGATGGGTGCAAGTTGCGGTCGTAAGGATGCCACAAGAATACCAGTTCATGAATGTTTGTCGCCGCAACCAGCTGTGCTGCCAAGCTTTGCTTATCGCCGAAACGGACCCAGTTCTTGTCGTAGAAGTGGACTTGGAATGGGGCGATGAGCTCCTGGAGCGTCCAGCCTCGCGTGAACCACCGGACAGAGGAAGATCCAAGGCCTACTCCCTCGGTGTAGTCGAAATCGGCCAGGTAAACATAGCAAACCTCGGCCCGCCGATACCACTCGAGCATAGAGTTGATGGCCTCGGACAGCTCGGCGCTGCTTGACTTATCGATACAGCACGTGTCGTCCCAGAGATACTTGTAACCGTTCTTGGCTGCCTCGGCTGCGCTTTTTACCAGTTTGTCAAGGCCCGACTTTCCACGGGAAAGCAATTGATCGCGGCCGACATGCGTCTTCGAAAAGAATCTCTTCGTCTCCCCAGGTGTGCGATAGAATGGCATATGCGGGAATTTTGCCAGGGAGGAACTCGCGCAGCTCGAGTGTGTCGGTGTGGAGCAGTCGCATTGAGGTTGGATGGATGAGGTGTTTCGGGAGGACACTGTTGGTGATTGTGAGTTGCGGGAATTGACGATGAATTGTCCGCGATGCGGGGCAGTTTGGTGGCCGTCGAGATGTGCCCTGGATTGTGCCAGAGGGAGGTGCGGGAAGTCAGCGGAAGCGGGAACTTCCGTCCGGAGCGTTTGCGAGAGAACCCTCCGTAAGGGCTAAAATTGCAGTGGAAAAAGTGAGGTTCCCTGACGCAACCTAGTTCCCCTGTCAGAAACACTGGCACATTGGAATTTCTAGGTTGTGAAGGCTTGCTTCAATTGCTCCACAGGCAGCCCGTTGCAGCCCCTAGATTCGTCGACCTCGTGGTGACCTCCAAAAGCCTTGAGGGAAGGGGTGTTGGGAATTGCGGGCTCAGCAGACGCTACCCAGTACTCGAGGCCGAAGATTGCACGAGGCAAGAGATCGATCACCCGGGCTTCATGAAGTGACTTTATTGCTGGGATTGCTTTCCACAATCGCTGTTGTATGAGGCGAATCTGGGCACACGATATTTCCTTTTTTGTACCTTGCCCACGTGACACTGCTCACTCCGGCTCAGGCCCGACTTAGTCTTTGCTTAGGATTTGCTCAGGCTTGCTCAACTTGCAACTATCAGATATGCGGTGTCGTACTCCGGAGCTTGGCATCAACCGCCTCTAGCCTCGGCTTGCGGAATAACTGTCAGGCACGACGTCTCGCTATACCGTTTTACTTTTTCCGCCTCCGCCTCGGTCTCTTATACTCCCCATCACCCACCGCAGACCGCTCCGCAGCATCACTTTCCTATCTCCTGTACTTTGCCTCGTATTTCAACCTCAGCTCATCAGCGAGACGCGACGATGGCTTGCGCTTTTTGGTCTGTCGCCTCGGCCTGTTGCCGTGTGGTTCACTTTCCGTCTCCTGGGCCTAACACATTTGCTCTGCTTGAGTAAGAAGGTCCGCGAGTAGACATCCATCATAGGATCGAAACAATTGTGCCAACACTTTAATCCTATACACCTGATTAGATGTGGCATACCCAATACGAGATATCCTGTCTCAAGCTCCTCTTCCTCCTCGGTGGTGTAGTGCAAGCCACACTGAGACGGCCGACTCTTTGCCACAGTTGATGTCGACTGATAGCAGCTTTGATGCCTCCATTCGGCCCCAGGACATATTGGACAGCCAGTTTTTTCAAATTATTGCCATCCTGCGGGTATGAGAATTCGAGCACCACCTCCGGGTAGGCAAAATGCGGGCGTTAGAATTGTCGATCTAGTTCGCGTTGCCCTACGTCGTCCGCAGCCCCAAACCCTCTTCTGGGATTCCTTTCCGTAGAAAGATAGTTATTTTCTCAATTTTCTGGAATTTCTCTCAGCTGATCTCGTATCTCGTTCGCAAGATTCGTGACGAAATCGTGGACGGTAGAGGGTAATCGGATAATCAAGAGCGAATTCGCCGGGTCATAATCGGAGCTACGAGTAGTCAGCACTTCGCGGTGCAATGGTTGCCTTGCGTTTATTGCACTTTGTTGTCCACGCATTGCCTCAGCGTCTGCCGTCACTAACAGATGTTTGGAGAGCTCCTAATAAACCATTGCAGTGGAGTATGCGGAATTCGGAAACCGGCATGCAGCGCCCTGAGCAGGTTAGATCAAGATAGTTGCACCACTTTTTCCGCATTCGAGTCCCATTTCCGCACTGATCGCTCCTCCGTTGCTAGATGCGTCAGGAGCAACTGGGCATCATCGTTGTGACAAGGGGCAACCACAGGAGTTTGTGGGTGCGGCTTGGAACAGAATGTGGCCCTGTGAGCGCTGAACAAATCTATTCTCACACTGTGAAATTAGTACTTAGTTTTTAGTATTAATTAATTAATTTTTAGTTTTAAAAATTAATCTTAGTATTAGTATACGCTAATACTAATTACATTAATTTTAGTATGTACTAAAATTAATTAAAATTAATTAAAAAAATTAAAAAAAAGTCTTTACATTCTGTCTTAGGCATTTTACACTGAAAGTTAGTATATACGGGGATTACTTCACTTTTATACTGTTGAGATATAGCTTATGGAACCACTGTAACGCAGCGCCGGAGGCGCTGCAGCCCCCTGTCAAGCACAGGAGGTGCGGGGTGTGCAAGCACAGGCCACGCCGTGGCGCGGTGCGCCACGGCTACCCCCCTGTAACACCGAACTCCCTAGAAGGCTCTAGAGCCTTCTAGCCACGCAACAGCTTACGCAAGCCCTCAGGGGCTCCAGACTGTATCATTCCTTTCTTGTATAATACTCGAAGGCTCTAGAAGCCTCCCACAGGCCTATAATAGGCACACTCCTCTCCTGTATCTAGCAGAAACTGCGCTCCACTCAATCGACATATTTCACAGCAACTGTGCACGCACTTTCTTCCCTTGAGTGCCCTGTAAGCCTTCTGTAGTACAGAAGGCTTACAGTGCTCCCGAGCCTATAGTATAGTGCTCTGGACCCCACTGAGCAACATATACAAACATATCTAAAGATATTTCCGCAATATTTAAAGTAGAGTATTTCAAGACAAAAAACAAGCTAAAAGCTAAATCTACAATCATAGATCCAAATATATCTATCGACGAATTACAAACTGATATATATAATGTATTAGAAAGAGAAGAATCGGATTCGGAAAGCGAGCTATATATTCATACAGAAGACCTAGAAGAGGAATATTTATTATATTTTAAAGAGCGTAATGAAGGTGCTAAAACACATCCGCTAAATTGGTGGAAAGCTAATAATAATCGCTTCCCTATACTCGCTATAATGGCTAGAAAATATCTAGCTATACCGGCTACTTCAGCCTCTATTGAAAGTATATTTAGTATTGGAGGAAATATAATAACAAAAGCCAGAAATAGCTTATAGTTGAAAACGGTTAAGCAGCTTATCTTATTAAAAAGCTGGAGAATACAGAATTGGGAAGAGTTAAATAGTAATATAACTGAGGAGCAAGATAGTATAAGACAGGAAGATTAGTGTTTTTGTTAGTATTTGCATTATTATTTATACTTCTATAACTTTAGTATATTTTCAGTATTTTTAGTAGGAAAATTAATTAATTTTAATTATTGTTAATTAATTTTAGTTAACACCCATACTAATTAAGAAAATTTTAGTATTAGTATAAATTAATTAATTAATTTCACATCCCTGCTCGTCACGCTCATGTCTAAGACAAGATGCACAAGCGCGACCATAACGAGAAGATGGTGAAACGAAATATAATCACGAGAAGAAGATGGCCAAACACAAGAAGCACAAGTATGCTTACGAGGAGAAGATGACCGCTTATAACAAAGACATGGCCAAGGGCAAGCATGGTGACTCGGGGTGGATGGACAGGTTGGCTGTTGTGGGACCAGAACCCCTGGTTCTTGGCGTGGCCCGTGGGCCACGACCTTAAAAATTTTCCATCGCGCGCACGCGCGCTCCTGTATTCTTACTTTAGACAGTCACTCTTTCATTCAGCATTTCACCACAGCAGTTTTAGCTGAGCCTTCTTGGTGGTCCTAGTCGTTGTGCCTTGTGTCTTCCGGTGCACTTGCACCTGTTTAACATTGAAATTGCTTCCTTCAGCACTCCCCTGTAGCGTATCTAGCTAACATATTTTAAGGTTATATATGTAGAAAAAGTGTAGTACTTGTTTATCTGTAGCGCTTGCTTATTACGTACGTTATATTTTGTAAGGAAATACCTCTGGCACACCACACCACACCATACCACACCACAGCCCCTGGGCACACACAACCCTGGCACACCAACCACCACTGGCTTGTATTTAGACCACGGCCCTCGCCCACTTCTTTGGCTCAGGCCAGGTTGGAATCTTACCCCTTTGCCAATTCTTGCTTGCCACCATTGTGATCACCTTGATCAGGCGTACTTGCCCTTTCCTCACAGATAAGCAGAGCTAAAATTATAAGAAATTAAATGTGTCACCAATAATTAACTAGCGTTTTATTATATATAGGTCACTAAATCCTGTTAAAGCTGCTTACTCACTTGGAATGCTTACTCGCTTATCATATTCATTGCCTCTCTTTCCCTGCTAGCATGGATAGGTAGATGCTGCTGCCTAAAGGCGGTGAGCCAAAACCGAGCAGCGTGCCCATAGTTATCCAGCCAAGCCTTTGCGTAGAAGCGATCTATTTTAGAATGGAAGCTTCAACCTACTTAAATTCTTAATGGAGGGCGCTTACTGTGAAGTATAAATACCTATTTAATGGTAATATTTCTGTCTTTGGCACAGACGCAAGCGCATTATAAGCTCTTGCTAAACTGGATTTTTTGAACAGTGTAGGTGTCTTATAAATGAGTCATTGAATGAGTCACAGGACTAGCATTCTCTACAGATCCCTGGTAGAGGTATGGAGCAGTGATGTCAATAGTAGATACATTGTAGTGGAGATGCTGGTGAGAATAAGGGAGAGGGCGTGAAACTAGCTGGATACTATAACGTAAAGAGTAATATGGATTCAACAGGGGTTGATTACCGCTTTTATGCCGCTTAACTTGGCGGGGAAGGCCGTGACACTGAGATTATAAAGATACTAATCCAGTCCTAATCTCTGTTACTATATTTAATAAAGTAAAGAATAATACGTTAAAGTATACGTTATAAGTGTTAAATAACTAGACGTTAAAATAAATTATTAACGTCTATATAAACTTATAAATAGAATATAATATCTATTAGTAATAATAAGACTTTTAAGTAAGAAGGTTAGCGGAAGGAACTTACAAATATAAGTGCCTTTTAAGAGATTTCTTAAAATACGTGTAAAACTGTGGAAAAGAATGTTTAATGTATTTAAACTATAAGGAAACTAGTTATTAACTGGAATAGCTGCTAGAAGGTGTAGATAACGTGCCTAAACTAAGAGTAAAGCTTTAATATTAAGAGAAACCGTACGTTTATAACTTAGATAAGCGGAAGGAGTATGTTTAATAGGTTTATAAGTCTCAACTTAAAGGATATATAAGTTAAGTTAAGACTCTTACATAAGCTTAATAAGTGTACGCCTTTTTAAGAATAAAAAAGCTAGTTAAAAAAGTGGTTAATAACTGTAATATTTACTATCGAAAGCAAAACTAACGTTATAAGCCTTATAGGCTTCTTAAACTACTCTTTATACCACAGGCGCTATAAAGTTTAATCTTACTTAATTTCGTTATTAGGATTTTAAAGTTTAAGGACTTTATTATAAGAGTTACCTATAACTAAATCCTTATAATAGTTAATAGATTAACGAAATAGGCTTACTTTTTACTAACCTTAAAGGATATAACTATAAAGTAACTTATTTATATCTTCGAGAAAAAGGTAATTTTATAATACCTTTAGTTAAATAATATTGTTATGGATTAAGATAAGCTAATTATGTCGAAGTTTTAGTAAAGGTTAATGTAAAGGATAAGTGTAAAAAGTAAGCTTTTAATAGCTTTTTACTTACAGATAGATAGCTAAATGGAGCAAGTTAACTAGATATTTATAACGTATCTTTAAACTTACGTTAACTTTAAATAAAATAATTAACTTAAGTTATTATTAACAGTATAGATAACTTATAATATAACGTTAATTAAGTTAATAAATGTATTACTATTCTTTACTAATTACAGTAAAGAGCTTAAGTTCTGTAAAGGCCTACCTACTAATACCCCCTAAGCTGTAATCTACGTAGACTGGATGTAAGAGTTACATAACTACTTATAAGCTAAACTTAAGTTTACACGTAAACGAATGAAAAAGTTTACTAATAAATACTAAACTAAGTAACTAGTACTTAAAAAAGGACTTTATTATAATAGTGAACGAGTTAAGGGACTGACTCTTTAAGAGGGGGATTACGTTTACCTTTTTTCACGAAACCTACGTTTGAAACGGCTTAGTAAAAAGCTCGACTTTAAAAGGTATAAACTGTTTTAAATTAAGAAAAAGGTTACTACTTTTAATTATAAACTAGACTTACTTACTAATATAAAAGTGCAGATTAAGGTTTTTTATATTTTACTTTTAAAACCTGCTTTAAAGGGAGTTTTACTGGAAAAGAAGATTAAAATCGATGCTAATAAGGATAAGTACGACGTTAAAGAAGTTGTAGATTTACGAAAGGGAAAGAACACGTTTAAATATCTCGTTAAGTAGTTAGATTACAGCTTTAAAGGTAACTTATAGGAGTTAATTAAGAATCTTAAATACTTAAACCTAATTACGGAGTTTTACTAAAAGAATTTAAATTAACTAAAGCTAATAATAAAAACTAGAAATAAGATAAGATCTAACATTTAAACTACCGTACTAAAAAGTAAGATTACTGTAGGACTTAGAGCTTAAAAAGCGGTAAGAAACTCCTTAATAGATACGGAAGGACGTTTATTAAAACCTTTAACTATAGGTTATAAGGACTTTAAACTTAATAAAGAGGTTAGGCTTCTAAAGTTTCTAGCAAGCTCTACACGAAATCGCACGTGTGGTAATACGGAGAACTAAAACGTTACAGACTGGTAGCTTACGGGACGACTTGCTTCCTGTAATTAGAGGACTTACGTTTCGCCACAGGCTTAAAGAAGGAGTTAGAGGGCAAAAAGCGATCCAGTATACCTTAAGGTCTCCTAAACCAGTTATATAACAGTGCGTGGTAGAAAAGCGTGTTTATAAGAATAAGCGTTGTTAAGAAAAGAAGTCAATAAAAAATAAATAAAAATAAAAAAAAAGTCGCGTTAGACCTTTTAACCCTAAGGGGTGAGGATCTAGAGCGACAGAAGACCTTTATAAGGCTTGAACTTACAACTTTTTGCTAAAGGAAGTAAGTATACTATTACTGCGTTAAAAGAGCTGCTTTTATTTATTAAAGGAAAGAAGTTACGGACTAGGTTAAGAAGACGTTATAAGCTATAGTAACCCTTTAAGAGGAAAGCCTATAAGAAAAGAGTCCCAGTTCTAAGAAACCGGCTCGGCTTAGATTAGGTCTACTGCCTCTACCTGCTTCTGGAAAGACAAAACCTTAGCTTTACGAGAAAACATTTTTATCGCCTTCACTTTAATAACGTGCTGTTAAGTTTCAACATATTATAACTTCGTAAGGGAGTTACAGTGTTTAGTAACTGTTTAATTATATAAAGTATTTAGCTCTTTTTTCTTATTTACTAAATCCTTAATAAACTTATTAAAGTAACTAAACGTGTTATATAAAGAAGGTATATTAATAGATTAATACTTACTGTAACTGTCGGATTACGTTACAACTTAGCACAGTAAGGACTTAGTTTAACAATAAATATAAGGAGATATCTGCAAACTAAAAGCGTTAAGAGATTCTATAAAGCAAATATAACAGTCGTAAGGAGCTTTTTTCTATTTTCTCTATCTTTTACGCTTTTTAACGCAATTAGAAGATATAACGAAGGTAGAGAAGGAGGGAAACTGACTTAGCGATTCTTTATAGGAAAAGAATGTTAAAGAGGAGGAATTATATGACAACCCTACAGGCCGTCACTTAAGCCGGGGCAGCCTGACAAATCCCCTATAGAAGGAATAGTGTAGGAGGACAGTGTACACTACCTAAGCGCACTAGGCCAGGGGTGTAAAGACTTAAAGCCCTTATAACCAGTAAAGAAGTGTTTAATAGTCTATAAGGACTAATAACACTAAGCACCGTTTAGTTAACTGCTTAGCCATAACTATATGGTGTACTATTAAGCATAACGGACTAAATAAGGTACGAAGTACCTCTTAGTTAGTTAATATAGATAGTTATAGTTATACCCACAACTACCGTAAGAGACTCTAATTCCTTACGCTAGTATTCAATTATTCATTTATGTCTTACTATATAGACTCACCTCTGTGTATTATAGTGACAGTAACTTACATTAACATTAAACTCTCCGTCTAGGAGTGCTAGTTTAATAAGCCGTCTTCGGAACGCCTCTTACCTGTTAGCGTCCTGATATACGTTCTGTCTTAACCCGCGCCAGTCCTCTCAAGGCCTGTGTCAGGTGCAGGTCGTAATATTAATACCAGTTTCCTTCTAACTTAATTTACCTAATTACACTACTTTTTTTAAATTACTTATATTTTACGTTATTTCTATATTTTACCATTTTCGTCTTACTCCTTTTTATAAAGTAGCTTTAAACGCTAAACAGCCTTACTGTTTTAAGCTTTATCTGGCTGTTAATAGCCAAAATTACCTTGCTTTTACTAAAATCACTCTGTTATTAGAAATTTTATCTAGTCTTTTTACCTTTAACCTTACTTCTTTTAACTACTTTTAGCTAATTAACGCTAGCTACCTTAAGCTGTTACTGATTATAGTTACGTATAAATTATTATTTTCTAGCTATAAAAACCCTTATTTCTCTTCTTTTAAACTATAGCTTTCCTCACTACCTCTTTAACCTTTAACCTTATTACCTCTTCTAAACCTATTTCTCTCGCTTTATTACTTTTACCTTTTTCTTAATCGTTACTTTTTTTAATTCTTATCGTTAATTCTTATAAATAAGTTATAACACTATCTGTAATTCTTTACTTATTCTAATACTTTTACGTCTTTAATATTTTCCCCACTTATACTTTTATTTCACATACTCCTTTTAATATTTTCTTTTCTCCAAATACTGTTTCCTCTCTTTAATACTTCTTCCTACTTCCCTTTCTTATTATAACTTACGTAAATCCCCTGCTATTTTTATTTATATATTCTTATTTCTATCTCTTCGTTTTAATATACTTTTAAATTATTATTATAAGCCGTAACTGTAGCGCTGTGTCGCGTAAAAGGGCTATGCGCTAAGAAGCTAAGTGCCAGGAGTGTGCTTACAGGGGGGCTTTCAGAGACGGGGCTCCGAGAGCCAGGGGTTCAGGGGTGCCTAGGGCAATGAAAGCTGGGAGAACTAGAAACCCTGAGAGATCGTAACAACAAAGCAAGGCGACCGTGCGGCAGGAGGAAAGATTAGCGAAAGCAGGAGTGTAGGGTAGGATAAAGGGGTTGTGTTTCGTTATGCAATCTCGGTGTAATAATAGCGTGATGTTGGTGTAACGAGGCTGGAAACGGAAGGGAATAGCTTCTTTGTTTACTTGTCTATAAATAGATGGGCATCTGGACCCCGAGAGCAAGAGGGGGCTAGAGTTTAACGAATGTAACTTTTGGATTATTACTCTGATCCACTGTACCTCCTTCACTCTGGTAGCTTTGCAGTGTATTCGCACCCCGTCTCTCACAGTATTATATCTGATTAGAACGGAAAAACTAATTAAAGACCTTTTTAATTATAATAACCTTATATACTTTTCTTATAAAGAAGTTTAGCCTTTAATAAGCTAGATAAGCAGAACTTGTAACTTTATTTAACTTTAAAATCTATTATATTAAAGGAAAGAATAATAAACAAGCTAACACCCTTAATAAAAGAACTAATTATTACTAAGTTGTTAAAATAAGGCGTCCCTGAGCACTATACTATAGTGCTGCAGAGGCTGTAAGCCTCTGTAGTACAGAGGGCTTACAGGGCACTTAGGGGAAGAAAGTGCACGCACAGGTGGCCGGACCCTACTGCAAAGGAGATACAGAGCCGAAGGCTCTGTATTACAACAGTAGTACTGAGTAAAGAAGATTATTGATTCTTGCTTTCCACTCAACAGTAGCACCCCCAGTAAGTAGCACTTCTGGATAGGGACTGAAGAGTAGTAATTGTTTACAGTAGCTAGAGCTAACTGTAAATATAACAGCAGAGCTTACTAAGGTGCTGAGGGAAGAAGATTGATTTTTCTTGCTTGATGAAACTAACTAGAATACAGGAGAGGAGAGGGCTTATTATAGGCTGTGGAAGGCTCTGGAAGAATTCCAGAGCCTTCTATTACTAATACAGTTCTAGAAAGCTCTGTGGGGCTATAGCCCTATAGTGGTTTCAGAGCTGTGGAGCCCTGGATTCCAGAGCCTTCGAGGCTCAGCAGGGGCCCTGTGGGCCCTGGAGCCTTCTAGAAGGCTTAGCTTCCCAGCGCGAGCCGTAGCTGCAGGGTACGCAGCAATAGAGAGCAACTGCTTACAGCAGTTGCCTATAGGGCAGCGGTGGCTATATTTTAACATAAGTATATAAAATTTTTAAATTATTATTAATATTTAAGGAAGCTGATAATAGTATATTTAAGTACACGTTATAAACTATAAAGGATTAAATGCTTAAAGATATTATTTAAATCTAATATACTATAGTTTAAGAATATTAGGTTAAATAATAATAATAAAACTTTTAAGTAAGGAAATAAGATCTTTAATAAACTATAAGCTTAAATAACAGGAAACTAAGACTATAAGAAAGTATAAAACTATTATTAAAACTATATATAATATAAACCTTATAAATACTATTATAAGAACTAAGATATAAATAATTAAATCACTAATTATAAAAACCTAGACGTATTATTAAACACTAAGTTATAACTTAAGAATAAACCTTATATTTATAGTATAAATCTTAAATAAAAAATATTTAGCAAGTTTACATTACATAGATTAAAAGATATATAAGAAATGTAAAAACTCTTATATAAATTAAATAAAGATACGCTTTCTTAAAAATGAGAAAGCTAGTAAAAAGGTTATTAATAAATATAATACTAATAATAAAATTAAGGTCAGATAATATAAACTTTATTATAAGGCTCCTTAATTTTAAAAATCATATTATAAATGTTAACTTTAACGTTATTTAAATAGTTATTAATTAACTAATAAAGTAAGTATACTTTTTATTATATAAGAAACTATAACAGTAATATAACTTACTTATATATTTAAGTAAGATATTATTATATGATATTTTTAGTTAAATAGTATTATCTTTAACAAAGATAAACTTTTTGTTTTTAATTTCTAATAAAGATTAATAAAATAAATAAATGTAAATAAATAAGCTTTTTTATTAATAAGCACGAGTGGAACAAGAGGCATTAAAAGCAGAGTGTGAAAGGTGATGATTATTTTTGTTAATAGGTACGGCTGGATCACAAGGCATTGGGAGAAAGTATGTGGAAGATGATTAATTATTTAACTATCTTTAAAAGCGGGAGCCGTGTTATTATAGCCGTAAGGGTAGCCTGTGCACCACTCGCTTATATGAAGCGAGGTTGGCTGTTAGATTACAAGGCTGGCAGTGGAGTCTGGCGTTCTTGGCTATGCAGATCCATGAAGCTAGTAGCCTCGTGGCTGCGCAGATCTACAGAACCAGCCGCTACGCAGCTGCGTGGATCTAGCCGCTGTGCTCCAGCACACGTGCCGGGGTTATAGGTTGTGAAACCTAACATAAAGTTATATTATAGAGTATAGCTATAATAAAGCGGATAATAGTCGATTTGAAGCGCGTTTTACACTTTGTGCGAAAGTAAGAGATAATGTTAAGATATAAGTTAAAGTTTAACTTAAGACTATGCTAATTCTTATATTATTTATTTCTTTTCTTTACATACTGTAAATTCTCAGACATTATATTTAGCTAATTTGGAGTAATTATTAAGCCGTCTTATAGTTTAATGATGTAAGCTTGCAGGATTTTAAACCCTTAGAATATGCTAGAATACATATATACGTCATCAGGCTTTCTACTGGCTTTTTTAATTAATATAATAGTGGTGCTGAATATATACAGAAAATATTTAAGCGCTGAGAGAAGAATTCTCATAAGTAAGACAGTTAAGTAAAAGGTAAGGAGGTAGGGAAGTGGCAAAGCCTGGAGGAAAACATCCGGTGCTTATGCCATAAGAGTAATGACGTTACATCTGAAGACTTAACCAGAGTCTTTCTTACAAGTCATTTAGTGACTCACAGGAGCGGGAAACAGTGCGGCAATCAGTGGAGAACTGCATATATTACGTTTACACCACTACTGTGAGTGAAAGAAAGGCGGTGGGGCATGTAAGCGGTCGAAGCTGCCTAATTCGGCAGCATCTGCCACCGAATCGGGAGGTGGAAACCTATTACAACCTGCACCCGACACAGGCCTTGAGAGGTCTGGTGCGGGTTAAGACAGAACGTATGGCAGGACGCTAACAGGTAAGGAGCGTTCTGAAGACGGCTTATTAAGCTAGCACTCCTAGACGGGGTTTAATGTCACTGTAGGTTGTTGTTACTATAATGTATAAAGGTGAGTCTGAACAGTAGGACATAAATGAATAATTAAATACTAACGTGAGGAATTAGAGTTCCTCACAGAGGTTGTGGGTATAATTATAACTATTTATATTAACTAACTATAAGGTATTTTATACCTTACTTAGTCCGTTATGCTTAGTGGTGCATTACGTAACTGCGGCTAAGTAGTTAACTAAGTGGTGTTTAATGTTACTAGTCCTTGTGGACCACTAAGCACTTTCTTACTGGTCGTAGGGGCTTTGGGTCTTTGCACCCCTGGCCCAGTGCATAAGACAGTGTACACTGCCCTCCCGCACTGTTCCTCCTGCGGGGGATTTGTCGAGCCGCTCCGGCCTAGGTGACGGCCTGCAGGGTCGTCACAAAACCGCGATACTGAGACTAATAATATAATAAAAAGACGTATTTAAATGGACTCTACTTTTTAATTATAAAGAATAACAAGTAGAGCTTGCTTAGACTAATAAAAGATAAGATTTATCAGACTGTTAAATGACAAGGGCCCAGTACACAATCTTAGCCCCTATTTTTAAAATCTAAGCTCAAATTGTCTTACAATTTCCAGATTCTTATCTACGATAAGGCTTTTCTAATAGACGATAAGGGCTGGGGCACAAACAATTCTTAAATTCTTCACTTAAATTCATCCACGATTCTTAAATTCTTGCGTACAATCTTGCACCGCTTCTCCATTTCCCTTGGAGTTGCACGCTTTTCTGTTTCCCTTGAAGTACATCGCTTTCCATTTCCATTGAAGGGCATCGTTTTTCCATTTTCATTCACCTGGGATCGTATCGCCAATTCCTCTGACCCGCGATGCACGACCTCCAATTCATTGCATTGCCATTGCATTTGACCCGCGATGCCTGACGTTGCCAATTCCAATTGATCACAGATTCACTCCATTGCCAATTGATCACTTTTTCCACTTGACCTCGCCGTGTCACGATCGCTCGCCGTCATCGCACAGATTCCATTTTATCTATGGTCTATGCCTAGACGCCGTCGCCATCGCTAATTGCCTAATTCCATTTGGCCGCCATCTTCTAGATGGCGAGGCCTCCGAGGCCGCCGAGGATGAATGGAGTGGTGGCGATGGCAGAAGCGGTGGCCGCGGTAGTAGTGAGGCGTTCAGTGGCTGCCGCTGCGGTGTTGGCGAGGCGCTCCGTGGCTGCCGCTGTGGTGTTGGCGAGGCGCTCCGTAGCCGCCTCACCAGAGTCGCCCTTGACTTTGACGACGTTGTTGTGCCCAATGCCCTGGGAGCGCGCCACGATGTTGAAATCGGCGTCGCTGGCCTCGGGCGCGGCGGGCGCGGCGGCCGAGTCTGCGATGCGACTGTGTCAGCGATCGGGGGAAAAAACAACTAGGCGATTGGGAGCAGAGAAGCGCGTACATTTGAACATCGTCTTGATCGTATCGGCGATCATTTTGACTTCGTTTTCAGATAGGGTGATAGATTTCGCGGAAATGCTGACGGTTGGGTTGTTGCGAGAGGCAGAGGAGGAGGTGGTGGGTGAATTGGTAGAAGACGAGGGGGAAGAGGCAGAAGAGGACGCCATGTTGGGCTACACCGAGTCTGATGT
>Ga0247758_1000325_pt1 | contig 41973 bp, 35 predicted proteins | sample UWRJL156409C4_FD_180950 | JGI IMG/M metagenome (GOLD analysis project Ga0247758, IMG submission 180950) | Plant litter microbial communities from Arlington Agricultural Research Station in Wisconsin, United States - UWRJ-L156-409C-4 | ecosystem: Environmental > Terrestrial > Plant litter >...
CTTGAGCCGTGCGCTCCCTTTTTTTTTTTGGGATCAGACTCGCGTCTTTGGCCCGCATCTGTTTACTCTGATATATGTTTTATCGACGTGTTAAAATTATAGGTTTTTTCTTCTCCTTTAGTTGGAGCGAAGGAAAGCGCGGCTAGGTGGTGTTGGTAGAGGTCCCAAAACTGGGTCCTCGTAACTCCACCGCCATTTTAGACCCGTGGCAATTGTAGCCGAGGCAGCCTAGAACTGTGGCCCCCTCGCTTAGTCTGGCTTAGTCTGGCTCAGGCCAAGGCGGTAACCGCTCAGGTCTGAAGAAGGAAAGGGAAATTCATGGTGTCGATTTTAGGGTCGTGAACTGGCTGTTTCTCCCTGCAGCACGTGCTTTCCCCGTTGAAGGTTTTCCTGTTCGATTTCGCGTGGCAGATCCCAACAAAACCCTCAACAACGCCGACCGCCACCCAGGGTCAAAGCAACAGCGTAATGTGTTCCTGGTGGTTTTGCCGCCCATCGGGCCCTCAGCCCACTATCAGCTCAGCCCGCGGTGATGCAGACACAGAACAGCTCCTGCGCAGTCGAATCCCGACGTGGGAAGAGATCCGCAACTTCACCCGCCAACCCGGCATTTCCATCGGCGTCATCCACCAAGGACAAGAAGTTCTCAGGCACAACGCTGGTATCCTCAATATTGAGACTGGCCAAGTGGCAGACAGCGATGCGCTTTACTACATTGCCTCGTTGTCCAAAGCCTTCATGGTCGCATCGCTGGGAATCCTGGTCCGTCAGGGCAAGACGTCATGGGACAGCACCGTCCACTCTATTCGTCCTGATTTCTGCCACGCTCAAAGGCCCGCAGAGTTCGAAGGAATGACGCTACGGGACATCTGCTCGCACCGCACCGGCCTGCTCAGCCTCGACGAAGTCACCCAGGGCCTCGACGGTAGGACCCTCATCGACAAGAAGGATGTTGTCAAAGTTTGCAATGCCATGCCGGTGAAACATGGCTTGCGGAGTCGCTTCCTCTACAACCACGGGCTGTTTGAGCTGGCGGGCCACATTGTGGGGCGCGTCTCGGGCTACGCCAGCTGGGGCGATTTCCAGCACGACTACATCTATAACCCCTTGATATGACAAGGACAACTGCTGTTAGAGACATCGACGACACCGACAAGAACTTTGCCAAGCCTGACATGATTCTCACTGACGGCACGCCGTTTTACATTCCTTCAACCGAATTATCGGCCGATTCCATGAACAGGGGCTCTGGTGGCGTGAGAAGCTCGGTGAGCGATTTGCTCAAATGGAGTCACTGCCTTCTAGCTTCTTTCGGCTAGGGTCGTGAAGCGAATGACGTTGTTGGCCACGGCTTGCCTGTCTTCAACATATGTACCATTGCTAATCCGGAGGATGCCGAGGCGGGCGATTACTGCATGGGCTGATGTCATCACCGAACACCTGCCAAGCTTGGGCTCATCTCGCCAAACCGCACCCTTGTATCCCCAACCTTGGGAGCTGCGTCGCCATCTGTCCTCGTATACGGCCACCAGGGAGACGTACCCGGAAACACATGCAACATTTACATCATCCCCGAAATCGAGTCTGCTGTTGTTGTTCTCTCAAACGGCACCGGTTTCAGCGACGCTGCAGACTGGATTGCCCAGGACATCATTCAGACCATCTGCGGACTCCAGCCAAAGGTCGACTTTCTCTCAGTTGCCAGAGAGGCTGCGAACCTCTATCTCACTCACTATACAAACGACTTCCGGGATCCGCTCGAGCACCACCGAGACGACCAAGGCCCTTCGCCTGCACTAAACGACTTTGTAGGAAAATACGTCATGGATAATCTTGATGTTGCGTTTATCGATGTGTTGCTTGACGTCGGGGACGCAAGTCCTACCCTGCGGATGATGGTCAACGGTTACGATGACCAGGCCGTGGAACTGAAGCACTACCGCCATGATGTCTTCAGCTATCTACCAGACAGCTTCGACGATTGCCTGAAGCGGGGCCTGGATAGGACGAAGTGGTCGGCATTCCTGATTCATTTCCTGCGCCGCATTGACAAGGACCAGGGAAGAGTGACGGGCTGCCGATGGACGCTGGACGGAGTTGACACATTCTTCACCCGTCAGGCTAGGTATTGACCCTGCGGACCGAATTTGACGTACTAATTTACTCAGTACTTGGGCTTAGACTTAGAAACTCACAGATTGGATAAAGAAGCGGCGGAAGCTACCATTATTGCTTTCCCCATACGTCTAGTCTACTGTACCCTGATGTGAAGATAGATTTTGTGACGACTTCAGCGATTGAACGCAAACCCCAACTGCGTCAGCCTGCCAAAAGGCGTGCCGAATAACAAGTCTGGCCGCTTGTCATTGGAATTGTGGTATGTAAAATAGTGTACTCGCATCTCTGATCGGCACGATGGCCTCTGTCACAGATGTATAAAGTCATAGTAGGCTGTATTAGATGTTGAGAAGGCCTTCTCGCATTCTTTAGCAGCCTATTTCAATACAATTAATGGCTCTCAGAATGCAAGTACGGCCTTTTAAAATACAGGTATAGCGTCTCAGAATGTAAATAAGGCCTGTTAGAATGTAAACGAGGCCTTTGAGAATGCAAACATAGCCTGTTAGAATGTAGTTGCAGCCTTGCAGGATGCAACTATGGCCGCTTTAAGTGCAAGTACGGCCTCCTAATATGTAAATACGGCATTTAACGAGGCGAATGGGGCCTCTAAGAATCTAAAATAGGCCTCTTATAATACGAAAAAAGGCATCTTATGAAACACTTCAGGCCATTCTGTTTGAATGTCGGTGTTCAATTTCACTACAGAACCGCGGTACAAACCTATAGACAATCACTACAGTGCTCGATAGACGTCACGTTCTAAAAGGGCGCGCTGTCCCAGCCATCAGGCTTGGCGATGCCGGCCACGGTCACATTGATAGCATCCAAGCGCCTAAACATCTCACGAATATGGGGCTACTGGGCGGTCTGTAAGCCAATGGCTGTGAGAAGGGCATGGCTGGTAATTTTGGCTGCCATCCTGACGAATCATCCGGTCATTCTCTGCAACTCGGGCCGAAGATTGAAAGATAAAGAGCGGCCAAGACCAGGGCGTCAGATAAAACAACATCAGCTGCGAACGGGCACTATCCATCCATCCAATATGGCTCATGATCCCTGTGAATCTCTACTAAGATTTCCAAGCAGTTCATCTGCTATCCATCCACGTACCCATCTATACATAGCGACACCTGAAAAAGGCCACAAGATGCACCCTCTCCCCCTTCCGCCCTTCAGCTCACTCATAAAACACCAAACACCTCACCTCAATACTCTCCCTCCCCTTCACCCCCTCCTCCGTCTGCGGATCCACAAACGCCGTATGCGGCGTCAGCGCCGCAACCCCCTGCCTCCCTTGCGGCCTGCCCTCCCCCCAACTATCGAAACACTTAATAAACAACGCCTCCTCCACCGTCATATCCTTGACATAGTAAAACCTATGCCCCTCATTCGGCACCACCCCGTACGTCTCCCCCTTGACTTCATACCCCTCCGTCGACGCTATACTCTCCTCACTCGGAAGCTGTTCCTTCCCCCTATCATCCTCATCCCCATCCTTGTCGTTTCGGATGGGATACAGCAGATCCACCGCGATGAAATCGGACGGGTCTGTCGACCGCCAGTCCACCAGCGCGAGCGGGAAATCCGACGCAGTATGGCCAATCGGTCGCCACACGTTGATAATCTGGTACCGGCCCTTCAGCAGCTCCTCTGCCTCCTCTGGGGGCGACACATGCCGCCGCACGCGCGCCGCCGCCGCGCTGGGCGTCTGGTCGACATGCACGGACTGCACGGGCTGGCGCGGCGCGGACGGGTCGTGCTTGCGGATGGTGTGGTCGAAGAAGACGACCTTGGCGATGCCGGGGAGGGAGGACCGCAGGAGGGATTCGACTTCGGGGTAGTAACTGGCGCGGACGGCGGCGTCGGAGGAGAAGGATTTAGTGGTGGCGGGGGAGTGGTACAGGGAGAATCCGGTGGTGTCGGTGTTGAAGGAGGATGGGGGGAGGGTGCGCAGGTTGGTTACGGGGAGGGTGCGGGAGGTTTGGCGGTAGGATTGGGCGTTGACGTCGACTTTGGCCCAGGGTTTGGTGGAGAGGGTTGAGGGGTCGAGGTAGCGGAATTCGCCCGTGGTGGTGGTCATGGTTGCGTTAAGGATTTGTTTAATTTGAAAGCTGTGCTGTTCTTGGAAATGTGCGGCAGTGGTTGTATGTCGACTTGGATGGTCGCGGTTGATATGCGGTTGAAAGACTCGGATGTCACGGGAGCGGGATGCGGGGAAATTGCTTGGGACGGCGGGGCCGGCTTGCAGCGTCTGGCATCGGGTGGTAATACCCACATTTGAATTAGTAATCGCCCCCTTACAAATCGTCTACCGCGTTACCAGTGTGATTATTCTACCTAGATACCCGTTCCCAGATACCGCCTGACCTCCCTATTCTGACTCGGCGGTATCCTCCCTCCCACGACCGAGCTCATCAAAACAGGATCACTCTTCCCTGTAGCCGGATGCACCTCCAGCCCGTACGGACACTCCCCGGGCATATTCTTAGCTGTCTCGATCCAGCGATACAAGTCTACCTCCCCACTACCACCTTGGTCCTCACCCGCTTGCAACCCGCCCGTCCCAGCCCGTCTTTGTGACATCTGCCGCTGGAATCGCACCGCCATATTCTGGCCTCCTATATCCAACCCAGCAGATGCAATCGCCGTGGCAACGTCGTCCTTGGTCTTGCTCCCGCTCCTCGACCGCCACCACGACGGCCACTGGAACCGGCGGATCTTCCTCTCTTCGTCATCTTCCAGGTCTCCAAAGAAGTGGTATTCCTCCGACTTTTCTTCTTTCGTATCGCGCACAATGTCAGTCTTCTTCCCAACTTTGTCTCTCAGCCGACGGATTTGATTCCCTACGGGAGAGGTTAAGGGTGTCAGGCGTCGAGCGATGGAAACGAAGAACGAGTCGGGGATCGACCGGATGGCGGCGCCGAGGGGCAGGGTGAGCACGCCGAAGAAGAGCGACCAGCCCCATTGTGCGCCGGTGAGAGGTTCGGTCTGGAAGGGCTCGCCGCCTTTGAAGATGATGACGATTTGACCAGTCAATGTGACCAGTTGGACGAGCATGAACCAGGGGTTGCGCAGTATGCCGGCGAAGATGTTGAGGCGGTTGTCGCTACGGCGACAGCTGTGAGGGGAAAATGGTTAGCTGGCAAGCCTTGAGATAGGGAGAGTAGTCTTCAACTTACTTCCACTGGTTAAAGACCTGCATAAAGATGTAGGTGTTGAAGACAAACGCCTGATGCTGATAACCGTCCGTCTTGGTTGTGAAAAAGCCGACACCGACGTAGTGCAGCGTGAAGATGACGATCAACTGGTAGATTGCTTGGCCGATGATCATCTTCCACATGGTCGGTGACACAATGTGAAGGTTACGCGGCTCAGGCTGCCGCTTCAGGATATCGTCGGTAGGATAGTCCGTGGCAAGAGCGGCAGCGGCGAGAATGTCCATGATCAGATTCAGCCAGAGCAGATGGATGACAGCAAAAACGGCTGAGTCGACATCACCGACGAGCGCGGAGATGATGGTCAAGCAAGCAGCCGTAATATTGATGGTGAATTGGAACTGTTCAAAGCTGTTAGCATCGCGTTGCGACAATTTTTGTGTCTTCAACCTCACCTGTATAAACTTCTTCGCGGCATCATTGATGGTCCTCCCCCACGCCAGCGCCCTGACGATGCTAGCAAAGTTGTCGTCCATGAGAATAATCGAGCTCGCCTCCTTAGCAACCTCCGTTCCGCTGATGCCCATAGCGAATCCTACGTCAGCCGCTTTTAGGGCATACGCATCGTTAGTCCCGTCACCCGTCACGGCCACGGTCTCGCCGAGTTTCTTCAGCTGTCGAACCAGCCTCGCTTTGTCTTCTGGGCTTGATCGGGCAAGAACCTGCAGACGAGGCAGGATAAGATCAAGCTGCGCAGAGCTGAGCTTCTGGAACGTCGGGCCATCCAGTGCGATACCGCCCGCCGTGTAGATGCCGCACTCCGTGGCGATCGCTCGAGCGGTCTCAAAGGCGTCGCCGGTGACCATACGGACGAAAACGCCGGCGTCTTGGCACTTGCGGACGGACTCAATGACCTCAGGTCGAAGGGGGTCGCGAAGAGCCAGAATCCCAGCGAAGGTGAGATTCTGCAAGACACGCTTAAACTCTATCTCTGGGCCTTTGCGGCTTTCGCTCGGCCCAGTGGATTGGTCTTTCATCGCTTCCTGCGGAGGCCATGTCTCGAAGTCTCGGTACGCAATTGCGATCGGTCTTAACATCTGGTCTGAAAATCCTCGTGCCACGGTCGAAAGGCCGTTGCGGATTTCTCTAGTCAGAGGCTCTGCCCCCAAGCCATCCTCAGGGCTGCTGAGTGCATTGGAGCAGTGCGGCAGAATGACCTCGGGCGCACCCTTTACGAGTATGCGGTAGTGCTTGTCGCCGTGCCTGATGACCGTTGCCATGCACTTTCTGTCTGCGTTGAACGGGAAGAGATGTACAGGCGAATGGTTTGCTCGTTCCTCAGCAAGAGGTCTAGTACCAAGCTGTTCGCGTCCGAATCTCAAGAGTGCTGTCTCCGTACTGGAGCCAACAAAATCGCCCAACCCACCCTTATCGAAGGCGGTCGAGTTCAGAGCCACATTCTGTCCGAATAGCTTTCTCACGTCGGCCGAAAGGTTGTCGATTGGCTGCGATCCCACCTGATCTCCGAATGGGTACCGTGATCCAACGATCCCCGACACTACCGTCATTATGTTCTGTGTCAGAGTGCCGGTCTTATCCGAGCAAATAGTGGTCGCATTCCCCATGGTCTCGCAGGAGCGGAGCAGGCGGACCAAGTTGTTGTCCTTCAGCATCCTGGTGCAGGCGAACGCAAGGGCGACGGCGACGGCCAAAGACAGTCCCTCAGGAACACCAATGACGACAACGGTCACCGATAGCATGAAAATATCGAGGAAGCTTTCGCCCTTCGCCCGCGAATCTCCATCGAAGTACTTAAGCCGAACGAGCCAGCGAATTAGGAGAACGGTGAAAAATAGTGATCCGACCACGAAGCCGATGATGATGATTTGCTTAGCCAGCAGTCCCAGCTTGTGCTGCAGAGGTGTCTCCTCCACATCGTTCCGGAGAGACATCCTGATCCTTCCGTGGAGAGAGTTCGTCCCGACCGCTGTGACAAGGTATGATCCTATACCCTGTTCGATACGAGTCCCGCTGTGGATGAAGCAATCGCCCTCGCCTCTCGCCTCGGCGTCGCGGGCCGGTGTCTTTTCGACCAATTCGAATTCTCCCGTGAGAGGGGACTCGTCGCATTGTATGGTGAATCCATCGATAAGGATGCCATCGGCAGGTACAACATCGCCAGCCTCCAGCCGGACAAGATCCCCCACCAGGACCTCGAAAACCGATATTACGACGATCCTCCCAGACCTCACCACGGCGAGCGACCGATCTTGGTTCTTCTCGTTGAGCTTGACGAACTTCTTGTTTCTGACCTTGTCGTTGATTGCCTGTCCGAAGACGATGACGAGAATGGCCACTGCAATGGTCACGCCTTCGATCCATTCAAGTCTGGCTCCGCTGTCGCCCTCGGCGCCTGGTGCGACGGCTTCGTAGATTCCTAGGGCCAGGGAGACAATGTTGGAGGCTGTGAGGAGGAAGATGAGCTTGTCGTTGAAGGTGAGCCATGCGAGCTGGAGAAGGGAGCGCTCCCTTGGCTTTGGAAGACGGCTCTCGCCATACGTGGCCCGGCGATCCGAGTGCCCCTTTTCAGAAGCTTTGGCGTGGGAGGCTGGTTTGAAGATCTCGGCGACCAGTTCTAGACCGCCATGGCCTGTACTGGGAGATTGTGAAGGTTGAGTAACCAAAGGCTTGCGTGTCGTAGCGGCGACTATTGCCGCCTCGGCGGTAACGGCCCCATCCAAGACATCTTCGTCTATCCCAAGGCCGGCTCTGGCATCCGTACGCAGACCGTAGGCCAAGCCATCCAGCCCACCAAAGGCGCGGAGGGCCGAGAGACTGCGCGTCTCGTTGAGTTTGTGAAGGTGGTCTACCGAGAACGCGAATTTGCAGTCTGGGTTCTGGCTGCTGCTCTTGTCGTTGAAGTCAATTGAGAACTCGCTATCGTTTCCATTCGTATTTGGCGGTGGGGCTGGCGAGGAGGGCTGCTTGACCGGTGTGATGGTGTCGTCATCGCTCGGTTGTGCCATCGCAATAACTTGAGGTCGAGATTCTGGTCGGAAGTGGCTCCGAGCCCGCAAGTAGCTTCGAGCCCGTCAGACTGGGCGGACCCAGCTTTTTAGGGATCCGAAGAACCTTCATGGCTCTTTCCTGCGTCATCATCCACTTCAGCGTGATCGGCTACACCGAGTGCCAAGAGCGCAGCGCCCAGCCAAGCTCGGAGTCACTTGACAGCCAAGCCACGCCGGGTCCGCATCCAAGCATTGAGTGGTGCTGCCGCGTCGGAAGTGAGATGCCGTTGCGGGCCCACCCACGCCACCGGTGCCGTGACAGCCGGGTTGGCACTTGTCGCTGGGTCTCATCGGACATGATGTCGTGACGTTGCGACGTCGCGACGGGTTGAAGTGTGGCCTCCGTGGCCAGGGCAGTTGGGGTTGGAGATGCAATTGAGGTCGAAGAAGAAGCTCGTCGGTAAGCAGAGCCGCGTGGACGTAGTGCTGAATACGCAATGTCTGGCGCTCGACAGGTTGTTCAACATCGAAGCTGGAAGAGGCGCGGCTGCTTGCACACAGGGGTGCTCTTTTTCGGGGCGGTTATTAGCCCCTCGCCAAACATTCGTGTTTGCGAGTTTTCGTGTCGTCCATCGTATTGTAACTCAGTGGTAGGGAGAAAGGACGCACGTGGGACGGTCGTTGGTTGAGCCTGAGGTTCAGGGATGGAGACAGCAGTTCCTGCTGCGGGTGAACTGCTGCGGGGGCGGAGCATGAAATGAGGGGATAAGGAGGCAGGTACGAAGTTATCACGACCCCACAACTGGGCCGAGGCGTTTGCCGGTGCACACTGTTTTCACAATTGTAAAATAAAGGGCGTACAAACTGTCAAAAACAAAGCCGCATAAAAGAATAAGCTGTGTTCACATACATTATCTTTGCTTCCATTCCTGCTGTGGAACCTGTCAGTGACTGCGCCGGTGCTGCTGTGGCTGTGACACAGTGTCAAGGGAGACACAACAGTTAAACTGCGAGCAAGCATCACCCACTAACTCTCTTGGCGGCGGGGACAAATGGGACAAAACCCACGACTTTGAATGACTCCTAGGAACGAGGTAGGTCTGGATGATAGACAACCATCGAGCCCGGGCTCGGTCCCTGGACCTTCAGTGTGGGAACCGCGTCTATCTCGTTTCGTCGACCCAACTCACACTGCGCCGATCCAGAAACAACAGTTTTGGTTTCTTGAACTTGAGAACATCCCGTTCTGCTAAATCCAAACGATGGGTATAATATTAGAGCCAAATTCCATCCATCCAATCATGTAGACAAACCCAAACTCCTGCAAATCGCATCTCATCTCACCATATTACTTCCGTATATCGAAAATCATATCCTCCTATCCAAAACCCGCCCCCCGAAACCATCTCAACTATCAAAAATCGGTCCCAGCGCCGGAATCCCCCTCGACTCCAAATCAAACACCAAACTCTTCGTCATCTTCACATTACTAATAATCGCCACAGCCTCGGCCCCAAACTCCCTATACAGCTTCAAGATAATCGGCAGCATATTCACCCTCCCCGTGACAGAGGAATCCATAATCACCGGATCCGAATCCATCCTCCGCACCAGATCCAGAGTCCTGGCGCCATACGTCTGCAGCGGCGCCTTTGTCTGCCAAATCACCCTCATTTCCGGACGATTCGGGTCATCGATGAACGAAAGGCAGGGGCCAATCCCCGAGCCGGTGGTAACAACGATGATTTTGGGGAACATGCGCAGGACGTACCCAAAGCCGTAGGTCGGGATGCCGCGCACCCAGAGGTGGGTGGGCTGGTCTTTGATAGCGCCGCGCGTCCAGTCGCCGGCTTTGGAGACGAGGCAGGAGAACTTGGTGTCGGGGGTGTCGAAGCGGTCGGTGAAGGAGGCGAAGGAATGCCAGTCGCGGAGGGGATGTTTGGCGATGGAGACGCCTTGACCGAAACAGACTTTGGTGTGGTTGAAGTGTAGGCGGACTGCGTGCGGGGAGAGGTGCTCGGGGACGACTGCTACGCGGCGGAGGAGGACCCAGGGGTGGATAGTAGCGAGGGTAATGAGGATGAGGATCCAGAAGGCGGGGAGGTGCAGGAGGAAATAGGACAGGGAGGGCTCCTGGTGGCCGAGAACGAAGACGAGGGCCCAGAAGCAGAGGAGGATGGCCCAGTTGGAGAAGCGGTGGGTGAGCTCGAAGATGTCGTGGCGCTTGAAGCGGAAGGAGGGGTAGGCGACGATGACGATGGCGAGGAGGAAGGCGAGCACGAGCCAGATGAGGACGAGGGCGGCGGTGGCGAGCGGGGAGGGGACGTAGAGATGGGTGTAGACAGCCGCGAAGCCGATGTACCAGACGACGGCGGCGATGCCGGTGCCGCTGTGCACACCGCCGATGTGGAAGAGCTTGCAGGCGAGGCGGCGCAGTCTTATCGGGGCGGTGCGGGGGACCGCACAGACGGCGAGGAACAGGGCATTGACAACGAGCGGTTGGCGGCAGAGGCCGCAGACCGCGAGATTGACGGCGGCAGCGTTGACGAGGTCCAGTGCTGTGGCGCCTTTGACCATGACGATGACAAACGCGATGGCATTGCCGACGAAAGCGATGCTGAAAAGGCGGCGATAGACGTTGAGGGCCGTGTAGCGGAGGAAGCCGAGCCGCTTTTGCGTGAGGTCGTGGATCGAGAACTCGTCGCAGCTGCCTGCGGTGGGTGTGGAGCCATTTTGCGCTTCGAGGTCGCTGCCCGACGACGTGCACGTGAGCTGCTTCTCGTCCAAAAGCGCTGCGCTCGCGACCGACGGCTCTTTGGAGTGTTTGAGTATTGGGTCTAGCTTTGTCTCCTCGCAGGCTGTTTTTTCGGATGGTGTCGCTGATGCTCTCCGCTCGACACCGGCTGTCGTCTCCGGGTTGGTGTTGTTTTGGGCTGACTTGTCCATCGCGGAAAATGTTGTGTCCACTCGTGATTTCGTCAAAGGCGTTGACCAAGACCTAACAGAAACAGCAGATGGGAGGCGCCACCACGGCATATATGGAACCCATCCTTTCCAGCGAGTCCCGATCCGGATGGTAATCACACTTGACAGTCCCAGGCCCAAACATCGGGCGATGACCGCTTGGAGCGGCCTCAAGATCGCGGCGCATGGCCCGGCCTGTGTTGGCGGCCGTTAGAGCTCTCGGAGTTTCTCCCGCCAATGCGGCGGACCGCGGGGTGAAGCGGAGAGATAGTCCGGGCCAATCAGGGCCGCATGGTGTCTTCAGCACAACTACCCGCATCCCGTTTTGCATCTTCCTCCTGCAACCTGCACGCCAGTGTCCTGCCTCAACTGCCTTCAATGCCAAACAAAGCGATTGTCCAGCGCCGGGATTCGAGAAGCGCAGTCTTAAAATGGCGGATCATCGCCGATTGGGACGACGCAGCCGCAGGATCCGCGCTTTGACAACTCACAAAGAAAGGACGACGGCCACGGGCCGTGGTGGTCGACATCACCTCCAGCGTCCAACCCGCATCCAATTGTGGATGCAACACCCTCTGCCCGACTCCTCGCTTTCCCCGGATTCCTTTGTCGGTTTTCATAAATGAAACAGCCTCCTGGGTTTGGGAAGACGACGGCGAACCGGGTTCTCCCAGTGCGCGCCAAGCTCGCGATGCTGCATCCTCACGTCGTATGCAGCCTGAGGCGCATGCAGCATCGCGGCTCGGCTTCCAACAGACGGAGCTCGGACAAACTGAACTCCAACAACACGCGATACCAGCCACTTTCAATCAGCTCCCACCGTTCAATGTGTTGCTTCGTCTGGTCCATACTGTGAGTTCTGCAGACCTGCTGTGTGCTGTCCTGATACTTAAGGATGTAGGCTGTCGATCCTGCATCTCCTCTCCTCCCAGCACGGCATGTCTCGGTCAGGATATCGAAAAGAGCAGGTGATGTGACCAACCCGCTTGGTGCCCGATCAAATTGGCAAAAACGTCCCCAGCTCCCAGCGGAGCCATGCCGTCCCTCCCAACAAGTCTCACGCCAGTTCTGGACACCTCAAGACCAGCCTGCACGATGCAAACTCGAGGCAAAAGGAGAAGCTTGCTCGATAACAGGATTGAACTGTTGACCTTCGCATTACTGGATACAGGGGATCTGTATTAGTACGACGCTCTAACCAGCTGAGCTAATCAAGCCTGTTTTGTTGAGATTGTGGGTCGAAAACTGTGTTTGTCGATGCCGGGATCGTCGTAGGCTACATCGTATCGGTGGAGTTGTGGGTTGGTGTTTTGTGGATCGGTGGATTCTTGCACGGTGGACGGGTAAGTGGACTTGCTTCTGGATGGGAAGTCCCTGTCAACAAGTTCAGGTAGACGGGGGCAAGCGATTTCATTCTCGGGGACAAGTCGAACTAAAAACAACGCCTCTAAGGCATGCCCTTGAGGCCTCGCGCCGAAGCAAATACGCCTCCCAACCAGAAAACCATGCCTTCCAAACTCCGCGCCATGCCTCGTTCTCCCTGCTCAAGGGCCCTCGCTGTTGTCAAGCACGCATCAACGCGACAATCATGTTGCCAGCCTTGGGGAAGGTCCCCCCAGCCATCGTTGAACCTGGGCTGTGGCAGACCTCCCCTCCTCGCGCTGCCGCGCCCACAAAAGCCTGTGTCGCCGTCCTTCATGGCATCCCCCTTTTCTTGTGTTCTTTGCCCTACAGGCGGTCGTCTCCGCGGCGAACGCGAGTCACCCAGGCGCCGGTGCCGTCCCAGCCGAGGGCAGGGTTGTTGGGCTCAGCCTGCGTCAAGTCGGCGCGGCGCGAGACGTCGCAGTAGACCTCTGCCATGTGGGGGAAGAAATCTGCCGGTAGGCTGGAGAATTAAGACGTCAGCATGATCAAGTCCACTCGGGTTTCACTTGTCGGTTTGGTGAAGGAACGGGTGACCAAGGAGGCACCAACGGCATCAGGAGCCGAGAGTAATCTCCCCAGGATGATTCTTCGATTGATGGTGGCCAGTATCACTTACTTCTCGCGAGTCTGGCGCAAGGCCGCCCGCTTGTCCTGAACCGCCGTATTGCCGCTCGGCTCGTCCGCATCAGCGATGTCGCGAGCAAGGATCCGCATCGCCAGGCCCCACGTCTCGCCCTCCTCGCGGTTCGAGCGCCGAATCTCCAATGCGCTCGGAGCAGCCGCTGAGGTCCGGGCATTCTCTCTTCCCTAGGTGTTGATCTTGCCGTCGGCGCGCTTGTAGACGCGGGTCCAGTAGAATTTGTTCACGCCGGGCGAGACGGGGTTGGCGGCGCCCTTCCAGCGGGCGATGGTGGTGCTGGTCTCATCAGGGTCGGTGATGTTATCGGTCAGGAACTATTTGACGGAGAAAAATGTTAGAGCGACGCGGAAAAATGAGAGATCGCGAGCGGTTCCTGGGAAGGAAGCTACCATGCTCGAGGTGCTGCGCCAGCTCAGAGCAACCAATGTTTTTTTTGTTTTTCTTTTTCTTCGGAACGCGCCATCGAGAGGATGGTCGCTGTCGCCCAAGATGCGTCAAAAAATCCCAGAGGCATGCGCGGGGTGTCCCGCCAAACTGGGATTTGGGCAGTGAAGTATGGTCTAGTCATCTGCAATCTCTCCACAAACCAGCGGGTAAGCTCGCTCGCTCGGAGAATACAGGACTCATCTTCAAGCACCCAGGAGACAAGGAAAGCGTGATAGAGAGGCGCGGTGACGTTTTTGGGATATCTTAGGTAAGGGAAGCAGATTGACTTGCTCTCGGGCCGTTGGCAGGAGCAGCAGCGGCATAAGTGGAAGGACCGGCACTCGAGCCGAAAATGGCGTTGATTGACTGGCCAGACATTTCGGTGGCGGTCGGTGGCCTTGTTTTCCTTGTGAAGGCGTCACGGTGAACAAAAGAAAAAGTGTGGCCTCGGTGTTTTATCGCACCATCGCAGCCTCGTTGCCTCGCGGCCTTAAGCGAGGGCCTTCACGCCGGTGAGCGAGTCTCGGCAACGACGGATGTCATCCGATGTTTCGCGCGCTGCTACGCGGGTCTCGATCAAAGACGCGATCCTCCCCATCCTTTCCAAGTTGGAGTCCCTGAAATGGAGCATAGAAATCTCGAACCTAGATGATGATATATAGCCTCCTATGGGTACTATTCCGTTACCACAAGGGGCGGTTGAGAGGAGAACTGGCACCCACCCGAAGTGGTTGGGGTGGAAGGGCCGGGTAGGTAACAGAGACGCAAGGTGATGGACATAGTCTGCCCAAGGCTCCAATTGGGATGCAATGGCCGCCAATGTGTTATATATGAATTTCGATTCCTAGCCCTGCGGGTTGCAGAACACACCATCGCCGTCAAACGACATGAAGACAAACCCAACCCAAATGTGTTTACTCCCTTGCAGGTTTGATGAATGGCACCTTGGAGTCATAATGATGGACTTTTGTATTCCAGGTTAGTTGCAGGCTTCAAGTTGTTAGTGCTTGGTTCTTTAGGAAGCAAACGGGGAGATATTGCCAGCTTATATAAGCAAATGGGGCCATCAGCGGAAGCAGCCGGCTTGGCAACAGAGGCCCCTGGGAGCCAGAGTTTCCCACAGTAGTTCACAACAACAACAACGCAATCAATCCACAATTATCACCACTATTGGCCCCAAAGTGCTAGATTCCGACAGATATCGAGGGATCTTCCTCCAACGAGTGGTTCCCCTCTAACAAGTCCAGTTCCTCTGACTTCTTCCAATCGCCGTTGCTCTTGTGCCTTCGCTCGGAACAATCAAAACCGTGACTTGGCTACCAACCGATAGTACAATTATGCTCCACAGATTGTTGTACGTTTCACGTGTGCCCTACAGCAATACACATGTCATCTCTGAGTTGAGGGAGATAATGAGGTCGATGATGATTGCGATTGTGGTTACATTAGCAAGGCTAGTAAAGCGCGCATAGCGCTCTAAACCCCGGTGAGGCCCTCTCCGCGCTCCCACAGACAGCCTAGGAGTACCTAACGGTCATGGCGATAGTCTCGGAGACGAACTCAAGTTGTGCACACGGAGCTTGTGCCGTTCTCATCTCCGAACTTGACCACAATAGGGAGTGGGGCAACCTGTGAATTGGTGCCCCGCCTGTCCGTGTGAAGTTATTTAATCTGCTGTCTTTCAGCACCAAGCCTCAGCACTGTGCGAGATCACCCTGTGAGATCGCTGTGGTCGCACTCGGTCAATTGGCAAGAACCGAAGCTCGCGCAGTGGTAAGTTTTCCTCCATCGCACCTCCATCAACACCGCTTCAGCAACTTCCTTTCCCATCAAGATGGCTTCGCATAGTCCTTCCTCGGCGGCAAGCACGGCCATGTCGGCGCATCATAATCAATCAACTGACCAATCAATGGAAATCGTTTCCATTGACGATTCTATGGTTGACCAGGTCGTCCAACGCATCGTTGACGCTTCCCACGGCAGGACCGAACCGATCCTTAGCGTGCGCTGCCCGCCCAAGGTTGCGTGGGACCTCAGCGCTCGTCTCAACAAAGCCCTAATTGCGCGGGACGAGCCCACTATCCACCGATTCGAATACGATTACCAGTCCGGCATTGCGCATATTGAAACGGTGGAATCGATCCTGCATTTCCGCGTCCAGAATGGACTCTATCAATACATCGAAGTAAGCCTTCGTCGGTTCGTGGTCACAGTCCAAAATGCCGTTATTCGCCAGCGGATTAAGGGGATTCTCAATTTTGGGACATCTCGCATCTCAAAAGAGGATAGATTCCTCAAGCAGGGCGGCCTCGCGTTCGGTCCTATCTTGAATAAGCTGCCTTGCCTGGTTGGTGAGGTCTCGTAGAGCGAGCCTCGAAGCCACGTGGAGCGAAAGGTCATTCAATACATCGACAGCGCTGAGCGCGAAATTCAAGCATGCATGGCCTTTAACGCCCAGTATCCCAACCTAGCGTCTCGCTACGTGTGCTTGACAGCACCACCAACTCGGGTATTTGGGTCCGATATTTTGAAACCATTTATGACGATAAACTTATCGAGCAACCCGAAGGCGAAATCGGTCTATACATGTCCGATTTTCCCAGTCCTGCTAGTTTACCGCCGGCTTTCTGCCGCCCTTTCACTACCGAGACGGCTACCGGAGTCTCACGGTTTGTCCCCGCCCCCCTAAAAAAATAAATAAAAAAAAGGCTAACAGCGACAGGACCCCCAGGTCATTCTAACCTTCGAGCGGTTACGGAATATTGTTCTCAAGGCTCGGGCAATTCATTGGGGTAATTATGAGGAGGGCAACTATGGTGAGGAGGATAACATAGCCACCATAGTCGAGAAATCAGAGCGGCTAGAGCAAGAGCTGGAGCGGGAGCGGGAACGAGCGGATACAGAGCGGGAGCGCGCCGACATAGTAGCGTACCAAGTTGCTATGCCGGAGGAGAAGCTGCCTCAGATGGAGAAAAGAGTCTAGTGGAAACAATGTGTAAGGGAGACGGGTCAGAAAGTAGGGGTCCCTGGCCATCTAGTCAGCGGAGCAGACCGCATGCCTGGCACAACCAGAACACTAGTAAGACTCAGCCACTGTGGTGACGAAGTCTGAATCCTACAGAATGGTCTATAGAGAAGGAGGTTCTGGCTGGAAGCCAGAACCACACAAGCAATACAATCACAATCACACAATTGCAACCCCTTCAAATCCACCGAATCCAAAGAGTGTAGTGCCTCTGACAATTATTTAGGCCATGGTACCACATCGAAACCTACCCCCTCTTCACGCTTGTGTGTCGTACAGCGTCGGACCTCCGGAACAAAAAGAAAAACAAAAAAACAATGGCGTCGCGTCGGACCTTTGCCGACAGCGCCATGCAGATCAGCGCCATCGAGCCTGACGACGAATCCACGGCCGAGGATTTTGACCGGCGACTGACGATGCTGGAGACGATGGAAGACGATAGAAGAGACGATAGAAGAGACGATGCTAGACAGACACGAAACCCCTAATTGAATGGTGTTGCGAGGCAAGAGCCGGAAAGACACGATGCTCAGACACGACATCCCAATCGAATGCATCGCGAGGCAGGAGGCGGAAGTCAGCGAATTCGCCAGCTGCTTGCGCGGCTGGGCGTGTTGGTGAAGGGGGCCGTGGGCAGATGTCCCCCAGCCGTCCTCCCGCCCAATGTCGTAATACTTGCTGAGGTCGCGATATCTCGGGCGGAAGCGAAAGGGAGAGTCAGTCAGCGGATGCGGCAATGGGTGGTTGCAGAATCAAACCGCGTGAGAGAGACAGAAGGCTCTGTGCGGCTGCGCTTCAATTCCCTCTTGACCTCGTCGCCGAAGCCCTGGAACTCGGCTTGGGTCACGGGCTGGGGATAAGCGATGGCGAGGTGCGTAGGACCGCAACAAGATACCATGCCATAGGTGGCTATCAGCGGCGGTAATCGCAGCTGGATTGGTCGATGAGGAATGCCTTGACGTAAGAAGCGCGTGAGGGACGAGGAGGCAAGGCTAGCTAATAGGCACGTAAGAATTAAGTGCCAGAATGGAGCGACCTGTACGAGGCCCTATTAAACACGAGCTTGCCAACATTTGGGGGAGGCATGGCGGTGAGGCCATCAACGGGCGTGATAGATATGTTACAAACCTGGTGTCAGCTTATATAAGCAATTGGAGCCATTCGCGGATGTAGCCGGCTTGGCAATAGGGGACCCTGCAGGCCAGAGATTCTCTTCCACAGAACACAATACACAACCATCACCACAATTGGCCATGAGTGCTAGATTCTGACACCTGGGCCGCCATGCGGCCTGGCCCGAGAGATTCCCCGCAGGAGTGGTCTGGTGAAATAGCTATTTACGCTTCTGGTAGAAATTCATGCCAAAAAATGTGACGAAGGCTTCATCGTCATCCGCACTTTTTATCTGCCCTCAATCTCTGGTCCCAATGCCCGCGCCCCGTCGTTCCTGCGTCTAATAGGTTGCTAGTGATTGCATTCTGACGTTGTTCTTCGGCTGGGTGGGGCTCGCAATATTCGCAGGGGTTAGTCCTTTCCGGATTCGTCCAAACTTTTGCTTTTCCCAACCAGTTTTTCGGTCACTTCCCTGCCTCTGCCCTCTTTCCGCAGGCTCACCGCCCAAAGCTGTTCTCGCGACATGTCGGCCGGCGGAGGTCGATCAGTGGACAGAGATGGACAGCAGAAGGTTCAACGGCCTCGCTACCGCTTCGCAGTTCGACGAACCATGCCCCAACCGCACCCCGCAAACCCTGCAGTCAATCACGCCCGCGCCAGAATCCGCATACGTCATTGACCCCGAAGCGAAAGCACGACAGCCAAAAGCCAGAAGCGACTTCCTCCAGGGATATCTGGGCGACAACCCTCCCCTTATCGCGAGCTCCCTCCAGGAATGGGGGAGCCCCGAATCGGCGGAGTCGGTTAAGTTTCGGATCTTCGGGTTGCCAGGCGTCCACCGCGGCGGCACCAACGATGCCCCGTCAATCAAAAGCCTGTACGCGGTCGACGAGAAGAGGGTCCAAACGTTGCAATGCGTGGCGCGCGACCTTGGGTGGTCGGTTTACTGTGCCCGAGTGATGGCCAGATGGAGGGGTCCAGCAAGCGAAATCCCGGACCACAAGAACACCATGTTCGACTCGGGTCTGTTGGGATTCCTGCACTCGTACTCCTTTCAGCCTGGCGTCGACTACGACTTTGGCGTGGTGTCGGTTACCACCATGGACGACAAAACGGTACTTCCTCCGGTGGATCCGATCGTCCGCCAGCCACGCATCCCTTTCATTTCGCACAGGCATTTCGTTCAATGGGATCTAAACCTCCTTGATTTCCCAGCGCCCTCACAAGGGCCGGAGCCACAAGCAGACAAAAGAGGTCCTCATTTGGTCGAAAAGAGATGGGAAAGATCTGTGAGTCTCCCCCTTTCATGTAGTTTGGGTGAAGCGTAGAGTATTTCTATGGGCTAATGCCTTCTCCACTCAGGCTCTTCTCCTCATCCCCCTCTTCAAACTATGGGATGTCTTCAGCCGCTCCATCCGACGGAGCCACTACGGAGATGACGGCTTGAGCGCACTCGCCACTCATCTGGTTGGGTTGGCAAATGGTTGTGAGCCTCCACACCCGAACCCTGATCATCATCAGCGGATCGTTGAGACGGCCTATAATTCAATCGAGATGGTCAACGAGGATTTCTACACTTGGGAGGGAAGCGCACGTTCCTCTTTGCCTCGGCTGATCTCACATATCCTTCAATTCGCGATTTGCCAGCAAGACAAGAATTTATTTTGCAAGGTGGTATGGCGGGCACATCCCAATTATGTCACCGCGGATATCCAATTCCTCGAGACGACCCTCCGCATGTGTTACGAGACGGGGCAACTCGACTTCGTTGGTGATATGCTCCATGACCTGTACGTTGAGGCCCACCGTTGTACCATTCACTTGCTAACAAACAACTGCAGGCTCAGTCGCCTGATCGCAAGGCTTAGCCACCTTCATCTCCGGCTACGAGCAGTCAACTGTTTTAGTGCGGTCATCGACGTACCTGATCTTCCGGCTTATTACCTCATTCTTGGAACTCCCGAGGTGATGATAAACACCGCACTGGTATCTGTCGACGATGGGATGGCATACATCAAGGCTATTCTCAAATACAGCCGGGCACAAAACCCAATGAAGATGTGAGACATATCCGTCCGTTAGCAGGATGTACTGAGTCTAACTGTGTTATAGGATTCTAGATTGTCTAGAATCAGATGTGTCTTGCCTCCCAGCAGTTGGTATGCTACTCAAAACCAGAGACACGGAGCACGCACTGGCACTGGCGAGTCAAACTCCCAATAACAGGATTAGCACCAATATCTTTGAACTGCAGGCCACGAAGCTGTTCGAACGAGAAGTTTTCACCTTCTGCAGCCACATCGTCTGCCATAGGCAAGTAGAAGGCGAGGACCGGTTTGACATTCAGCCATGTCAACTTGCCGGTTTCCTGTCCGCGCTGATCATCATCCAAAGAGGCCAGGTCTTGAAAGGATTATTAGACGACCTCAAGTCTTCCGTCAGTACAATCCCGGGGCTCGCGGAGTTTCGGCAGTTTTGGTTCCCGTTTTTCGGTGCTCTCCGAATGCCCGATAACGTCAAGGATGGACTCCAACGACAATGGGTGACCTTCGCCGGCGCGTTGCTGAAAGAATACATATGCCAATTCGCCGCGGAAGAACAGAGCAAGCGTTCGGATGTGGATGGTCTCGAAGAGTTCTGCAACGCTCTTGCGAACCCATACATGAGGGAAGCGAACTTCCCCTGGGACGAGAAACACAAGTCAATCATATCCCACTTGAAGGACGACCCAACACTCGAATTCTCCACGAACCGTTCAACAGACCCGCCGAGTCTGAAAGTCGTCAAGCTCTCGCCGTCCAGACCGGGCCAACTTCTGTACCTAGCCAGGGTCAAAGAAGAGCTTCGATCAAAATTGGACTGCGAGCTAAAAGGTTGGATAATGCCCACGACCTCAACAATCCTCAACTCTTTAGAATTTCTGGACATACCCAAACCGAAGCTTTTCTCGTCGGTGGATTGCGAGGCCGCGCTACGACAGAACTACACAGACTTCATGTACGTCGAGAATGCCCTCGGCCGCTGCTACCCAGCAGACTACAGGGAGAAGAGTGCTTGGATGGGGTTCGATCCCAGGGAAGGAATTCGAGACGAATGCAACCACGACAGGTTGGACCCCATATGGATTGCGCGACTTGATCAGCACCGGCGCGGCGTCAAACTCATCACGCCGGAAGATGATCCGGTGTATGGGTTTTCGGGGAAGGGGTGGAAGAGGAAGAATGTTGAGAATTTGGTTGTATTGACGAAGAGGCCTCGGCTTTCGGACTCGGCTGAATTGTCGAAGAGGACTCGGCTGGTGTAAGGTTAGTGACTAGAATGGTGTGCATTGCGTTGGCGTTTCATTGGGGACTTTTGTAGCATAGAGGGGCTGCGGGCGTTTGGCTGGCTGGCTTGAGAAGGCATTGATGGAACATAGATTCCCGCGTTACCAGTCACTTTCCTTTCTGAAGCGAGGTGTGACAGACGCGTACCAGGCGGAGGCTGAAGAGCGCCGAGAGCATAGGCCATGTACGCGGAAGAGAGCGAAAGCAGTGAGGGGTATACGAGTGAGTTTCGCAGTTCCCAATCTCAACAGAACACCTGAGTTCACTCGTGGTGTAATAGATTGAGCTGTGGTGGCGGCCGCCCCTACCTCGAGCAAACCGCTCGGTAGGGCTCAAAAAGCCCGTAGTTCGACTTCTGTTTCTTTTTCTTCATTTTTTTGTGTGACTTTCTTTGTTATTCTTTTGCCTCACCTTGAAGTCCTCGTATACAGCATGTAATCAAGACGAGGTACCTCATAACTCTGGATACCTATCGTTCTGTCACATCATCCTTGTTATCTCGTTACCATCACTCTCTCCTGCTGCTCCCTCAGCGTCTCAACCTCTTCCGGGTCCGAATCCCCCTCTTTCAATTCCACTCTCCCCCCTACGCATCCTCTTCCTCCACTAAAAAATCTACCACTCTCGCTCCCTCCCTCCCGCACTAGCTAGTCTTTTGTCACCATTCACGCTACCGTCATCATCTCCTCCCCTCCCCCTTTCTATCATCAACCCGATCCAATCCTTGATTGCGGGTTGAGCTTCTGGATGGGATGTAGTGTCACCTGATCGATGGTGCCTTGAAATTGGAGAACCCGCTGCTAACAACAAAATGCATTGTGCGTTGTTGGACAAAGAACACAGTGCAAAAAAGATGTGGCTCATCACTCATTGCCGCAATATCCATTTGTATGGGTTTCCTGAATCTCCATGAATCCGAGCACCCGCTACTGACACCTCATCGCCCCCGTGCTATCAAGCGTTATCGAGTACACCTGGTGGCCACACCTAACCTTCCTCGAAAGCGAAACCGACAGCGCCGCGTTCCACGTCTGCCGCGTCAGCTCCATCGACGCAAACGTGCCCACAGTTGGCTCGCGAAAATGCGTAACACCGTGTCTCTCCAGCCAGAAAAGCTCATGTCTATCGGCCTCCCATCCTGAGCGCCCGTAGAGCTTGACATGGTCAATCTCGTTTTTGAGCGCTGCTTCCAGCAAGGTGGGTTGGTTGTTGTAGGATCCGACGCGATACCAAGGGTCTTCTTGGCCCTCGACTATCTCCACGCCAAATGCGATGATGAATCGGTTGTCTTGCATTGTGTTGTCCCAGTCCGTCTTGAAGAGGTGAAAGGCAACGAACGGGGCGTTACCGCTTCTTAAAAACACTCTAGCATCGTTGTCCCAGCTGTCCGAGGGCGTGGTCGACACGTATTTGAAGTGTTGCGTGTTGAAGTCCGAGCCCATGAAGTCGAAGGCAGCTTTCATCGTGTTTGAGATCGCGTGTGCCATTTCCGGGTGGATCTCCTTGCTCAGATACCGAACCGCAGCCTCCGTTCGTAGTCTTGCCCTGTGCTTTTGGTTGTATATTATGTTTGACCTCACTCTTGCGTACATCCCGTTGCCGTAGTGCTTCACGTAGACACCGATGCCTTTGTCCCCTTCTTGCCGAACGGTGTTGAGCGGCAAGATCAAAATATCGCCGTCGACATCAAAGTCAAATGAGATGTGGTAAAGAGACAAGACGATCCGGATTCCTTTGTTTGTTACTGTGTACTCCGGATTGTCGATGCCAATACGACCAGAACTGAACTCCGGGGCAGAGGCAAACTCGTCCGGCGACTCTGCGAGAAAGCCCCTATATTCCTCTTCGCCCGCAGACTGCCAGCAGAAAATACTCAGGTCATTGGTCTGTCTAATGATCTCTTCTTGGAGGCGCGCGAACGCCTTAGGACCTTCACCGTATATTAACGGCATACTAACACCAAAAATGCCAAGCAGACAGTAAGCCACATCCTCACGCCGTGTCGTCTCCCGCCCGGCAGCCCACGCCATACGCTGGCAGATGGGAATAGTCCTCATGGCAGAGCGTCCGTGAAGGACGTCCTCGTCGATGCGCGTAATCTTGCAGATCTCGTGGGAAAGAGCCTGCTTCGTCCCGCGCAAACACCAGGCCTCGTCGTAAAATCGCAGGCTTTTTGGCGCGATGAGCTCCTGCAAGGTCCAGCCTCTAGTGAACCATCTGCACTGATCAAAACAGTCTTCGGTCGACTCGTCGGCTCCGAGGTCGGCGAGGTAGGCGTAGCAGGTCTGGGCTGACGCATACCATTGGAACATGGAATTGATTGCCTCTGTTAATTCGCTACTGCTCGATTTGTCAATGCAGCAGGTGTCGACCCAGCAGTAGTCGAGGCCATCGTCGCGTGCCCGCTGGCAGGCCTTTCGGACCTTGTCGAATCCTTGGGTCGTTCCCGATTGAAGCAGCCCCTCTTCCGCGTCTCTGAAGCTGGGCTCGCCTGCTTCCCACGTGTGTGAGAGGATCCCGTAGGCGGGTAGGTCGCCGCCGATAAACTCAGTGACCTCCAAGGTCGTAGTGTGGATCAATCGCATGGCGATTTCGTGGGCGCTAGGGACGCCGTCCAGCAAACGAGGTTAATGGTGGAAGAGTGAAGAGGTTGGAAATGGGTGCGGCGCAGTGAGCCAATCGGCAGATCGAACACCATGAACTTCTCCAATAAGCGCTAGGCAATTTTGGGAGGAACGCTGCAGCTGCTGAACATCAGAGGAGACTAGGGTCTGCGTTTCGCACTTGCTGCAGGGATAATCCGCCAACGACACTGTTTGATGATGGTCATATGAACAGGGAACGTGCTTTTGATATTGATTGTGACACTGCGCGTCTGAAATCGGTAGGCTATCCAGATCCAAACCACTGCCAGACCTCCCGATTTTCTTTACCGAACAACAAGCCGCAACTCAAATAAAGATGGTAGCAGTAACACAAATCCAAAATTTCCATCCGACGAACAACAAAACAAAGGACAGATGTTGAATATTACCCCCAAGACGAGGTACCCATGCCAGGCAAACAGAACCCAATCAATCACTTCAAATCCTTCGCAGTCATCTTGTACGGCTGGGGATCCACCGGGACAAGCGTCGCAACGCTGACATGAGGCCAGGTCAGCATGTTACCTCCGGGCCCAAAGTTCAAGTTCACCACCTGCGAGTACTGGATCTGGATGCCAGGAACCTTGATCACCTTCCCCGACGCCGGGACACCGGTGTCCGGAGCCGTGATGGCAAACTGGGGGGTGGGGGCGGTCGAGTCCGAAGCGATGTCGGGCAGCAGCTCCACGGTGGCGTTGGGCGGCAGCTCGGGGACGCGGACGGTGTACTCAACATGCTCAATCCAGAACCTGGCCGTCACAAAATCGGCGTGGGCGTTGGGGTTATCGCCCGGCTGCCTGCCGGGGGCGACTGTCGTCCCAAAGGTAGGTGCAACCCCAGGCTTGGCGGGCTGCGGGCGGCCGCCTAGGAACGCGATGTTGGCCGTTCCGCCGCCGCTGAGCTCAGACTTCGGGGGTCCTGTCGAGACTTCAAAGGTGGTGGTTTCCAAGACTTTGGCGCCTTTGAGGGCCCTCTTCAGGACGAGATTGGGGTTCTTGATGATGTCGCTCGTGATCGTGCCCTTCTCGATGAACTTATCGAGGTTCTGTGGAAGTCGCAAAATATTTGTCTTGCCAGGTGTGGCAAACATGGCGGGGAAAGGAATTTTGCTCTGAGGGTTATCGATCCTGAATGGCGTGGTGTCGACGTCGTGGATGTTGGGCCCTCCGGGAGCGCCGCCGGTCACGCTCACGCTGTCCTTCAGTGGAATGAAACCTTGTGCGTTGATGGTTGTACCGTGGGGGATAGACGCCATGCGCACTACGCTGGCTCGCCCCCCCTGGAAAGTAGCCGCAGGAACGCTGAGCCAGACACCGGTCTCGAAATGAATGCCAGAACCAGCAGTGGTGCGCGGCTTGTTGCCCAATCCAGTAGACTCGTCCTCAACCTTCTGGACTGTCTGGAAATAGGGCATGCCGCCGAGAAAGATATCGGGCTGATCATTGAATCCGCGGTTCGGGATCGAGCCGAGTGTCGACCCAAACGTCATTTGCTCCGTCGTGAGATTCAGCTCCAGAATGTGATCGGCGGGTCCGCTGTCTGGAGTTCGTGGAACAGTCGTGCCCGGGAAAGTCTTTGGGCGCCATATCAAGTTGAACCCGTTACCAGCATAGGCACCCTTGAAGTGGGAAAGGGGGAAAGGAAGTGGATCTCGAGGGTTTGTTCCCGGACCTCCTGGTTCGTGGAGCTGTTCCCGGACTTGCTTTACCGAGCTCTGCTCTTGTGCCGGCTTCGGGCCGGAGGGTGGGCCGGATGGACCAGGAGAGAGCCCGACCGCCGCAGCGGCAGCAAATTGGAATCCCCGGACATCGAGCAAGGGGGCGGGGTTTTTGATATTCAGAGGGGCAATCACACGCCCGTCGGCGGTAACCTCGCTAGCTGGCATGACGATGTCGGCAGCCGCTGGCTTGCCTGCAAAGATGTGGTTTGGTGCGGAGAGGGGGAACGAGTCGCAACGCGGTCTAGAAAGCTGTCTGGTCGTAATGATGTTGCCTCTGGCGAGAGGTTAGTATATCTAGGCAGTTGCAATCTTTATAGAGCGGGGACAGCGGCCGACCGTCATGCCTCTGAGACATCATACCCGACTTTGCAGCAAAACGGTGTCGAGGAAAATCGATTCCCGACCCAATTCGGTCCGCAGTTCGAGTCACGTCTCACGGATCACTGCAGCCCACTGCCAACCGATCAGAGACGGCGCGCACCCGTTGATACGTTGTTGATACGCTGTTGGTGTCGGAATACAGTGCTGAAAGCGATAATCTTTTCGGTGGCTGGCGGATAATTACTCTCGTATAACTCTTGCGTCTTCTGCACGAAGATTCTGAGCGTCGTTGTTCGTCATGAAAGTGGAAAGTGTGACCCTCCGGGTTGATGAGCTTAGGTCCCTGCGTATAATTGGCGGCAAAGTCCGTCTTGTTACCCCTCTCTGCATGCGATCGGGGTTATAGTCGCACGAAGTACAGAGCAGTGGTTGGCGAAGTTTCGGCCCCCACGCGCAGGGGGCGGCGTCACAGGAGTTAATCTTCAGCCTTACCAGGCGGGGCCTCAGTGTGCCTTCACCGCTCCTACTCGTTCCTCGTTCCGAATCACCACAGGCCCGGACCCCTCTGCCAATCAACTCGTTGCCCCTTCCGGATCAACTGCGGGGGTTTCGTAATTGGATCTGAGCCGTTGGTCGAATCCTCTTCCTCCCCGAAGGCAGGTAGCCGAGTATTGGCGATGGCGGAAACTTGCTGTTTCTTTTCGGATGTCTAGTGTACCCGATTGGCAAACTTCCGTCCCTAGTCCAAGGTACCAAGGGTCCAACAGAGACCCTTCACGTTACCCCGCTTCAAGTCGTGTGCAATTCTTGCGATTGTGGTTGGCAGACGTGCGGGCGAAAGCACACACCATCGACTCATGAAACGCGGGGTTGGTTGCGATGCCGAGGCGTGCAGTTGGCGATCTCGCGATTGCCCTGATGCAGAAGCGATGATTGGAAAACGCAGTGAAATCCGGTTGCGCCAAGATCTGTGCTCATGAATGTGGCTGGCTGAGAGAGCACAACGTCGGAATAGAGGCAGGAGCCCTCGATCGGGCCTTCCTTCTCCGATCGCCGGTGGTCCTAGACAGACGCAGTGAGTTCGGAACTGCAAGAGTCCCAGCTCCACGTAGAACGGGCCCAGGACCCAAGAGAGGAGCCAGGTACCCGATAGCCTACAACACCCGAGGACACTGCCTAAACCGCGTGATCGTTCTGGGATTCCCTCTGCAGCGACCGGCCGAGAGACTTCGGTCCCCTCCTACTCTGGGAGCTAGTTTCTCCCAGAACTAGACCAAGAGAGGGTGGCAACTGCCCTGCATAGCTCAGTATATAAACTCAGTGCTCCCTCAGGCCTGTCCAATTTGAACGGATCAAGCAGTCTAAAATCTTTGCACCATTTTGACACACTTTAGCTGCCAACCACAAAGTATCCATACCTAGAATAAACTTGAATATGGCACCAGAGGCACAGGTTGGACGATGGTCGCAGCCGTTCGAGCTCAGCAACGTGGCTGTTCATGCTAGCCTGCTACCCAACGGCAAGGTCCTGTACTGGGGTCGGCGCCAAAATCCTAAGAAGCCCGACGCAAATGCCCCCGCGAAGACCGACCTCCCGTCGCTCCACGAGCTCTTCACCAAGGCCTTCGTCTGGGACCCGAAAACCAACCAGAGCAAGCCCACGGCCAACTCACCGCGCGGCACTGATGGCAAGGAGGTGAACCTATTCTGCGGCGGCCACGCGTTTCTGCCGGACGGAACGCTGCTCATCGCCGGGGGCCACATCATCGACGGTACTGGGGTTAATTCAACATGCATTTACGATCCAGCGACAGACACCTTCACCCCCAAGCCCCCAATGATCGGTGGCCGTTGGTACCCTTCTGTCCTGCCGCTGCCCGATGGTCGTGCCCTGGTGATGTCGGGCAGCAAGACAAACGGTACTGTCCAGAACATTTCACAGATTTGGTCTTCGAATGGCTGGGTCGAGGTGACCGACCCTTTGAACCAGCTAGATCTGGGGAGTCACCCAATCTTGCCCCTCTATCCGCGGATGCACCTGACGCCAACCGGTCGCGTCATCATGGTGGGGCCACCGCAGCAGTCGTGGTTCCTCGACGTCGACAAGAAGCCGAACTTCAAACCGGGAATCCAGGCCTCAGCAGTCATAGGGGCCTGGGCGAATGCGGGAATTGCCCGTGCAGCCGGATTCCGTGACTACTGCCCCACGGTCCACTACGACACCGGCAAGATCATGTACATTGGCGGCGGCGAGGAAAACGTCGGCAATGGGCCGACCAAGGAGGTTGAGTTCCTCGAATTCGACCAGAAGAACCCCCAAGCAGTGCCAAAGTGGACCAAGTCCCCGTCGTCAAACTTGAAGGTCGGGCGCAGACAGTCCAACGCGACCGTGCTTCCCGACGGGACCGTCCTCGTGACCGGAGGAACTAACGGGTCCGGCTTCAACGACTTGACCCCCGGAGCACCGGTGCACCGACCTGAACTCTGGGACCCCACCACCAAGAAATGGACCGACATGGCCGACGAGAGCGTGGACCGCTGCTACCACTCCATCGCACTGCTGCTGCCCGACGGCAAAGTCCTTTCCGCCGGCGGCGGTGAATACGACGGTGCCGGGCCCAAAGACAACATGACCAACGCGCAGCTGTTCTCCCCGCCCTACCTGTTCAAGGGACCCCGCCCCACCATCGCGAGCGCACCTTCCGAGATTGTCTACGGCGAGAACTTCACCGTCACCCTCGGCTCCGCCGACCCCATCGCCAAGGTCAGCTGGGTGCGCCTCGGCTCCGTCACGCACTGCCGCAACATGAACCAGTCCCTGATGTTCCTCTCAATCGCTAAACAAACCGGCCCTAGCCTCTCCATCTCCGCCCCAGCCAACGGCAACCTCGCCCCGCCCGGCCACTACATGCTCTTCGTGCTGAACAAGCAAGGCGTTCCCTCCGTCGCCAAGATCATTCGCATCGCCCCACGCGGCGGCCTCCACACACTGGCCACACCCGCCCACAGACCGGCTGCCGAAACCCACTGCGTGCAACAGCAGCCCAGCCTCGAGGACCACAAGCAAATGTGCATCGCCGAGCAGGACCGCCCCCCTGTCGTCATCGGAATCACTCCCATCTGCCCGTACGGCCTCAGCGCCTGCTGGGCGGGCGCCTACGACGGACTGAACCGCATGCGAGACATCGACGTCGTCAGCCCGATGGCCAACCAGGACCACTCGCTTGCGTTCGTGTACCTGGGGCATGACGGCCTCCCTGACATTGATGCGTGGCGCAAGGAGTTTGCGCAGACGGTCAACAGCTCGTACAAGGTGCGCGGGATTGAGATGACGCTGTCGGGGGCGGTGAGTGTGCGGAAGGATGACGGGAAGGAGCAAGTGGTTCTGGCTGGGACGGGGACAAGGCCGCAGGTGCTGCTGGCGCCGTTCCGGGAGGGGAGTCAGATTAAGTGGGATATTGCGACGGGGGCGCCGAAGCCTGTGGATGAGGCCGAGGCGGGCGCGTATGGGCGGCTGCTGAAGGCGTTGGTGGGTCGTCCGAAGGAGGTGCCGGTAAAGGTTACGGGGACGCTGCAGCGGTGGATTGGCTTGATTGCGGTGTTTTCTCTGGATGTGAGGAAGTTTGAGGTCTTGGATGCTACCTCGTGATTTTGTTGACGTCAAAAGCGTTTTGGATGGAAAAGTTTGGATAGTTTGCCCACCCCATTAAAAGCCATTCGTTAGTCTCCGGCCACAAGTGTTGGCATCCAAGTCAGACTCGGAGTTGTTAGACAAGCTCACCGCCATTGCTGTTATTATCTCTGGATAGCATCAATTCAGAAGCTACCTAGTTATCTATGCTATTGCAGCAGATGATACCTACAACAACGGCCAAGACGAAAGTAACTAAGCAAACATCTTGAGGAACTTCTCGTCAAACTCCGTCTTGACCCGCTTCAGTGCCTCATACACCTTCAGAAGACTCTGCCCTTGCTCGGAACCTACTACATCCTCATCCTCACTGACCTCCTCAGGCCCCGAATCTGACTCGGAGGTCTCTCCATCGTCCCACGAATCCACCACCACTTTCTTTTTCTTGGTCTTCTCCTTGACTTCACCCTCCTTACGCTGCTCACCAGCACCCAACACATCTCCCTTCTTCCCCTCCACGCCCCAATCCTTCGCGGCTGCACCACCCTCCTCATCATGAACCGAATCCCCATCGGCCCCATCAAGATCAAGATCAAGGTCTCCTGCACCTCCACCACCAGGCCTCATAAACTCCTCCATACTCGCCACGATACTCGCGAGAATAACCGAGAAATCTTTTAGCCTGAACCACACGTCTGCCGCGCGGATGCCGTTCTCGCGCTCCAGCAGCGTCGTATCGCCGTGCTTGAAGAATTCCAGGAGATACGAATTTGATTTTCGAGAGGGAGGCAGTTCCAGGTCGAGAGGCACGCTGGGGACGACGCTTGCCTCGAGGGACACGCCGGCGCGAGCGGTGGAGCAGAGGTCGTGGACTGAGGCGAAGTGGCTGTCTGTGAGGCCTGAAAGGGCGGAGAACGGGGAGCGGACTGTCACCGGGGGCAGGTGTGGGAGTGGTAGGGTTAGGAGTTCGGAGGTATTGGGGGCGATGGTGTGGTGTGTGAGGGGGAGGGCGTTGTCGGGGGTATTGGTGAGGTGTTGCGTGGCATAGGAGCGGGCGTAGTCGCGGTAGATGTTGATGACCTCGGCGTTGTGCCGGACGAGAATGGTCTGGGCGGAGGGAGGTAGGGGCTGTAGGGCCGCCTTGGGGTTAGGGCAGGTCTCGCGCACGAAGAGGTGGCTCAGTGTCAGGACGAGCTCAAGCGCCATCTCGTTCCATCGGTCGGCGCTCATGCTGGGCGAGTAAGCGGCGCAGACCTGGTGGAGGTAGCCTCCGCGCAGGAGGGCGTGGAAACCAAATGCCGCCGACTCAGTGTAGTGGAGGTGACTGATCAATCCGGAGAAATTCAGGGGCGCTCCGGTGGCCGAGAGAAGGCTCTGTCGGCGGAGGTAATCGATGGAGAAGCGGAGATGGTGGACGATGGACATCCTGGCGTCCGGCCCGCCGAGGTAGAGCCAGTTCTGCGTTAGCAACGCCTTGACGGCACTGGCGGCAAACTCGGAGTTGTCTGTCCCGTTGAGCAGGATGAAGAGCCGCAGAATCAGCGTCACCGACGTGGAGAACTGGCCGCGCAGATCGGGCAGCTTGGACGACATGATCTCGAGCGCGCGGTGCGGTGCAATGTTGTGGAAGACGACGTTGCCGAGCACGTCGAAGCCACGGCGACCGGCTCGACCTGAGGCTTGGCGGAAGTTGAGCGCGCTCAAGTGGATCGAGTCGCCAGCGAAGACGACGGTTTTGCATGGCATGTTGATGCCCATGGACAAAGTTCCCGTTGCGACGACGACGGTTAAGAACCCCTTCCGGAAGAGCATTTCGACCCTACATCAGTTATTATTCAGCATCCAGAAATATGGCGCAACGAGCTACCGGAGGGAAACTTACACCTGTCGGTACTGGCGGTTCAAGCCGGAATGATGCACACCGATCCCGCGATATAGTGCCTTGATCAACCACGGATGGACCGAGTCGCTCCATATCGACCGGATTCGCTCTTCCACCTCTTCTTTCGAGGCCTTAGTTGTGTCTGCAAAACTGAACTGTGCCAATGGTGCGTTGGGATCAAAGCTCTCCCATATGCTAACCTCCCGGCTTGCAGCCTCGCGTTGCGACTCTGCCTTCCCAAGGTCCTTGTCAACGTTTGCGGGGCGAGCTCGAGGGCCTTTGCCGCCTTTCTGTGTAGAATCTACCCAGCGGTCATACTTTTCCATTTTTGTAATCCAGGTCGGGTTCGTGGCGCGATACTTGTCCTCAGCTTCTTCCAGGGGAATCAGGATCTGATGGGCAATGGACTCGCAAAGCTCGCGGTCGTAGTTGAATAAGATTGCCGGGAGAGCACCCCTTGCGCGGAGATCCGTCATGAGGGCGAGATGCGAACGACTCGACACCAGCGGCCCCGTCGTGGTCGTGCCTTGCTGGATTTCACCTTCGATGGCGGGTGCATTCTCCCCGATTGTGTGAAAGTGCGACCTCGCCAGAGCTGCAAACCGTTCGCCGCGTATCTGTGCCCTCAGCGCGTCAAATGGAGATCTCGGATCAGCCATCCACTTGGCTAACTCAGCCTTGAGCGCCGCCTCCCATTGAGTGACGGTGGACTTCCGGACAGCATCAGCAGCCGGAAACACGTTGTTGGGATCCAGGGATGAGGGCAGTGCATATTCGGCATTCTCAAGCTTTTTCATGCACCTCCAGAGGCCGAGACAGTCTCTCGACTCCAGGCTGGCATCGTTCAGCGAGCCCCAGTCCCTCCTCAGGCTGCCGACCGGGTGAACATAAAGGAATGGCGTGCCTTCACTCCTGCCAGGCCCAAGCTCGGCATCCACCTCAGCATCTAGTCCGGGGAAGTTAATCCGTTCAACTGGTGCTAAACCTGTGAATTCGGATACGGCAGGTGGCGGGTCGTGAATGAACTTGCGGAGCTCGGAATACCGCGACGAATGCACAATCATCTCAAGCTCGAAACCCTTGACAGCTTGTGCCCGTTCCAGCCACAGCTTGAAATCCTGCGGGTTTGCGACTGTAGCAGAAAGGGCGATGATAGGACACGGGGCCAGAAGGAGGAGCTGTTCCCAAATGACGCCTTCGTCGGATTGCCCGATGCAGTGGACTTCGTCAAAGATGATGCGCTTGATGCGACGGGAGAAGTCCTGCGCCCTCTTGGCATTAGAGGGTGCGAGCAGAAGGGTCTGCAGTATTGAGGGAACTGTCACGAGGATCTGACATCCCTTAGGGTTGTTGATACGGTAGTCCCTGGTATACAAGGCCCAGACGGATCGGCCCTTGAGGTTTCCGTACTTCTTGGAAAAACGGGCCTGCACCTCGGCGGCGATCTGGTTGACAAGTGCCTTGGTTGGCGCTACGTACACCAACACGTCGTCGTCGTTGGCTTGTAGCACCTTCTTCATGGCGTAGAACGAGATGAATGTCTTGCCCGCGGATGTTGGAGCAACGGCGAGCACGCTCCTGTTGGCGTCAATGGCATCAAGCACCTTGCGCTGCCACGCATCGGGGTTGAAGGAGGGGACACGAGGGTCAGGGGCCGAGTCAAAGGATCGCTCGAGATACGGTCCACAGTGCTCCAAGAGAAACTCGACAGGTGTCGATCCGGCAGGGACCAACTTCGCGCCTCCGATATCGACAGGCTCAAAAGACAACGGCCTCTTTGCGATATCCGGTGAAGCAGTCAGCGGCCCAAAGGCAGCCTGCAGGGCGTGCTCAACCACGCCAATCCGTTTCACGACTTGTTCAGTCAGAGGGAGCCTACGGCTGTCGATGATTTTGGACCAAAGCATGGCAACGAGAGCGGGGACTGTTCCAAGAATGATGATCAGCGTAAAATCCTGACTCATGAAGGGGGGCTCACTTACCAGCTGATTTTGGCGTCTGCGGGCTCCTTTGTATCTGCAACAGCACGTTTCCGAGATAGAGCAGCACCTCAGAGCCGATAATCTGCTCGTGATCTGAAGATAAGGATACCAGATACTTCTCGGCCTTGAGAAAGCGATTGACCAATGAAGGTTGTTTCTCGAACTCCATGCATCGCTCCTTCCATACCGCGGCAACTGACCGAGACAGAATGGCAAGCTTCTCCTGCTTCCGGGCGTCTCCGTGCTCAAGGGCTTTCTGCTTGTTGCTCTTGGGCGCTCGCTTGTCCGCCCCTGTCTCCTTTGCCTTTTGTGCACCTGCAGCGTGTTTCGGCGGGGGAAGTTTCTTCTTCCCACTCCCCGTCTGTTCAAGGACGGTAATGATCTCAGGCTCCAAGACCTTCCCGGAAGCGCCCGTCAGGCTCGCCGCGTATTCCATTGTACCCGCCATTTGTCTTTGGTGTCTCCTTGCCGCTTTGAAATCCAACGGTTTGGCGACATACTTGGGATCGAGAGGTTTGCGCGCATTGTACCAGTGCTGCAATTCTTGGAAGATTTTTCCCGAGACAGTGGATTCAGTTATATCGCTATCTGGGCGCAGCCGGACGTCTTTGAGGTATTGGTCCACGATCGGGTGATTGAATGGGAGGACCGATGGCACCATTTCGGCTGGCTGGTTCCCAGTCTGTGATACTGTCGGGTTCGATATCGCCGTGGCTCCGTCTGTCTGGCCCAGCATGCTTAGCAGCGCGGCTGACATGTCGGTGTTGCACAGTTTATCGACGAGCTTCGTCATCTGCACGACCCGCGGCGAGAACTGTGAGGGGAGGGCGGTGTTTGATTTCAGCCAAACGGAGATGTTGATCAACAGACGCCCGTCAAACATATCGAAGGCGTCCCATTCACGGTCCGCAAAGTCTCCGCTGAGCCAGGACGCGAGTCCGCCTCGAGCAGCGTCAAAGAAATCGGTCAAGAACCGACTTGCAGTATTCATGCCTCCGACCGGGCCCTCTTTGGCAAAGCTTCGCTGTTCGAGACTACAGTGGTGCAGGGCGGAGAGATGAAGAAGAAGGGCGACAGCTTGCTTGTGCCGGGGGATCTCATCTGTGGTTTCGCCTCCGGTGCCTGTATCCACGGGAGACGATAGTACGGATACAAGTGCAGACAGCGAGATGAACTCCCTAGCTGTGAGATCTCGGGCGGCGTCAAGTGCGGCAAGCTTCTTCATGGCCTCAAGCATCGGCTGCGTGGCGGAAGGCGGGTCCGTATGGCCATGTGGGTGGTCCTGCTCATGGATGGGCGTCATTTCGGCGCTGGGGGTTACCACGGGAAGGTACACCTAAAGCAGGCAATTAGCATCAATTGAACATGGAGTCTTGGCAGCTGGATATCCAACCTTGGAGCTCTTGAACTCAATTTCCTCGATAAAAGCAACACAGTACCCAGCAGAGGACATACGGTGCAGCATCCCGAAGGGTGTTGCGCCGCCCTGTTTGCTCTCATTCCCCGCGTGCGCACTGGAACCGAGGAAAAACCGAAGAGTGTTAGCGTCGAGATATCTCCGGAAGGACTCGCTCTTGAGACCCGGAAACAGGTAGCTGAGGGTTGTAGAGTTGTCATCTCCGAAGCTGACGGGGCGAGAGAGGTGTTGGATGAGGACTTCTCGAGCAGGCGGTATTTGCTGACCAACGAGCATGAAGCTTGAAGTTGGGCAGGAATGCAAATGTCCGACTCATCAGCAAACCAGAGGACGTGGAAGACGCAGCCACGGTCTCTCAGCTTCGCAAGCAGCGTCTCAACAGCATGAGCGGCGTGGAGAAGCTGGAATCCATCTGCAGCGGATTGTTAGAATTGTGGAAGTGAGGAAATGGGGATCAACTTGCAGTCAAAATCAACGCCGGCGCTGTGGACACAATGTGCCAGGAGGGCTTCGCCGTGGATGCAAAATAGACTTTTCCCGGCAAAGTCGCCAACAATGTCGAGATTGATGGGCTGCAGTGATGCGCGCCACTGTTCGAAGTCTGCCATCTTGTACCTCGTTGCCTCGGGAACAGGAGGATGAGGGATACAGGTTGACAACACGGGAGAAAGGTGCGAATTCTGTGTTGAAAGTTGAAAGGCGGTGCGGGGTTGCGTTAACCCAATGTGACGCACGAGGTGGGCCTCACCGCCAGCGGTGGGTCCAAAAAAATGGTGTTCCAAACGCGTGTTTCAAACGCAGGGTGCAACGAAACCGCAGCCACGCGATCACGTGCTTTCCATATGACATCGTTAGCCATCGCTGAACTAGAACCTTTCTCTTATTCCTCTCCTTTTGCAAGGCGAACCGTATTCCTGGTGTAGGATTTTGTTTTTGGAGCTGTTGCAAGCCACGGTTATCTGTGGCTTTGCAGTGGCGTATTTCCCGCTCCCTAACACGAGGCAATGATTGCAGCCTCCAGAATAGTCTCCACAATCAAGCATCATTGCCAAGAACCGCCCCATAATTTGCAACAAGATTTCTTCGTTGCACTGCGCTTTTCTTTTGTGCTTCTGTGGTGCTGACTCACGCAGTGACGCCATTGGCCAGCAGTCAAGCTTGCCCACCAAATTGCTTGCTGCTTGCCTAACTTCTCAGGCTTGCATTGATTTGACTTGGCGAAAACAGCATCTCTCCTTGAAAGTTCAACAAGCGTTTCGTGATTCTTGATAACTCAATCCCGGCAACCCCGACCTCAGTGCGTGACATCAATTGGCATCTACCGCGATTACAGCGGCACCAAGCTCTTCTTTTCCACCTTCCGATCGCTTGAAAGAAACTATGGATCCGGGTCCCCGCAATTTCAGAGATGCTGACTCCTCAAAACGCCCCTCGATCCAACCACCTCCCGAGGATTGCACAGTTTGCTCGTATGAGCGGCTTAAATACCGTATCTACTACGTCCATGGAAAGGCAGGTTCGGATATGTGCGCCAAATGCCAGGCTCTTGAGCAGGTGGTCCGGTTCTGTATCGACAAGCACATTCTCGGGTTTCCTCCTTTAGACCACGGCGTACAGAAGCGAGGGAAAATAAGCTGGTTTGCTTGGGATGGGCGCTCATCAACCCGATGGTGCGACATCAGCTGGTCTGGCTGGGGGATGGACCGCTGGACCACGTTGAAGACCAAATTTCGTGTATTCAGCCTGCCAGGTGAGACCAGAAGAATGACAGATCATGGGGATGCAACTATCTGACACGATGCATGCACTCCCAGGGTCCCCTATGCCATTTCCGGACATGTTTGTCAAGCCTGCGATCGCTCCGCCTAATTCCGCCGAGTGCGTTGCCGATGTCCGCCGGTGGATGAGCACATGCGAATCCAGTCACGGTTGCTTGCAGAAGACGCCACACCCCCTGCCGAAAAGGGTCATCGATGTCGGTTCGCTCACCTCACCTGTTGTGAGAATGATTGAAACCAGTGGGGAGCTTGAGAGATACGCTTGCCTCAGCCACTGCTGGGGCAACTCAAGGCCGGCCTGCATCACAACAGTGGAGACCCTGGAGAGAAACAAACGATGTATCGGTTGGGACCTCCTCCCTGCCACTTTTCGCGACGCCATTGACTTCACGCGGCGACTGGGCCTGCGTTTTATTTGGATCGATTCGATTTGTATCATCCAGAACAGCCCCGAGGACTGGCAGGAGCAGTCTGCGCTTATGGCCAGCATTTATGGAGGTGCCTACGTAACAATATGCGCAACATCAGCTAGTAGCGACGATGGAGGCTGTTATCTACCCTCTGCCCCAGATCCCTACCGTCGGGGGCTCACGGTTCAGGGACTCAATAGCAAAGAGTATACGGTTTGGGTCGAAACTCATCTCAAGGAGCGTCATATTCCATACTGGTCGGAAGCCAATTTTGAACCCAACCCTCAAAAGTTCCCGCTCATGACGAGGGGTTGGACCTTTCAAGAGCGTTTGCTTTCAGCGCGTCTCATCCATTTCACCGCGGGAGAGGTGATGTGGGAGTGCTGTGAACAGTCCTCCTGTCAGTGTCCTACCAATGACATGGCTCAAAAGGTCAACGCAATTGACGATGACAGCCTTTTTCTCAATTCCCTCTGGATCAAGAAACGGCATGTACAAGCCACTACAAATGACCCCCACCCGAGCAACAGCGAGGACAACTGGCGCTATATCGCTACGCTGTATTCTGCTCTCCGCCTCACCTTCAGCAAGGACAAGTTACCAGGGCTTTCAGGTACCGCAACGCAAATGCAAAGCCTTCGACCCGATGACCAGTATCTTGGGGGCATTTGGAGGAGCAATGCCTTGGTCGATATGCAATGGGTGCGGGAAACCACCAGTCCGCACAGCCGCACCAAACGACCGGATAAATGGCGCTGTCCGTCCTGGTCATGGGCAGCAATCGATGGCAATATTTCGTACCCGTTTCTCACCGTCAGGCCGGACCTATTCTGCACCATTGTCGACGCCTCGGTCACCCTCGCCGGGTCTGACTCGACGGGAGAATTGACCAGTGGCCATATTATACTGACAGGGCCTCTTGTCGTTGCCACACTCACAAAGATGAGTGAATCCGGGGAGGGCGCAATAGAGTCCAACAAGATCGAAACCAAATTTATTGTGGACTGCGAAGACGACTTTCAGGAGGGGACGCCCGGGAAGCTTTGGATTGGTGACAATCTTGCCTGCCTGAGACTAGCTGGCGAGATTGACCCACCGTATGATCTTCGAAGCTTTCCTGGGGACTTTTCTCTGGTCTTACGATTTCGAATCGAGGGTGTTGATGGCGGCCCGCCGACTTATGAGCGCGTAGGCTCGATCCAGGCACATCCTGCTGAGAAACTGGATGAGTATTGGTATAACAAGGACTTGCAGCCGACGACTATCAGGCTTCTGTGATCAGTTTTTGGGGGAGTACACGGGGGCCTCGGGGCCTATGTGAACGATGGTCATAGAAATGAGGAATCTGGACCGGTGACAACAGGGATTGGGGTTCTGGGTAGTACAGAACATGATATTGGCATTGGCCAACTAGCCATTTCTCGAAGCGGCTTCCAGAACCCCTCGAAGAAACAGCCGACAAGGATTTAGTGCCAGATTGGTAAGTAATATTCGGTCACATTCCTACACCCGAAAGCTCTAGGCCCATGCGGGAACCTCTACTACCGTCAAGCTGCTATGATATGCGGCCATAGCCAATCGGAGCGCAGTGGACAAACCGGGATAAATCACTATCACAGCGGCACATGAACGTGGTGCGGTCTCACCCGCACTTAATTCGACTACACCGCGCCCTCGCAACTCCCGAAGCTCCGCCTAAATCACCCAATATCCACCCACTCATTCGATATTAACCTGGCTAAGACTGCAGCCACTTACAACTCTGTCAGGCGGGAAGCGTGCCCCTGATAAGTCGCGGCTCGACTACGACATGTCGCTCAGGGGTTTATATTCTTCAACCTCCCATTCCTCGGCGTCTCTACCCCCACCTCACTGGTGACCACCACCAACACCACCGCCAAAATGCTCCAACTCACAACTCTCCTCCTTACCCTCCTGGCGGAGCGCGTCTCCGCCCAAGGCGGCTTCCCCATGATGCGCTTCAGCTGCTCCCAACTAGTCGTCGACCGCATCGACCCCCTCGTCAACCCCGGGCAAATCCCCTCCCCGCACCTCCACCAAATTGTCGGCGGCAACTCCTTCAACGCCTCCATGGACCCCGCCACACACGATCTCCCCACCAAATCAACCTGCACCTCCTGCACCTTCAGCGAAGACTTCTCCAACTACTGGACCGCCGTCCTCTTCTTCCGCGCCGCCAACGGCACCCTCAAGCGCGTGCCCCAGCACCAAGAAGAAGGCCTCCGCGGCAACGGCGGAATCACCGTCTACTACATCCCCACCAACAACAAACGCACCGCCATCACCGCCTTCAAACCCGGCTTCCGCATGCTCGTCGGCGACGCCGCCTTAACAACCACCTCCCCCGCCCGCAAGGTCTGCCACAGATGCATGCCCACCTCGGGCGACAACAGCAATATCAACTGCGGGGCGCCAGACGGGCAGACTCTGCCGAAGACGCCGTGCGTGGGGGGTATTCGGTCGATTATCACGTTTCCGACGTGCTGGGATGGGAAGAATACGGATAGTCCGGATCATAAGAGCCATGTGACGTATGCGAGGGAGGCGAAGGCGAATGATGTCGGGCCGACGGGGACTTGTCCGGAGAGTCATCCTGTGGTGATTCCCCAGGTGATGTATGAGGTTCGCTGGGATGTGAGTGTCCGCTTTGTTCTTTCTGTGTGGGGGTCGTGGGTGTGTTGGGGGAAGAGCGGTTGGGAAACGGTTGTAGGGGAAGGCTGCTGACATGTGACACAGACAAGGGGGTTCAATGACAAGGCGATCTGGCCGACGGATGGCTCGCAGCCTTTTGTTTGGAGCACGGGGGATCAGTGAGTTATTTCTTCCTGGCTGCTGAGGGGCTGTCAAGGGTACTTGAGTATGAGACTGACGACGAAATAGCCACGGATACTCGCAGCACGGCGACTACGTGTTTGGCTGGAAGGGCGACTCCCTTCAGAAAGCTATTGATGCGCGCTGCACCGGCGATGTGTGCTCTGCGCTGCAGACTCAGACTGTTGAGGAAGCGGAGAAATGCACCGTCAAACGCCAGGTTGACGAGGACTTTGATGGGTGTAAGTGACCAGATCCATCTTCGTCTTTGCCCGTATGTGAGGTGGACGCAAGTACTAATGATCCTCTAGGGCTGAAAGCTATTCCTGGGGAGCCTATGGGCGCGGCTTAGGTTTTTCGACCTTTGAGTTCCATTGTTGCCGAGTTGTGCCTCACACCTTGAGATATTGTATTGATCAAGTACTACCTTACACTTCGGGATGGAGATGAAGAAGAAACAGAAAATCCCCCATGAAACCTGAAGCTCCGGGGAACTGCCAATCTTAATACTTTGCAACCCGAAGTTACTGCCCAGGAGTCACGGGCCCTGACTCTGACGACAGTAACACCGAAACGAGTATCGCTATATACAAACGGTCAGTATGGTTACCGGACGAATATCTTTGGTTTATGCCTTACCGACAGCGGCAATGGCCGCCCATATGCCCTTCTCAATACTGAACTCGACGTTTGGGGGACACCATCTGGTACATGATTTTCAGAATGCGGTAAAAACACTATGGCGTTCTGCAGTGCGCGGCACGTACCTCTCTCCGACCGTCTCGACATAGCCGGACCAAAACAGCCACTGGGAGATGTAGTTGATGACAACAAATACTGTGGTGATGAACAAGATCGCACCCCTTGCCGACGGCAGCAGAGAATTTTGAGCACGTTTGTCTGCCGCGGCCCGGTTTTGCGCCAGCCGTTCCAGAATCTCGCGAAAGCGATCCCTGCTAGGACCTTGCTCGGCCTCCCGGATCCTCAGGTTTTGCGCTTCTTGTTGTCCCTGGGCCCAGCGAAGGGAATTAGCGATACGAACCCGAACGGGCCGAAAAGATAGGCAGCGGCCGAACAGACGACGGAGAAGAGAGCGTAGACGACTGGTTCTGGTAGTGTGGTTTTCGGCATTCTCTGGGTCTGTATGCCGAGAAGACTGCGGTATGGATTCGACAAGACGATCCAGGGCGGCTGTAACTGCGATCGTGGTCCCGATGAGAGCTTTATGGAACATGGCTGAAACAAAACCCCTCTCCGCTGGAGCCCACCCTCGAGAAACGGGTGCAGTTCGATGTTGGTTTCGGTCATGGCGGAGGCGTCCCAAGCATCTGGTGAGCCATTCCTTGATTCGGATCCACGTTCTCTTCCACAGCCTCGGGCGGGCCGTCCCAAACACCGAACTCTCCAGGGCTCGCTGCATTTGGAACATGGCGAGGTTCTTTGCCCTGCCATCCTCGGTAGAGGCACTTCCCGGCGGCTTCTCGTAGAAGTCTCGAAGACTGTGCTCCCTTCTCTCTTCGGCGAAGAAGATTCGGCGGAGTCTTGTATATTCTTGTTCGTCGGCATGCGACCAAGCAATCGCAATGAGTGAGAGAGTGCTCGGAAAGAGGAAAATGCAATGCAGCAGCGCCCCTCCATACATTCTCGCCGCGGCCGATCCGCCGTAGAAAGGGAGCAAAGTACCCCGGGAATAAAAGCCCCTTTTCCCTCCCACGATTGCTGTCTTCCAGATGCTGTAAACGCTGGAAACCTGCAGGACGAGCTCGCTGACGCCAATGTTCAAGGCAAAGCCTGTGAGAAGCTGCTTCGCTGTCTCCCTTCCATCCTTGAGATCGTCGTCAGTGACGTCGGGATCCTGAATTTCGGGTCCAAAAGAAAAGTACTTCCTGAGCCAGCCCCCAGCAACCCGCCTCCACCGCTTCACCCTCTTCCTCTCAAACCACGGCTCAGGCCCAACCTTTCCCGCCTCCCTCGGCAACCCCATACTCCGCTCCGCCTTCTCCCTCCCCCAAATCGAAACCAGACAAAAGAACCCCAGCACACTCGGCCGCGCACACAGCAACAAGCCCACATACCCCGTCGAAATCCCCCGATACCCCTGCGTACGCTCCCACAACACCGCCGCCGCAAAATTCGACACCAAATACAACCA
>Ga0247758_1000327_pt1 | contig 41932 bp, 40 predicted proteins | sample UWRJL156409C4_FD_180950 | JGI IMG/M metagenome (GOLD analysis project Ga0247758, IMG submission 180950) | Plant litter microbial communities from Arlington Agricultural Research Station in Wisconsin, United States - UWRJ-L156-409C-4 | ecosystem: Environmental > Terrestrial > Plant litter >...
CCTTGAGTACGACACGTTCCACATCTGAAGACCTTCCGCGTTACACAAACGCGGCTGATGAGCCGTATTCTACTCCCCAAGTTCGCTCCTCAATGGAGACCACATCGTCTTTCAACCCCGATCTGTACTTGATCTCCGACGGTTTTCGTCCCGCTCCAGAGCTACCAACATACACCAGTCGACCACCATCGTTTAGAGGGAGGCCCCCATCATACGTGAGCAGGCCGTCGAGTATCCGCAATGTCTAAATTCAGGCAAAGACTCATTATTTCACATGTATAAGTAAAGAATGGCCTTGGGCTAGCTTGCTATTAAGTATTGGACATATCCCAGTATCACGGATGTCATGACACGGAGTTAAAGGGAGTCCATCGAGGGTTCAATGGACATTTGGGAGGCTGGATACCATATGTTTGAAGGACTTAATCTATAATTTCGCTTTGTACCAGTTTTCTGTCATTCTCATCTCATGCCTACCTATCTGACATGTGTACTCATAGAGTGACAATTTACCTTAATTCGTCTTCTCCTCTGGCGACAGAAACCTTTGCCGGCCATGTCATCTTCCCCTCTACATACTCCTTTGGCCAACTAACAAACCACCCCGTCACCGTCTTCCTCACCTCCTCATCACCAGGATCATTCTCAAACAACGGCCGGTCCATCTTTTTCTCCAGCACCTTCTCCACCACGAACCCGCGCTCCCTCGCCAGATCAAAGAACTTCAAGTCCTTGTGCTGCAACCACGGCCGGTACGATGTAAACACCACAAACGCCCTGCTCTCCTCCGCCACGCGCATCGTCGCCTCGATCGAATCCAGGAGATGCCCATGCTCGCTATGCCGAAACAGTAAGTCCGCCAACACCAACACATCAAACTTCTCCCCCTTACCCTCCTCCCCCTTCCCATGCAAGTGTGCAAGCACCTTCCCCGCCGGCGTCCCCCACACATACCCATCCGCCACGATCCGCTCCTCCTCCGGCTTCAAAAGTGAACACTCCTCAATGTTCCGCCACATGTTCGCCACCAGATCCGGATCCGGAAAATCAGTCACCACCACCTTGCGCGCGCCCAGCGCAGCGGCCACTAGCGAGGGCAGCCCCGCGCCCGCGCCGAGCTCGAGGACCGTCCGGTCGCGCACCAGCGACGGGTGCTCCTCGAAGCGAGAGGCGACTACGCGCGAGCCGTTCCAGAGGTGGTGCGCTTCTAGCGGGGAGTGCCCGACTAGGTGCAGCGCGATGGGTACGCCGGACTGGGTGAGGTATTGCTGGGTTGTTGGCGGCGGGGAGGGGGGGTAGAAATCGGTGGGGTCGTCGAAGAGGGAGAATCCGGAGTCTTCTTCGGTGTGCTCCGGGCCGACGGCCGGGGGGGCGGCCGGGGTGGTCATTTTTGGGGGGGTTGACTGAGGGGTTGTTTAATGTTCAGTTGACTGAGGAGGGAGGGGTTCGGAGCCTGATATTTTGGGGAGCGGAAAATTTATGGTGGAGGGAGGGGCTTGGCTTGGTTTGGTGTACCAGTTAAAAAAGGGATCGAATGAGGTATATGTGAGACTGGAGAACGGTCAAATTTTGTCTTTTATGTCGTCCTTTTTGCGTTGTGCTTTGAGGTTTGTGTTGAAGAAATCTCTCGGCGTGGGTGAGTGAGAGTCAGGAAGTGAGTGAGCCGAGTTGAGCCAAAATTTTGATTTATGCGCATTTGGAGGTGAGTGGAACGCTGCCCACACACACTGCACGGCGAGACTCAGCTACGAACATCAATTAAGGACCAGATCAAAAGGGACAAAATAAGATCTTAATCTAGTATTTTTGGTCAGTTCTATGACGGTGCAATGCATGTAAACCTATGCCACCGATATAACTCCAATGCTCACCTGTTCATACAGGGCGGGCTGTTTGTATCAATCTCGATCCAGGGGAGGGGACGATGCAATACCCCTAGCCAAATCGCCGCTTAGCCAACTCTCTCAGCTTCTCAATAGTCCCTTCTTCCCGCTCCCTATACGCCTTGATCCTCTCGTCCCTCTCAGCCGTCCGCGCCATGGCGATCTCCTCCCGCCTCTGCTGCCGCTCCGACAGCTTCTGCTTCTCGGTCGCCAGCATCTTTTTATAGTCGGCGACCCCTCCCCCTCCACCAACGAGTTCCTCCTCTGCAACCTCATCCCCGCCGGGGGACGGGTCGCGGAACGACCGCATCTTCTCGTTGAGCTCTTTCCGCTTCTCCATCTTCCGCTCCCGCGTGCCCGCATCGGCGCGCGGCGCAATCTCATCCAGCCGTTCCTTCTGCGCCTGGCGGTCAGCCTTCCTTGCACCGCGCAGCTCCCCAAGCCGCGCCTCCCTCTCCTCAGCGTTCGTCTCCCGGCGGAGATCCAGGTCCTGAAGTGTAGGAACCCCTGGGCCCCTGGGCCGTGATATCGACGACGCCGCCCCAGGAAGCAAAGGACCGTACTCCTCCTCCTCCTCATCGCCATCACCACCCCTTTCCAGAACCCTCTCACCCTCCCCCGCGCTCCCCTTCCCGTCGCTCTCCGCTCCTCCCTTACCACCCTCACCCTCACCGCTCTCACCAACCTCTCCATCCTCCCCCCCAAACTCCAACCTCACTCTCTCAAACGTCTCCGGCTCATACCACCCCTGCGCCAGCTCGCCACGATTCCACTTCCCCATAAAACTCTTCCACCTCCCACGCACCTCCGCATCATCCAACTCCCCCATCACCAGCCCCTTCTGCAGGTCTAAATAGTGCCCAAACAGCGGCTTAAACGCCTGCAGATCCGCCCGCAACAGCTGCCTCGCATTATACGGAAGGGCCACCGCTTTCACCGCTTTCCCATCTGGCTGCTGCAAGTCCGATTTCCCTTTTGCCCCGTCGCGATCACGGTGCGACGACCGGTGGTGATGGCGATGGTGATGATGATGATGGTGGTGGTGGTGGTAGCCGTGCTTCTCGTCCCTCTCCCGGTCTCGGTATTTCTCGCGCTCACTGCGTCGATGGCTGCTGCTTTTTCCGTCTCTGTCTGCGCGTGGCGAGCGTGACCGCGACCTTCTGGGACCTGATTTGGACTTTGACCCGGGCGGGTCTGCTTGTGGTGATGCCATGGCGGGCTGTATCTCCAAAAGATGCAACGAAATCCTAGGAAGCTATCCAAAGTGATGTCTGTCTTGCGGGTTGCGTGAACGTGACTCTGTTTCGCGTTGGAGGTTGAGTGTTGTGATGAGTGGGATGACTAAGCTTGGCGATGAGCTGATGAGTTCGACTTGAATATTGGGTACAACTTACTGAAACGAGATTCTTGTCTGTGCGATGGCCTCACACGCAATTCGTTACGAGGTATGCCGCGGGGTATCTAGAGTGGTCTATTCTTGGGCGAGTGTTTGCATCTTCTAACTTTTCACTACGGATGTTGTGCTCAATGAGAGGCCTTGGGGTTCGGTTTGGTGCATACCCGGTTTGATGCATATAGACGTGTCCGATGCTCTGTTGACAGCGGACACAACTATTAATATGTAGACAGTCTGTATGTACTTTTTAGAAATTATATATAGAACGTCAACCTTGTACTAGATCTGTCACCTGGACATAGATATAAACCCCAACTCCTGAGGCAGCAGATAAGCACATCAACATGGCTTGGCTGCCTCGGGTATCATTGATTCAGAGGCTTCCTTCCACCTGAAGACATTTTCAAACCGCTAACCAAGTTCGCCTCGCTTTGCATATCGCTCAAGCATACGGACCAACCAAGCCCGCTGGCTTAACTCCTGTCATACCCAGTTGCCCAACAGGACTACTGGGGCGAAACCAGTGGCGCATTATGCACAAGACATCCGATACACTCGCAATCATCTCCGCAGGGGCATGAGTGAATGTTCCCCCCACATGAGCCGTCCATTCTCAGTGGTAAGTTCACGAAGAAATAATCCATTGTCGATAGTGACTGCTCCTCACCCACAGCCGACCCGTCACTCGGTGTGTGAGCTTCAGGTGGAGATTCAGGTGCTGGCACCTGTGTTGGGGTGGTCTCCGTATCGCCGCCTCCGCCGCCGCAACAGCTGCTCCGGCTGCCGCTTCGACTTCCGTTGCTCTCGGTGTATGCGTTGTTAACGTACTGGAACATCTGGTCGTTAAAAGGATGGGCCAGGCAGCCAACACATTGGCAGCCCTCGCCACAGCCGCATTCGTGACTCGTACCCAAGCCAGGAGTGGTACCATTGGTCGGGGTAGTAGGCGATGGCACGTCGATTGATATACCTGGCTGGGAGGCAACCTGCTGCCACATTTCCGGGTTGATAGGGTGCTGCCAGGAACCGTAATGAGCTGGGTAAGTAAATATCGTGGGATATTGGAATGATGTCTCGATACCTGGCTGCTTCAAATCCATCGGAGGGTGGAAATGTGGAGGGAAGGCCTTGTCGTAGGTTTCCTGGGACGCCGGGATGCCATTGGGTTCCTTGTTGCCACTACAGCAGCTGCCCCCCGTTGAGTTGGCTGCGCCGTTGGTTTTTGTTACCGGGGGTGGGCTCAGCTCTATCAGGAGCCCCGAACCGTTTAGAGAGGATGACCTGCTGTGTTTAGAGCCGTTGCTATACGCAGGGGGCGGCATTGTCGTGCCAATATGTGTGCCTTGTGATGGAGAGAGAACATCCTCGGTTTTGATTTCCCGGATAGGAACCGAATGCGGCTGTGGGAATTGCAGGCCCATCTCGAACGGCGAAGGTGTCGCGTAAACCAAACCCTGTGGCGATGTAAATGCCGCCCCTGAGGCGGGTACGAAGGGCACGCCGGTCTCAAAACCTGGCAGCAGACCAGGCGGCGGTACATGGGTGACCATACCATTGGTCACCATGGCCATTGTAGTCGCATCCAGGCTGGCGCCGGTTGGTATTACAAAATTGACCGACATGGGGTCTATTCTGCTCAGGATCACAGGGTCGAATGATTGTTTCCTAGCATTTGACCTTGGTCCGGGGGCCGTTTTATTCACCCGGAAAGAGGCTCGGGTTGGCGAGGTAGGAGTCTCTGTAGGGGAATGGGAGTGGGAGTGTTCCTCAGGGACAGAGTCCAGGTCACTTCCCGTCTCCGGCCCACATCCGCATTTCTGTTTCCGCGGGATTGCAACTTTGACGCCGCCGCAGGAACAAGGCTTGCCCGGTGGACATGGACAAGTGCTCAGGGGACGGCCCGGCTTCCTTACTGGAACCATCACTCGCTCATTGAAGTGGTTGCATTTGGTCGATCGATGACCCCGAATGCATGGTGCGCTGCGTCAAGCCCGCGTCAGCGACATGACCCTCTAGAGACGGCGGAATCCGCGCTTTGGTAGAACTGTGATATGGCTGGAAGAGGGACGGGGTACAAGAGAGGTGGCAGGGGAGCTGGTGAAGGGGGAGCTGGGGAGAAAGGAGGGGGGACATACCAGGCCATCTTTTGGCCATTAATGATAGGCATCTTGGCGGTTGGCTATACACCAGCTCAACATGCATCTGTGGTGTACAGTGTTTGGAGTACCGGCTCCGAGGGTTGGGGGATCCGGGCCTTGAGTTTGCAGTTTCGTTGGCTACGCGGTAGCCTCAGGGTAGCTGCGGACAGCCTGCGTCTCATAGGTAACTGCTCAACAGCACACGAGCCAGATGGGGGTGCTGGCACAGGCGAAAGGGTCACGTCGTTGGGGACCACAGGGTTTTCTCAGCCTTGTTCCGAGAAGCTTTGGAGGCACCCGAGGGTCGAGAGGGTGCGTCGAAAGTGGGGTGATAGGACAGGAGACCTGGATTGGGAAAAGGAGACAAGTATATGCCGCCCCAATGTTAAGCGCACCGCTTGGAATCGTCGGCGAAGTTCGCTGATATCGTGGCGATGATAACGTCGATGTCTACTCGGGAGCTAGTAGCCGGCAGAGTTAGACCTGGTAGCGGTTGATGACCCTAACAGACCCCACGGCTGAGTCGAACCGTCGATCGGTAATCCAGCAGTCAGAGGGGGTCGCAGTGGCGCAAGGGGAGGGGGCCGGCTCGGAGCCGGCGAGCAGTTGGGTGCGACGGCCTCCTCGAGCGTTCGGGGAACGGGCCCTAGAGACGACGTCGTTGTACGCTTCACTGTCCCGTCTGGTAATGTTGCAGCAGCCGGCGCGCAAGGTGAGATTCCGTCAGTTGGCTGGTACCAAGGGGCATGTCGGTTTGAGAGGGGAGGAAAATTTGATAGGAGCTGATGGAGCGCGGATGGCTGGTATCACGCCATGCACTGACAGGCCAGGTGCCGTTTCTCCTCTGTCGATCCGCGAGTGAGTGTGTGCCTTGGACCCGGGTTGGCGGTTACGTTCAGCGATGCCGAGAGAGTCGAAGCCGGCCGTCAGTCAGCGAGTCGCCATGCAATCGCGGAGCCAGCAGCGCGGTTGCGACAGTGACATGTGGATGCGTGGATGTGTGGATGTCTGGTCTCAGATAGACGATAGAGGGGTGTCAGACGAGAGGAGGAGAAGCTGGACGCAGGGCGGATCAATAATTTGGAACTTGTCTACCGTACACCACGGCCATCTAACCCTCCCTTGTGTACGAGGCAAGGTAGGGAGGTACTCTAGTTGCTGTTGATTCGACCCAGGGGCAGACCCTCTTGGACTTTGCCTTGGATCACAGATGCAAGTGCGAGTGGGCATGGTGGGGTGCGGCGCGGTCGGAGGTGACTGAGCAAGTTTCGATTGGCTGCTGGGCCGAAAGCCCTGTGCGCTTGGCACTCGAACTTGAGGCTGCGGTGGGAAACCCGCGGGCAGGGGCGGGAGGCGACTGGTGTTGGGCGTCTGGATGGTGAGGGGTCTAGGTCTGCCTGTCGCTTCAAACCTGTGCCGAAGCTGCCCACCTTCCAGAAACAGGCCCTTTCGTCAGCTGCTTTCAGCGACGGGAAAACCCACGGTGAGATCTGGGTTCATCAGCCTATTCATGTGTGCATAAGCTCGTGATTCCTCCGCAATGAGTAGTTACCGTGCTGCTCTTCCCACCGGAAGCAGACCCGACCCAGCGCAACGTCGGTGCCACATGCCAGGGCGACATTATTCCCAACTAATATTACCAAGAATCAGGTCGTTGTTCGAACCATTCCTGCACAACATTGCGATCCCCACCGCGAACTTGCCGCGAGATCCACGAATAGCGTTAGAGCACGCTCCAGTAGTTTTGCAAATTGTTACCTCACTACCTAACCAGCCACAGTACATTGCTACCCACTCCATCTCGATCGAGCATAGTTGGTCGTGGGATTTAGAGTCGAATGTAATATCTCCACGGCGCAAAAGGAAAGAAGTGGGAAACGGGATCGCTGCCGCCCTTTACGGCGCTCAGTGTGGAGCCTGACCCATTCCTCTTGTAAAGTTCACGCGGGCGGACATGTGGCACAGCCCATAACCTTTTCAACTTGACGACGAGTCAATGCTGTGCTGGTGCCAATAATTGCTTTTGGGGTGTATCTCATCGGCGGCAGCAGCTAGCTGGCCTCGCGGATCCTCCTGACAGGGAGCTAGGTCTCACCATCAGAGTCGGAGCCGGCAAACATATCCACAGCTCGCATCCTCTTCCTCGACGCTGGCACCTTGACGGCCGACATCTGGAACCCTGCAACGGATTTAATCGCTTCCTTCGCTGCCTCATCTGAACCGCCCATTGTCACGTCGTCGCCGTTGGGGGGGGCCCCTAGAAATGCAATAAAATCATCGTCTGGTTCGCCGTCAAGGTCGTCATCTGAGAAGAGCTCATCCATGCCTGAAGAGTACTGCATCCGAGGAGATCGTAACTCGCCATCCGTGTCTCCCGTCTCCAGCATCGAATCGATGTACCTCTGATCGAGCTGGCCTGCCGTTTCTTGATCTGACACAGGCAGGAAGCCGCCCCCAGGTTTGTCCGACGAGGAGCCTCCATCGGCGGCCAAGGCCTCGACCGGTTTCCAGCGGCCGGCTCCTTTCTTCGCCGTCTCACTGCTGCCATTTGACTCTTTTGGCGGCAGTGGCGGGTTTTCGAAGCTGCTAACGAACAGGGCGTGGGTCTCTAGTGGGAATACGCACCAGCCCTCCCATAGGTTCAGGACAAGCCCAACGCTGCGCTTCCACTTGTCGGCGCGAAGCCGGCCCCAGTTTAGCTTGTCTGCCATGCTGCCGAGTATCTCAAATGTCTTGCGATTCCGCAGCGCTGTCTCGAATAATTGACGATAACGCCAAGCGTGTCGGATGCCACTAGTAGAAGACGACGATAGAATGTCGCTGATTACGTAGAGGCCTAGCAAGCGAGCCGCGCTCGTTTCGGGGGTATCGGTGGTAGTTTTGTCGTCCGCTGCTGGTGAAGCATCGCGCGAATCTTCATCCTGGCCTTCTCTTTCCTTCGTCCCCGGCTTGTAGTGTGGGTTCGCGGAGGTGTAGGCGAACGGGTGCTCAATGTTGGAGATGATCATATCCACAATCTCGTCGGCGCCCCGACTCGCGTGGGTGATTGCAAACGTAGTCACACGCGCAATGTCGCCCTTCCTAATCTTTGGCAACGTCGTTGGCAGCCGAGCCAGCAGGTGGGCTAGTTTCGACTTTTCAATCGGATTGAGGAAGGTATCCTCTTGCTCGGCAGCTCCGCCACCAGCCTCGGCTTGGCGAGCTTGCTCGTCCTCGAGGTCCTCCTCGTCGGAGGAGTTGTATTCGGAGTCCGATATAAATTGGTCGACGCCTGTAGTGTACTCGTAGGGTAGAGCCCCGGGTGCTTTCCAGGCGTGGCTCCCTTCAAAGAGTGGGATGTACTTGGCTTTTGACCTGGAGCCTGTCACGATCTCCCACAGACGCCAGCGATACCAGATGCCACCTTCACTCCGGGCATCCCATATCCAAGCCCACTTCTCATCGCGTTGTACGTCAGGGCGGGACATGAGCAACGCCTCAAACTCGGGACCATGCTCCAGGACGGATTCGATGACCTTGTGGATCATTCGGAGTTTCTTGATGTCCCTCGGAGGCCGGATGGGAACATGGAGAAGACCGCCCTTACCCAGCGGGCCGCCCGCGGGTGGGCCGTATGATGTCGGAGGCGCATAGCCACGGCTGTAGCCGGTAGGCTGTGGACCTGGCCCCCCTACAGGCCCTTCGACACGTTTGGCACCAAATGGATGCGCTACTGCGATGGTTGATGATACGGCAGTCAGGCCAGATGCTATCGCAGCCGAAGAGAGATGCCTATGCAACGACAGAAAGAAGCCGAAGCCAAGGTAGCGATTTTGAAGGGCGCTAACGGCCGCATCTATCTCTGTTGCCGGCGTCTCTTTTGATAGGGTGACAATGGCGGCGATCGACTTTCGCTCAGTGCCGCCTGGACCGCCTGGGGGAACGATCCTAACGTTCTCGACGGTCAAGTTGGGCGGCACCAAGGCCTTGACGAAAGCGGGAGATGTACCTGGTGGAAGGTTGGCGAGGCGCAATGTGGGTTTTGAGATCGCTTTTTCTTCCGCACGGCCGGAAGCTGGTGTGGTCTTTTCGTCCTCGTCGTCGCTAGCAACAAATGCCTTGGACACGGACCGGGCGCTGGACTCCCTGTCGTCGAACCCTAGCCTTCCACGGCCCTCGTCGGCGTCTCGCTGATATGGCGACTGGAAGCCATCGTGTGGTCTCTTCCTTCCGAACGAAGAAGACAGTGGCCCCAAGCTCCCTGGGCCGCTTTTTATGGGAGTGCCAGAGGGCGCGCCGAAGTGTCTCTTCGCCGTACCGCCGCCGAATGGGGCCTGGCCGCCGAACGCCGGCCGTTCTGGAGCTCCGGGTCCATGTCTTGAAGGGGCCTGTCGTGGCCCGTACGAAGAGCCATTATTGTCGTCGTCATTGTCGAAGCTTTTGACAAAGTCCTCGTAGACTGCGGCCGTCTCCGCGGCCTCCCGACGGCGCTTTGCCTCGGCCTCGGCCTTTTGTCGCTCGAACGCCGACTGTTTGCTGGGTTTCTGCAGCTTCGCCTCTACATCAGGGAACTCCGAAATCTTCTTGTTCGACGACATTTTCGGCGCGGGCGTATGTGTCGCGCATGTTGGTTTCGCCTGGGCGCGTTGAGTGGGATGGGTTGTGACAATTGCGTCGAAACCAATTCAAGCACCGAGGCTGTGATCGTGACACCTTGATGGTCTGTGCGCCGCAGCAACTTGCAAGCCCTCCAAACTCTACGAAGTACAGTCGATATCATACTGTCGGACTGTTCATGCCCCACTACTCGAAACTAAGCAAATTCGAGGTTCTATAGGGGTAATGGGACATTGTTTACTTAGTCAGGCTTTTGGAGCATCGAGCCTCTCGCAGCGAACAACTGGCCCAGAAGCGGGTGATGGTTCTCACTAAATACATATCTTATCAAACACGGATTGTTGCATACCATGTTATTTGCAAAGACGAAGTCCCTGGGCTGCACCTCACTTCAAAAGGCAAGAGCGACGCGAGAGCGTGCGAACCTCCTGAACTACCCCTTCGAGAGCCGCGTCGGAAATGAGCAGCTGGAGAAAACCTGCAACTTCACTTCCCTTGCGTCTGGAAATTGCTACATTTTTCGGTATGTGTCTGGGCAGGCTCAATGTCGCACTGGGCCACTGATACACACGCTTTGGCGGTAAGTTTGGCGCCTTTCTTGATTCAAAGCACCCCATCAAGGTGCGATGAGTGAGCCCTCCCCGCCTTGCCCGGACTCCGATCCCTTGTTGGGCCCATAACAAGTCACTCTCCCCACCCATCCTCCCCTTTTCACCTTGTCCCCTTCGCAACGAAAGCTCCAAGGACTGGAGTGGTTCATTGCCTCGTGATTCGCTTCCAATCGCCCACAAAACACCATCTTCCTACTCTGCTTTGTGCCCCTCCCACAGCCCAGTCGACCCCTCCGATCCGTCACATTCCTCCGGCTCGCTTGAAACACACGACTCCATGTCCTATGCAGCGCCGCCGTCGGATAAATAAGCGTTCGACCTGCGTTGGCGGCGTTTCTGTCTTACCCAATCGAGGCTGCTGAAATCAAGGCGCGCCTCCAACGCAGTCGGCCAGTATTCGCGACCCAGCACACAAACTTTCAGGGTTTGGATGCCTTGCTGCCTTGTTCAGTCTGCTCGTCCCGCCCCCCGTCCGTGCCTCCCTTCTTCAAATGGCTTCTGCGGCCCCTCCCTCTCCCTCTTCTTCCTCTCACCCTCAACCATCCTCTCCTCAGCTGTTCTCCCCTCCCTCCTCGATTCTCATCATCGGCTCTGGCATCTTCGGCCTCGGCACCGCATGGGCTCTCGCACGCCGCGACATCTTCGCACAATGCACCATCACGGTCGTTGACCGGTCTGACCCAGCCGACCCGGGTGCGTTTCCTGCACCCGACGCTGCCAGTGTCGACACGAGCCGTATCGTCAGAGCCGATTATGCCGATCCCGCCTATGCTGCCCTCGGCGCGGAGGCTCAAGTTCAATGGCGAAAGCAAGCCCGACCCACAGACCTGGGTGCCCAGGGTCGATACCACGAGAGTGGCTTGGTTCTTGTGGCGGATCCAGGTCCAGCTCGGGTGCCTGGCGAGATCGTGGCGAAGTCTGACATGAGGGGAATGGACTACGTTCGCTCGAGCTGGGCGAACGTCCTCTCCCTTGCCTCTTACAATCCCGACCTAGCCAGCAGCATCCATGAGCTCCGTGACACCGCTGCCATACGTGAACGGTTGGGCACTGGGGGTAGCTCTGGGTCGTGGGGTTACATCAATCAAGGGAGCGGATGGGCAGACGCCGCCGCTTCCACGAATTGGCTGTTCAACCGCGTCAAGGAAACTGGTCGGGTTACGTTTGTTTCGGGCACGGTGTCTTCGCTGAAGCACAGCGGGACGAGAGTCACAGGTGCTTGGCTCTCGGACGGCCGCGTTCTGACCGCTGAGCTTGTCGTGCTTGCCGCCGGGGCATGGACAGGCGGTCTGGTCGACCTTTCAGGACAGGCCACAGCCACTGGCCAAGTCCTCGGTTATCTGGACCTCACGGAGGCAGAACAAGAGAAGCTTGGGGATATGCCCGTCATCTTGAACCTGACAAGCGGGCTTTTCATCATACCGCCGAGAAACCGGATTCTCAAAGTAGCTCGTCATGCCTATGGCTACCTCAACCCGACATTACCAGAAACCACCCAGCTGCCATCCGCCTCTTCATCGCCACCAAACCAGCCCATCTCATACCCGATTACTTATCTTTCCGACCCGGCGCTCTCGATACCGCAGGAAGGAGCAGATGATCTTCGCCAGGCTCTGCGTGAGATGGTACCCGGCTTGGCTGAGCGCCCATTTACCAAGACGAGACTGTGTTGGTACTCAGATACACCTACTGGGGATTTTCTGGTTACATATCATCCACGATACGACGGGCTATTCCTCGCTACTGGCGATAGCGGTCATGGATTCAAGTTCATGCCCGTCATCGGGGACAAGGTTGTGGATTGCATTGTGCACAACTGCCCTCCTGACTTTATCAAGAGATGGGGCTGGAAGCCAGATACGCAGCGTGTCGTCACAGAAGACGGGAGCAGAGGCGGGCAGCCTGGCTTAATATTGGCCAATGAGCTTGGATACGCCAACTAGGCGACATGTTTGATCTGTTGGGGACTACGCAATTCCGAGACTACATCCCAAGATGGCGGCGGCGGGCTCATGGGGAAGGGGTCGCGGTGGAGGGTTGACTTATGCGAGGTGAGTACACACACCAAGAGAACAGAACACATCACAAGAAGGATACGAGCGAATTTGGTTCATAAAATGATGGCATTGGTGGCCGAATACCACGACTAAAAAGCGAGAGCTTCCAGAATGCTAGTTGCCAATAACCATGACGCTGAAGCCCAAAACTTGGAACAGATCGCCATGAGGCAAAAAGGCTAGACAGAGTCTTGCAATGCAATAGTTGCGTGTCAGAAGCCACCATAACCTTAAGTTTCAGCACACGAGCAAAAGTCTTGCCTCGTGCGTGTTTTACGCTCCCAACCTGCGAACGTCTGCTGCCGTCGGGTCTGACAATGATTCACGTGGCCAGACGGCCTAGCAGTCGCAGTCTGTGGATCTTTCTCCCCTGGTCCCTCGAGTTCACCCTCCGCGCAGCACCTTCGCTGCGGCTATTAGGACGGCAATCGACCTGCGCTCATTGCCGCCGTGCATGCGCGCTGTGTCGACGATTCCATGCGCAATCTATGTGAATATACGAGGCGGTGGATCTGCCTCGGTCGAACGTTTCCTCCCTGTAAATTTCCTGCCTGAACGCCGATGCAATGCTGTAAAAAAGACGCGAATGGTACAACATCCGGAAGACAGCGCTGTAAATAAGTGCTGTTGCCCGGATAGGTTTTTTTTGTGGGGTATGCTGGTCGTGGTCTCATGAAGAGGGTTGGTGAATAGTGTACAAAGTCGGTGAGGGTGTGTGCAAGACTTGCTGGACGAGAAAAATCCCGAGGATCCAAGGGATTTAGATCTTGCGGAAATCTGAACGTGTCTGTCAGGAATGACTTCGTGGCAATGCAAACACAGTAAAGCGACATACCTTGCAACACAGGATAGATCATCTCAAAAGCTTGATAGATCTCCTCGCGGACTTTGGCACCAGTTAAGACGATCTTGCCGCTGACGAAGATCAGAAGCACGATCTTGGGCTTGATCATACGGTAAATGAGACCAGGGAACAACTCAGGTTCATAAGAGCTGAAGTTGTGATGCTTAGAGGCCAGACCCTCGAGGCGAATGGGGAACTTGATGTCGCACGAGCCGACGATGTTCTGGATTTTGAAGTCGGTGAACTTGGCATTGAAGCCGAGCTTCTGGATGATGCGCGCATACTTGCGCGAGGCAAGCTTCGAGTCATCCTCGGACTTCGCACCAGTAACAACCATCTTTCCACTTGCGAAGATCAGAGCGGTAGTCTTGGGCTCACGGATGCGCATGATAACAGCCGCGAAACGCTTCGGGTTATACTGTTCTGCGGTCAGACTATGCCTGGCAGCGCTCGCATTGAGCCAGCTCCGAGAAAATTCTCGTCACCTACCTCAGCATTTCTCGCATGAAGCGCAATCGTCTTGAGATCCAAACGGCAATCGAGATTGACCGTCGCGACGATGTTCCTGATCTGAGTCAGCCCACTGAACCTCTTCGAGAACCAAAAAGGTGTTCCTACTGGAGAGTGGGCGTCAAGCCACTTCCGTTCGGTGCTGCGCCAGGCGTCGCAGCAGGAGTCGCGGGAGTCACCCCAGTACCATTTCCGGTTTGAGCTCCATTCTGGCCACCATTGATCGCGGGACCCTTGTCCTGGGCGGTCGAGGGCGGCGTGAGCTCGCCAGCGGCGCCCGGGAACGACAGGGAGCCAGGCGCGGTGAAGGCCTTCGCCTGCGCAGCGTTGGAAGGGTGCGTTTGAATCGCCTCCATCTTGCTCCGATTTTGTGTTTTGAGAATGCGAGATTCGGTAGTAAAACCTATTTCTCAAACAGACCTACGTCCAAAAATGTCAGGCCAAGTTACTTCCAATTGCGGCGCAGAGAGCAAATGGTGCGTGATGGTAGGCAAAATATTTGGGTGGTTTTTCGTGGAAAAAGACAGGAAGGCGCGCCCAGCGCGTCAATTTATAGTTGGAAAGTGGGGCAGCGATGTTGGAAGAAAACTGGTGGAGTGTGCAGAACCCAGAGGTCTTCTAAAGCATGGACGTGGACGGCGGGATTGCTTACCAGGTGTGGGAGATGAACAACTTAATGTCTCCCCCTCCACTGTTGTTCGTAGCGACAACTCCTGAGACTGTCGGTGACCTCTCGATCAGGGACGGCCAGAGACAAGTCGGCCGGGATGATCGTCTTCCGCGCACGAGATGAGCGACGGCGAGATTTCGTGATCAAGGATGGCTTCGGATGCGAACACGTTCAGCTCACGGCAAGGAGACGTCTTCTTTGATTCCTGATAACTAGCAGGTTGCACTGTGGCCTGTGCAAATGTCTTCTATTGTCCTCGACGATTAAAATGGTCGACGATGACGGACTGGAGGAGGTCGGGTGCTTTGTGTGAGAAAGGCGCCACCGATGACGAGTCGTCGGGATCCTTTGTCAGAAAGACGATCGATCTCCTGTCCGGTCGACGACAGATTAATCCTTAACCTAAATGAGAGGTGCGCCCACACAACGCAGATCGGAAAGGAGATGTAAATGCACGACAGCGGCAGACGAGGCTGAGCTGTTGTGGTTGAAGACGGGCTTCGGTGTGAAGAGGTGAGGGGGTGTGGTGGGGGGTAAAAAAAAATCGAGGCCGAACGGGGTAGCAGGTACGTAGGGCCGGTCGGGACTTCCGCGCAAGAGGGCTCGAAACAAACGGGTTGGAGGGAGCGCGGGCTACTTATAATTTTCGCCCAGCGTGCACACTGCGGCCTCAGGCCGCCACGCTAAATTTGTGGCGGCGGGCCCCTTGGTCTTTCATGTTTTGGGACGCACACCAGGGCCTGTCACAGCCAATCGAATCGCCGGACGCCCGGACTTTATCTAATCTGGACCACCTCCTCTTGCCTCCTGAACCAAATATGCACCTTTCCCTCAAAGTACCAGTACTTCCTGCCAAAGTGCTCTTCGCATCCCTGCCCAACCCGCCAGTCAAACCTGCGCTCTTCCGACGGGGCTCCCCACTACCCAGCAGAGGTTGAGCCAGTTGAGCCCCAGCAGCCCGTGCCCCCAGCGCATTCGTGATTGAGACTAAACTCGCCACACACCACACCATCCCTGAAACACTTTGATTTTCCTCCTTTTCCCCTTGCCTCCCACTCCCAAAGCGCGGAAGCTGCATCTGTTTGTCCCCCATTCTCGAAGCAAACTGGCTCGAGGCATTTCCCATCGACGACAAACCTCACGGATTCCCCTAGGCCCGCTCTCATTCATACATTTTCCGGCTTCGTTTCGGGCTGTTCACGACACGGTAATTAACGAGTGCGTTTCGGCTGGCGCTGCGAGTCACTCCCGAGGTCGAGTTTATGCGCCGTGAGCTAGTGGGTTCATGATCGCCACTCTCGCAACAAGCAGCAACCACACGAGACCGAAGGCTCCGCGGGCTCCAATAACTGTTTGAACTGCTCAACAACAGTTTGCCCTGCCTGCTCCGCCTGGCACGCTTCCTAACTTTGCATCCTCGGTTGGTCGGGAGCCTGATGAAAATACCTGCCTGACTCCCCGATTTTCTGTGGCAGCAAGCTTCGTGGGGGCGCTCACATTTTTCGCGCCCGAGGATGGTGGCATCTCTTTCCTCAAGCAATTTGTCGGGTACGACCGTTACCTTTGCACAAGATTACCACAACCTGAGCCCAGCTAGAGCCGCAGACTCCATACCAGCATTTTACTTTCTACGATCCGACCGTAGGATGTGCGCATTGGTTCTGTCACGGAAGCGACGAAATTGGACACGACGCAAAGCTTGTTATGCCTGAGGCACGATCCTGTCAAAGGCACCTACCCGCCAAGAACAATCATCAGTCGATCCGAATGAAAGCCTCCGTTGTCCCGGAGATGCATACACTTGTTGCATCATACGCTGACAGGCTTCATAGCAAATTTGACGCATCGCTCGATTCGCAACATGAAGAGCCTAGAGCCTGGCCAGAGTGACTGCCCCTTCCTTGCCTGTTGTAAACCGATGCAGCGCAACGCAACGCAAGCTCACTTTGGATCCACAGAGCCTAACCTTCGAGATGCTTGGCCTCACTCTTCAGCGGCCGGGCTCTGGTGTCTAGCCAAGACAATGGGTGCTGAACAAACACACCAGAACCTTCACATTCTGACAACTATTGACATCAAAGATACAGGACATAGATGGAGGCATCAATCCGGACATGCAAGTCGGACAGTCGCTCTTTTACCCCTTTTCTCCTGCTCTATGCTAAATGTCTCTGCCGCGTTTGTCAGGCCGCAACTTTTTCTTCTTGTGTCGAAGGTATCGGTACTTCGGCGTGCAGGAGTGGCCCGTGTGGCTCAAAGCGTCCCATCCCTGTCTTGTGCGTTTCCGGAGCACCAGCCTCACCTATGACTCATTTCCTCGCTCCCTCCCTCCACAGATTCCACAATTCAAAGCCCGACTTTATGCCACACGACAAGAAAAAAAATCAAGTCTCCGTCCTCGCCGGGCTCTCTCCCAAGCCTATCCAGGCGAGACGGTGCGCTACCTCGGCTACCCAAGGGATACGACAACCTACCTCATTCCCGCCCTTCCGACCGGGCACAACGCATTTCAAAGGTGAGAAGCGGAAGAAAAGAGAAAAGGCAAAAGGCGACAGGATTCCTTCAGGCCCAGAAAACGGACAGATACCGGCAGCCTTCTCCGGGATATGTGCGGATCCGTTGGTGGACTCCTAAATGGATGGTGGAAGAAAGAGGCCGGGTCCAGGCAGTCGCGCGGCCCAGCCTGCTCCTCTCACATGCAATCAACTTGCATAGAAAAGCCGGCGGACTGCATAACTGCCGCGATTCATTGGACACGAAAATATCCTAGTGCTTAAAACAGACCGCTATCACGCCCCGTCTTACTGACGGATAAGAAAAAGGGAGGAGGTCAGCGATGCCAGACAAAATGCTAACTGGAATGTTGGTTGACCTCGCTCGACTCATTTCGCTTTGATGGTCGACGGCTGCAATGTAAAGCATTGTGCATCCATGCCTTTGCGAGCCTGTTTCTTATCTTTCGCTTGGAATCGTAGTGCGGCTCGTGCGGATGCCCCGTATTGCAGCGCCGGGAAAGAAACCCAAGAAAATGCCATTTTCCAGGTAGCTGAAAGCCGATTGGCTGCGGCGAATTACGACGCGTCAAAATGAACGCGGTGGGCGGGCGCACTGTTGCATTTCCACCATCGCGGCGCGACAGGACGCGAGAAAGATTACCAATGTACGGAATACGGTAGTCGGACCCGCCATACTGAGTACGGCGCCCAAAACTCTCTTCAGCATCATGCTGCCCGTTGATTATATGTTGACGTGATGAATGAAGTGTGAAACTTTCATGCCACGTAACTTTCCTGCTCAGGTCAGCGTCTGTCGTGGATTGGGTACGCAGCTTCCATTCCAATATGAAATCCCGCTTTTGTCCATTCCGGTGATTCGGTTCGAACGCCGGTCACGACCGAAGCCGAAAAGTCGAAAAGAAAAAAGTATAACTCGAAAAATGCCAAAAGCTAATGTGTGGCAGATAAATATGCTAAACAACCTGATGATGCTTGCCTCCCTTATCTACAACTACGCTCTACTGCGTACATACCAAATATTACTGCCCCCGTCCTTTTTGTATTCAAAACGCCGCCCTCCCTAAACCATGACTCGCCTATGTCATGTAGTACTTGGGACCCTCGCCGCCCTGCGGAACCTGCCAGTTGATGTCCTGGTTGGGTGCCTTGATGTCACATGTCTTGCAGTGGATGCAGCTGCGGGAAGTACGATGGTTAGCTGCCTGACTGGCTGTGGCACGGGCGTTTGGGGCGACTAAAGAAAAAGGGGAGCTCACTTTTGAGCGTTGATCTGGAAACGCACGCCCTCGGGCTTGCTTGAGTCATCGACATACTCATACACGCCGGCCGGGCAGAAGCGGTTCTCGAGGCCCTTGAAGGTAGGGTATGTCTCAGCGGTGTGCTTCTCCCAGTCCTTGACCTGCAGATGGACGGGCTGGTCCTCCTCGTGGTTGGTGCCGGTGCGAGAAACGCTAGTAAGGATATCGAAGGTGAGCTTGCCGTCGGGCTTGGGGTACTCGATCTTGGGGCAGCTGTCGGCGGGCTTGGTGGCCTCGTGGTCCTGCACCTTGTGCTTGAGGGTCCAGGGTACGCGGCCCTTGAGGATGAAGGCCTCGAGCCCAGAGTACACCATGCCGCCATAAATACCAAGCGGTGTGTGGAAGGACGGGCGCATGTTGCGCACCTCCTTCAGCTCCTTCCAGATGGACGAACGGCGCAGGGCGTCCTCGTAGTCGTACAGGAAGACAGCGCCATCGTCGGTGCTGCCCTGCAACGCCGTCCACGTGGCCTCGGCGGCGAGCATGCCCGACTTCATGGCGTTGTGTGTACCCTTGACCTTGGGCACGTTAACGAAGCCAGCCGAATCTCCGATCAAGGCGCCGCCGGGGAAGGCCACCTTGGGGATGGACTGGAAGCCGCCCTCGATGAGAGCGCGCGCGCCGTACGAGATGCATTTTCCGCCCTCCAGAACATCCCGGTATAGCGGATGTTGCTTGAGCTTCTGGAACTCGCCGTAGGGCGAGAGCCACGGGTTGGTGTAGTCAAGGGCTGTGACGAGGCCGATGCTGACGAGATTGTCGCCAAAGTGGTACATCCACGCGCCACCGTACGTATCGTATGGGAGAGGATATCCCATCGAGTGCACAATCTCGCCCTTCTTGAACTTCTCCGGCGACACCTCCCACACCTCCTTTACTCCTAAACCGTACGTCTGCGGCTGGCTCTCGCTACGCAAGTCAAACTTTTTGATAACCTGCTTGCTCAGACTGCCGTGGCAACCCTCGCCAAAAAGCGTAATGCGCGCATGGAACTCCATGCCGCGCTCAAAATTGTCCTTGGGCTTCCCGGTGCGCGCGATTCCCAGATCGTTGGTAGCCACGCCCTTGACACTCCCATCAGCGTGGTACAGCACCTCACTAGCCGCAAAGCCGGCATACACCTCCACGCCGACCTCCTCGGCGCGCTCGCCCAGCCACTTTGTGAACTCGTTGAGGCTGACAATGTAATTGCCCTTGTTGTGCATCTGCGGCGGGGTCGGCACGGGGATAGCCATCGACTTGGTCAGAAAGCGCATTGTGTCGCCGCCAGCGGGCGTAGCGCCCGCGAAGCGGCTCTCATTATCCTCGGCCAGCCAGTCGGGCAGCAACTCGTCGATGGCCGTCGGCTGGATCACAGCGCCCGACAGGATGTGGGCACCAAGCTCACCAGCCTTCTCCAGTAGGAGCACGCGGAACTCGTCGTTGCCAGCCTCGTTCGCGAGCTGCTTGAGGCGAATGGCGGCGGCCAAACCGGCAGGCCCACCGCCGACAATGCACACATCGACCTCGTCGCTCTCGCGCTCAACCGTCTGCGGATCGAACGACTCCTCTGCGTCGGCATTGAGGCGAGGGGCGGTCGTGGAAATCGCTCTCCTCGAAACTGCCGCTACGGAGATCCTGCTGCTCGAGGGGCGCGCATGCTGCCGCCGTGGTCTACTCGCGCCGGATGTGCTCGTCGCCGCCGGCAGTGTGGGTGCGGGCGTCGCAGCGAGGCATCGAAAGCCGCGAATGTGTAATTGGGTCGATCGCGGGGAGGTCGAGGTGGTGGCGCGGCGGCACAGGCCCGTCGTGAGCCTTGCCGAGGCTGTTGAAGACATCTTTTGTCCAATTGCAGGCTGACTACCTCCTTACGATACAACAGGTTGGCGGGCGGGAGGAAGGCTTGCGTTGGACGTGTTCGTCAGTGCAGAGCCACCTCCATTTTCCGGGGGAGCAGTGGATCTTTCAGAGCTCCAAAGCGACTTTGAGAATGACGTCCCGCTGCCAGGCCCACCAACCAATCGACTTCTTGGCATTTGAAAACGATCTGTGCGAAGTTATCCGAGGCAAGCCGCTGCCGAGCACCGATGGGAGCGAGGGGCAAACCCCTGAGGCACTACTGTGGTTACGTGCAAAAGTAAAATACCCCCTGTCAGGTATCTCGGGCTTGCCCACAAGAGGTTTTTCCGGCCTCACGGGCGCTCCTCTGTCCTGTGCGGCCCTGGCAAAACCCCCTGTCTCTACCTGGCCTGGACTGTTTTACTTACCCATCATACCACAGTAAACAACAAGCCTCTGCCGTCGAATTCCCCGACTTCTGCATTACTCAAAAGGTTGTCCGTGGTCTGCTCACTGGCTGTAAACATCGCATAAACTCCAAACAGAAAATAAGACCGACCTATGTTGTAAATTGCTCTTTTAAATCGCAATTCCAGATAACTACATTAATTATGTGCCTTGATTTGGTTAGCTGAGCTAGATTTGACACGAAGTCTCAAATTATTGCGACCCAGAACCATGTCGGTTCAGGTGCGGAATCTCATACTGCGTATCCCTCCCCTCTTTCACAGTCGCCCAGAAGTCATAGCTCTTATCATCCTTCCTCGCCAGCTCCGCCTTGCGTCTCCGCCTCTCATCTGCCTTGCGTCGTATCTTCCTGGTGCGGCTGGACTTCGGCTCCAGCTTTCTCAGGTACTTAATCCCGCCAGCCAAACCGCGCTTGGTGTTCACATACACCGACTTCACGAAGGACTGCGCCCGCCAGTTGTAAGCCGCAGTGAGCGACAGGATTACCAGTAGTGCCGATGATGGCAACGAGATGAGACCAATCTGCTTCAAGCTCGGCAGGTTGTCCTCGTCCCAGTCCGAGGCGTTGACGCCGAACAATCCGGTGAAGAAGCTAAGCGGTAAGAAGATCACAGTAAATGTAGTGAAGATCATGACGCTCAGGTTCTGGCTGGACGCGAGCTCTGTCTGGACTCTGGACCAGCGGACCTCGTCCACCTGCGCCTGTCTCTGCGCCATCTCCAGCATTTTCTCGTACTGGTCAAGATATTAGCCACTTTGCTCGCCAATGGGGAATGGGTGCGCAGCGGGAACACCATCTTACATCTTTTCTGACAGTGTCGACCCTCTTGAGCATGTCCTTGGCCTGCTGTCTGTACTCGTCCAAATACTCGAGGGCTTCCTCTAGGTAGAACTGCCCATTGCTCGTGATATCCTTGAGCTCTCTGCCAGTGTATATGGTCTTCATTGTTCTAATGACTGACTCCTGTGTCTCAAAAAGCTTTGAGAGCGTGGAAAGCTCATCTTCAAGGTCGCGGAGCTCTAAAAGCGCAGATGTATTCTCCCGATTCTCGCGCTTTGCCCTCTTCAGCTCCCTTTTGTGGCGCCTCTTGATAGCCGCAGGGCTGTTTTCCTCTGTCTCGTCTTCCGAATCCGACTCTGCGTCTGAGCCAGCGGCTTTGAAGGTCTGTAGTCTGAAGTGCTTCATATTTTGCGTCATCCTCTCGGCCTAGGAGTCATGTTGTCAGAGCCGACCCCGCGATCATGTTACTGCACAACACTTACCAGTAAGCCAATAGCCTCCTCGAATATACGGAATATCTCAAGATCGGGATGCTGGTGTTAGTTTTAGTCAACATTTCTTGTCACTCCACCGTTGCGCAGCGGGCATCTCAATGTGAGCATGCATTAAGTTGCGGCTCCTCAAGCATCCACAAAAATTCCCGCTTGCCACCCAGACGTAGGAATAAACAGAGAGGGGCGGACATACCGAAGATCTATCCAAAAAGACGGTGACTGCGTGGAAAACGATAAACGCAGCTAGCTCCAAAGCATTCTCTGTCCTGCCAGTGAGATCGCCGTTCAACTCGTTGTACACGCTGTTCCGAAGGTCCGCTTGCTGGAACAGAGTACCTTCCCTCGGATCCGACTCCCGCTTGGGGAAGAACGTAGCCAAGGTAGCTATCCAATGTTAGCAACTTTTCCACTCCTTCTCATCCCTTGAGACGCTTACTTGTGTCAATGGCCCAAAGCCAGAGCTGGTCGATCATAAGCAGGTTGCCGTCTCTCAGATCGGTCTCCTCTTCATAGTACGTTTCAGCATCCGAGCTTTCATCATCCTCTTCCTCGCCGTCATCTGATTCTTTTACATGCAAGGAATTCAAGCTCGATGGAGTGGTACGAGTACCCGCGGTTGCTGTAGGGCGAAAGTGCGGCGGCAGCGGTGGCTGCTTGGTAAGTTTGTACAGCATTTGATCATCATCCCTTGCAAGTGTGTCTTGAAGTGACGGGTAGCCAAACTGATCAAGCGTCCGACGGCAGTTAATAGGGGGGTCATGGCTGATAAACTCCCACGCAACCCTGAGCTCCAGCGATTCAAGCTCCGCGATGTCCTTCGGTACAGGTGTGGCTCTACCATGGTGAAGTCGACGCTTGATGAGATTTCGGCGCCTGACAATGCTTTGGTAAGTGTCGAAATGGAGATATGGAAAGTACGCGTAGAGGCAGTTAGGTGTGATCCCGGGAGATACCCGTCCTCCGTAGGATGCCAGAACCCAAGGTGAGGAAGGGGAATCAGCTGTAACCCATGAGCATGATGGTTTGGTGTAGGATGGTTGGGCCGGCGAGTGACCACCGTTGATATGTTTGGATTCCCAATTATCATAGTTAAATAGCCTGGAAAAGTTATGGTTCTGAGTTTCACTCAACTTGTCGAAGATGTTCTACATATGCGGTCAGTGACGTATGTCTCGAACGACGTACAGGCGGAGCGGCTGGTTCTTACCCTGACCCAAATGGGGTTTGTGAAGGGCGTATGAATCCACATAAACTTCCTTAGATTAGGGTCGGGACGAGAGAATCCTGCTGTGGGATCCCGGATGACGAAGCGAGCCTTGTTTAGCAGCTCCTCCTGTTGCCTCCTCGTCAAGTCAGACTCCCTGAAGTCCGGTCTGGGAAAGGCAGCAACATCAATGTTACTGAGCCGTATGGCCGGCTCAGACACCGTACTAGCTGTGCTGTTGGAACTGCTGGAGCTTGAAGGGCGGATGTTTTCCGCCGGCAGTGCCGGTGCACTCTCGCTATGGGGTTGCCCTCCGAGCCTTGCAGCTATCGGAAAGGGATGGCCCTGTAAGCTGATGGATGGCCTTGCGGACGCGCTTGTGATGACAATGTTCGGCAAATCAGGCTCCATGGACGCCTGCGAGTTTAATGTTCCGGAAGGGGATGCCTGCCACGCCTTCTGAACGTTGTCCCACACGTTGAGACCTCCTTTCGTTTCCGGCGCTTTTGCGGCTGGGCCTGCCGGAGTCAGGCTAGTTTGGCGGCGAGTCACAACTCTACTCAACCTCTCAGCGAGACACTTTTCGGGCCCCTTGACCAGGAATTCGCCGAGATGGTACTTCGTAGCATACAGGCGAATCGTCGATTCCATTTCCGCATCGGGATCCTCGTAGAAGCCAATAACTTCCACTTTGACATGCTCCTTGAGCCTCAGCGGAGTGTGGATATACGCGCTCAGCTTCTTAGCTTTCAAGATTGCCGTTGTAAAATCGTCGAGGAAAGTTGCCATCGTTTTCGTGTTGTTCAGCCCGAAGGAGGCGAGGTGCGCGTGGTCGCTGTCCACCGAGAAGACATCTTCATGCCTGAGATCTAGTAACGCGGACTTTATCGACACCAGCGGAGCCCCAAACTGTACCTCAACAGACCGTTCGTTACCAAGACCTGATAATTCCGAGTCGATCGTCTCGTAGAGTGACCAGATACGAAGCTCGCTTGCAATATCGGCAAATTCCTCCTGCATTCTAAGGAGTGAGGGGTGGCCAACCCGGATCTCATCGGACAGTGACTTGGGAAGAGGCCGTCGAAGCTGAAGCAGTTGCCGTATACTCTCCTTGAGATTCTTCATGGACATATAGCTCGATCCCCGATGAGGTGTGGCTATACAGCATGTTAAACCGGCTCATCGATGGATCAGAGCGAACGTCTTACCAAAGAATACCACACCATGGCAATTGTATTTGATCTCACGGTACTCGGGCAGTTTGGCCGCTAACAGAAGAGCAAGCTTCACCACCAAGCCACCAATGCTGTGTGCAATGAAGAATATGGGCCGCGACGGACGCTGTACAGCGGTCAGCAAGGCCTCAGGCCTCTCGTGCAGCACAAGGCTTCACTCACTGTTCCTTGACGCTTCTGCTGCACTTGGTCAAGCAAATCCCTAGCAAGACGTTCCAGAGTCGTCTCATCTGTCAAGGCCCGATGCCTATACAGCATAACTCTCGCAGTATTGGCGGACCGTCGGATACCTTGCCGAACCCACATCTGGCCTGCCTTTGGCAGGGGACGGTCAATGGCGGGACTGAGGATGGTGTCCGCCGCCAACTTGGCGACGGTAGGGAGCTTGCGCAAGTTGCTTTGGGATGGGGCTCCAAAGTAGTCCTCGGGGAGAGGATCGTAAGTCCAAGTCTGGACTGGGTCGGCCCCTGGACATGGGACAGCAATAACATCGACTTTTGTGTCATTGTAGCCCGTACCATCGACATCTCCATCAATATGGGCAAAGCCAGGCTCCAGGTCCTCGTCGCTGTTGGGCAGTGAGTCTTCTTCTGGACGGTTTCCACCGGGCTTGTTCGCCATATCAACCCTCGAGATGTCATCTGGTGCCATAGTTTGGGGCTTTGTATTGTCATTGTTCAAGACCGTAGCCATAGCCTCGCTGGCGCGTCCCTCTTTCTCCATCCCAAAATCTTCTAACACGAAGGGCCGGGGATGTGGTCATGAAAAGCCACAGTGATGAGAACGGCAAAATATGAATAGAAGAGGCAGGCACTTGGGCAATGCGACAGCCCATTGAGAAATAAGATATTGACAAAACTACAGAAAACGACAGTAAATACGAGTGAGCGCGATGTCGAAATGGTGCCAAGATAGCTGGCCACCGCCAAGAGCCGTCACGGTCCAGCCCACGATGGTGCACGTTGCCCGGGGACGGCAAAACGGCACGCCCTGAGCCGCTGTGGGCTGCAGAGAGCTCTGCCACAGCCCCCAAAGCCCTCTAAAAGGCCGCCAGGGTGGTCCATTGGCGCATCCGCGTGACAGGCCTCGTGGTGTTGCCGGGCCTCCTTTCGCTTGCTTGAGACCGACGGATCGAGGCCGCTAACCACCCCTAAAATGACGGATCGTGAGTGGCTCGTTCGCGATAGCAGTGTGGGGACCACGATGCAGGCTCATCCGTTATTTTGGAACCCGGAAGACGCTGCGCTTCAACGCGGATTGCATAAGTGCAATGTGGGCAGACGCTTCAAAAGAGAGCATACCCAAGAGAGGAGTGTGTTCGTTCCGCTCGAGAGATGTTGCCCACCAAGCTACGTCCTCCACCTTTTTTACTCGGCACGACCCTCGGTCAACGCTTGAATGAGAGAAGTGTTGCTGACCCACCGACCCACCAGTAGGTAACATGCACCTTCCCGCAAAGCTATCACGTGCATTCTACCTCCCCGGCGAGCTCTCAATCACGCAGGTACAGGAATAAAAGCAACAGCCTACTAAGCAGCCTTGCTGCAGGAAGCGCGTATCTTTGAATTTCATGTTGCTGATCCGACCTACCTACCATTGAACCCGGCGACATCCCACCTCAACAACCCTTAGCCCTTCATATTTCCAACCTCGTGTTGGTTTTCAGAGGTACCTAGTTCTGTGCCAGCAAATTGGGGTCCCGTTTTTTTTCTGCCAGTTACCTTACTCAAGGTAATTGCCTACCTGCGGCAGACTTCGCATTTCGAATGTTTTAGGAGAATATCTATCTCCTTGCACTGTGGCGTCCGTATCATTTGCACTATGCTCCCGCACATAGCCTCAGTCGTAAGGTTTCCAATGGGACTGAGCACGCCCGGTAGGCAGGTAGTATGTGAGATAAACGATCTCTTCTTAAAGACTACCTGAGTGAGCCCGGGTAAGGTAGCCAAGAGTCGACAGTAGATGCAGCAGCACGAACCCAGGCAGTAATACATGTATGCGTGTAATGGCCCATGCCAGAAGATATGGGCTTCCTCCTCTGTGTGAGGATACGTCAGAGAACCCCTTAAAAGGCTTATTTGGAAACAGCGAGACTTGATTAGTTCCAAGTTTGAATCCAGCTACAGGTGTGTTGGAAGATGTCCCGTCGTAGATACACTGTTCGGTGTCCGGTGTCCCACTCATCCAGCCCGGACTTCATAGGTATCTTGCCGGGGATGCAAGCAACCAGGTCCCCTTTTTAAATACAGGTACTGAGGTATATATGAGTTGGATGGCAGCTACCATCGGTACCTCCATTCGCCGTGTGAGAACACTGTTTAAAGGCGTGGGGAAATCAAACGGATACATCACTAGGGGGCATCCAAATGCGATTCAAGAAGGGCAATAAAAGATGATACGGTATATGGGCATGTCCTCTTCAATGGCGTCTCCGGGTCTCCACGAAAGCAGTCCCCAGGACCTATGATAAAAAAGCAGCGGAAGCATGGCCTACATTTGATGTTGTGATCGAAAAACATTCGTGTCAATCAAGTGCTATCAGGCCAGGAAAATCAGTCATGTGAATTTCACCCGATGGTTCTTACATGCAGATGCAAAAACAATGCGCTGCGAGATTCGCATTTATATTTCTTCAAGTTTTGCATTTCATCCGGGTTCTCAGCAGATGCATGCGCCCAAGGTACGTAATGCTTTCAAGTTTAGTACGATAAATATTCTGTCCCCGGTTCAAGCTGAAGCCTTCTGCACTTTGTCGTGGAATGAATGATAACGGGCGACTGTGTCAATTGCGTTTGGCATATGAAAGCAACTCGGGCTCGAGGCCCCGTCTTTTCCCCATAGTCCATCGTGACACGGGTTCTCAAAACAAATGCCAATCTGACCACCTTGGGCGGCGGCGGTGGCTCAAACCCGAGGTGTAGCGTTGTTGTGCCGCAATTATCAGGCAGCAAAGTTCTGCACGGGCCCCCATCCTAGCCAAGCTCCGCGACCCATTTCTTTTGACAACATTTCTTCCGACCACCACGCAGCGCCGATACAATCCATCAACCCGCCGTGTCCCATCCCCTCCTCATTCCGTCGTCACCGCTTCCAGCTATCTGCCCAAACAGCCACGCCAGACCTGTGCCGCCATTTCAGACCCAGCCCTGCGCCGTGCGCCGCCCGACCGCCGAGAGGAAGAGGCTCTGTCCGCCAGTGGATAGCCGTCGACTTCCGTTCCGCCCCGTGCTAATCCATGGTGCCTCAACCCAGAACGGGATCATTCTCGCCGAACCCAACCGCGCCGCCTCTCTACACTGGCATCAGCCAGTCTCCCCATCCCTCCCACGCCGGAGCGCTGAGTGCGGGTGCCAGCCCCAGCACGAGCAGCCCCACCGGCAATACACTCACCAAGATCGTCGTCGCCCAAGTCTATCTTCTCCTGAGCACCATCAGGGAGGACAAGGACGACCCGCACAAGTGGGACGCACAGACAGAATCTCTGAGGAAGGTATGTTATTTCCACATCGTCTGCGCCGCCATCGCGACTGCCACCGCGCGACCGTCGCGTGCCGAGGTGTAGCCTCCTGCCTCATGCAATGCCCGAGCTCACCCCGTGTCCTTTTGCCAGCTTATCGATGACCACGGCATGGATGTGTTTTCGAGGTACTTTTCGCGGCTCGTGGCCGCCAATGCCAGCCAGATATTCCCGAGCCTTAACAGGCCGGTAGCAAATGCCCCCAATAACCACCACCTGCTGGTACAAGAGATGCGCAAGATCTCCCGCGACTTTGAGCAATCAAGGCGGATCGCCGAGTCTATCGAGACCGGGTCAGAAGACATCTTCCGCGACTTCGATCTGTCCACCTTTATGGAGCATTTTGGGCTGGATGCTCTCGAGAAGACACTGCTGGCCCTGGCCTTCAAACTCGGGCCTCGGTCCGATTTGAAAACAAAGGGTAAGCCTTCGTGCGCCTGGCCGACGCAAATCGGTATGCATGCATGTGTGCGACTTTGCTGACACTATCACGTATCTATCTAGCCGACGCTATTCTAGCCACCAACTTCCCCACCTTTGTCAACATCCTAAGTCGGCCAAATGGCGAGCAGCCGGACCTTGACCCCGATTTCGTCGCAGAATTAGTCGATCGTTTTATCCAGCTGCCTCCCCCCAACTTTGGCGTCGCCGCAAAGAAGGAGCTAGAGCACAAGGTTCAGAGTCGATACGGACAATCAGTAGATTCCAAGCCACCCCCGTCGCAAGTGCTTGCTGCACTCGACCTCATCCGGGTTCTCGCCGATAAGTCGTCGAACGCGCTAGCGCTCTATATCCATCGCACTGGGTCGAACTTCACGCTTGACGAGGAAACCTGCGCTTCTTTTCTCCAGAACCGACCGTCGAATATCCATTTGAACGAAGACCAAGTCTCCATTGCCCTAACGTACACGACTATCAGCCACACCCCGCGGTATAACCCATCAGTTCTCGTCGCGGCTCTTCGGCGTGTGCTACCCAGCGGCTTCAGGTGGCAAGAAGTTGTTTCCCAGTTTGATCAGGGCGGGGTCCGTATCACCTCGGCGCAATTCTTGCGGCTCTACAACGCGCTCCTACCAATAGCACAAGACGACAGAGAGAGTTTCGACATCCAGCGTCTATGGGGTGGGGAATGGCAACATCCCGAGACCCAGTTGTCCTTCATCTGCGCATTTGCGTCTTTGAAGCCCGAGCAGCTGGACGCAACAACTATTCCGGGGCTGAAGCCGACTTTCACAGTTGAGGAGTTCGCACGTTCCCACGAGTCCATTCGCGAACAAGCCCTCTACGCAGTGAAGCATCCTCTTGTATCAGAAGCGGCGCTCTCGGCTGTCTTCAACGTCGCCTTACATTCTATGCACGCCTCGCAGAGCACAGAAGCCAAGCGCCTCTTCCAAGATGTAGTTGTCCTCAATCTTGCCATCTTCGTCGTCTCAGCGTTCGGTGTGCCAAAGCCTTGGCCAACCATGGCAGAAGATACACTTATATCCCTGTTCGACGGCTTCGTTTCTAAGAGCCCGGAAGCAGATTTCGTCATGGACAGCCTGTGGAGGAGGGACAAGGAATGGGTAAAGTCCCGGCTCATTGATAACCACGCGTTGAAGCCCATCAGCCTCACGATTATCTTCGAGATTGCCCTTCGACACAACTGGCTTGAAGAACTTGTCTATCTTCCCAACGGTTTCGGACTGGACCTTACCGCTCTGGCACATGCGGAGAACTACCTCGACATACAGCAATGGTCCCAAAGAGCTGCCGACCGAAGCTCTGAGTTTGCCCGCGCGCTCTTGCAGTTCCTGATGATTAAGGCGAGCCTCGAGCTTCAATATCAGCGCACTGGCATTGAACTGGGACCTGTGAAAGCTACAACTACTTTACAGGTCAAAACCGTTTCAGCGATGCTCCAGATCTTGGAGGAGTTCCTACCTAAGAATCCGGTCCCCGAATTGATCCTGGTTCAACGTCAATGCATCACCGCGTATCCGAGGCTCATTAATTACGGAGAGGGTTTTGACGACATCATCAATGCGAACGGACGAGACGGCAATGCGTTACCTGTGGCTGCGAACGCCAGGATGGAAGAGCACTATAAGAAAATGTACAGCGACGAAATGCAAGTCCGCAACATTGTCGAGATTCTCGACCGGTACAAGCGGTCTCGGGATCCACTCGAGCAAGACGTGTTCGCTTGTATGATCCACGGTTTATTCGACGAGTACTCTCATTATGTGGACTACCCACTCGAGGCGCTGGCAACCACCGCTGTCCTCTTTGGCGGGATAATTTCTCACAAACTGATATCGGATCTGCCTCTTCAGATCGGATTGGGAATGATTCTTGAGGCAGTGAGGGACCATCACCCAGATGAGTCCATGTATAAGTTTGGGCTGCAGGCCCTCATGCAACTCTTCGCTCGCCTCCGGGAGTGGCCTGGCTTTTGCAGGCAGTTGCATCAGATTCCTGGGCTTCGAGGAACGGAGGCCTGGAAAAAGGCCGACGAAATCGTTCGAGAGCTCGAGGAGGACATGGCCGGGCGTACGCGCAATGGCGGCGCTGTCACGCATCCCAACCTACTTGGCAACGACAAGTTAACTAATGGCAGCCTGGAGGACGCGCTCGGGTCGGAACAGCTACCCCCTCCATTCGCTTCAATCAACGTTGACCCTCCCTCGCCCGGCATCACTTACGAGGAACCGAATGACGACACCCAAGGAAAGATCCAGTTTGTTCTCAACAATCTCACCGACACAACATTGCAGGCGATGTTCAAGGAACTGCGTGACATGCTGGATTTCAAGAATCAACAGTGGTTTGCCAGTCACCTCGTCGAAGAGCGCGCCAAGATGCAACCAAACTACCACCACGTCTACCTGGAGCTCGTCAAGCAGTTTGAGGACAAATCGCTATGGACTGAAGTGTTGAGGGAGACATATATCAGTGTGTCGAGGATGCTGAACTCGGAGTTAACTTTGCAGAACTCAACCGAGAGGACGCACCTCAAGAACTTGGGCGGCTGGCTAGGACTTCTCACCCTTGCACGAGACAAGCCCATAAAACACAAGAACATTGCGTTCAAGCAGCTGCTTATTGAAGCACACGACACCAAGCGCCTCATCGTCGTCATCCCGTTTGTTTGCAAGGTCCTACTTCAAGGAGCCACCTCTAACGTTTTCCGACCCCCGAACCCGTGGCTGATGGATATTATCCACCTGCTTATCGAACTCTATCACAATGCAGAGCTGAAACTCAATCTCAAATTTGAGATTGAAGTACTATGCAAAGGCCTGAGTTTGGATCACAAGAGCATTGAACCTTCAGGAGAAATCCTGAACAGAGCTCCCGCCGAGGAAGTTGTGGACATCGTCGGCCCGGAGACGCTTGATGCTTTCGAAAGCCTATCGTTGAACGGAATGCCCGGAGTGTCGAACAATATCTCGTCCCATGCTGCCTCTCTTCCGGTCATCCCCGACCTGGGGCCCAATCTGACGTTGCCAGCAACCGAGGTCGTCACACCACAGAAGTTGCACGACATCGTCCGCCAAGCCCTCACCCGCGCCCTGCAGGACATTATCCAACCTGTCGTCGACCGATCTGTTACTATCGCTGCCATCTCCACACAGCAGATGATCCATAAGGACTTCGCCACAGAGCCTGATGAGAACCGAGTACGCAATGCCGCAATCAGTATGGTCAAGTCTACCGCTGGAAGTCTCGCGCTTGTCACGTCTAAGGAACCGCTCCGTGCCAACTTTGCAAACTATCTACGGAACCTGTCTACCGATCTGCCTCAGGGCCTACCCGAAGGCATCATCATGCTTTGTGTCAATTCCAATCTGGATCTTGCCTCTGGTGTCATCGAGAAGTCGGCCGAAGAACGTGCTGTTCCCGAAATTGAGGAAATGATTGAGCCGGAACTGGAAGCCCGACGACGCCACAGGGCGCAGCGGCCCTCGGATCCATACATGGACCCTCAACTCAGTCGCTGGGCGATGACAATCCCTCACCCATACAAGCTCAACCCCAACCCTGCGGGCCTGAATGCTGAGCAGATGGCAATCTACGACGACTTTGCAAGACAGCCGAGGGCTGCTGCTGCTGCCGCACCGCCATCGCTCATACCTTCTACTTCAGACGCAAGGTCCATCGCAAACGAAGTTCTTGCGGAGCAGTACAATCCCATCCCGAACCTCCCCACGCCTGCCGAGACACCGCAAATTCCTCATTTAGGAGCGCAGATTCCGCATTACCCTCAGGGCCATGCTGCACTTACGAATGGGCGACAGGCTGGTCCCACTCCGATTGATGCTCGAAGCGTTGCTGATAGAGTTAAAACACTCCTTGAGTCGCTCGTCACCGCTGCCGGAAGTGCCCCCGAGGAACACTTTGGCGATCTTTCCCGAGGATCCACGGTGTTGGATATTATCGACGCCCTGATTCAGCTCATCATCAAGACGCAACAGACATCGGAGGACTTTGCTTCCTTCGCCGCGACCCAGATCTCACAGCAACTTTTCCAGCAGCCCCAACAACCCAGCGGCAACGGCAGCCTGTTGCTTGAAAGCTTAGTCCACGTTTTGGAGACGGTCCGCAAAATTGCTGGACCTGCGACGAGCCTGCAGATTCGTTCCCTATTCCACCAACAGCCAGCACATGCCTTCCTGAGTCTCCCGCTCATCGCTGCGCTGCTTGGAACGGACCTGCTTGATTGGAGAAGCATCGATACGGCTATGTCCAAGGCGCTCCAGCAACGGAAGGAAGGGTCTATTGATTTCCTCGAACAACTAATGGATCTCACTCTTTTGAACGACAGTCCCCTTGCGCTGTATGCCGATTTTGTGAGAAGTTTGGAGGAAGCCTGGACTTGGATTACAGAAGACCCCGATGTGCCAGCAGGGCAACGCTTTAAGTCAAAGGTCCTCGCCCCAGCCCCCGCCCTCCCCCCGAATCTGACGCAGGCCGAGGTCAATGCTATACAGCTAGACCAAATGGACTACGTCTTCGATGAGTGGGTGCATCTTTGCAACAATCCCGCTGCATCAGACAAGGCAGCCAAGATCTTTGTCCAGCAGATGCATTCTCGGAATGTCATCGGAAGCAAGGAAGACTTCTTCATCTTTGCCCGGCAAGCGATCGACAAGTCGGTGGACCGGTTCGAGCAGCTATATCTAACCACCGGAAACTCAACGGAAAGTTATCAGGCTATTGACGCTCTAGTCAAGATGATTATCATATTCCTCAAATCTCACGATAATAGCAGCGAAGGGACATCAACTCGGGCCGCGTTCCTGGATTCAGCCCTCGCTCTTGGTGTGCTGGTGCTAAACAGCCACCATGTCAAACGAGGCGAAAGCTTTAACCAGCGCGTCTTCTTCCGGTTCTTCTCGATGCTCCTCCATGAGGTCGGTGGCATCTCCGATGAGCTGACCGATGACGACCGGAACCGCATCCTTCTGAAGTTCGCCACTCGATTCTATGATCTCCGACCTATCCACTACCCGGGATTCGTCTTCGGCTGGATCTCCCTCATCGCCCACCGCATCTTCATGCCGACAATCCTCGGCTTGCCTCATGAAGCGGGCTGGTCCCCATTCTCCAAACTCCTTCAGCAACTTCTTTCATATCTTGGCGATCTGCTCAAGTCTTACGAGGTTTCGCCTCTCGCAAAGGAGATTTACCAAGCTACGTTGAAGTTGCTTACGGTCTTGCAGCATGACTTTCCCGAGTATCTTGCTGCTAACCACGTGCAGCTGTCGCAAAGCCTCCCTCCTCATGCGCCACAGCTTATCAATATGGTTCTCGCTGCGAGTCCTGCATCTTCCAAGCTTGCCGACCCTTTCCAGCCAGGCCTCAAGATCGATCGGCTGCCTGACATGAGAGACGTCCCCGTCAGCACGTACGATGCGGCTAGCCAGCTCCACAACACTGGGCTGTTCGATATCTTGGAGCAGACTCTGCTGAACGGACCATCGGAGGATGCCATTGCTCAGATCAGTCATGTTATCAGCAGGGCTGAGGGCGACGAGACGACATTTGGCTTTGTTCCAGTTAGTGTGAATCGCCCGGTCATCGATGCGGTTGTTTCATACGTCGGCAAATTCGCCATCAGCCGGGCGGCTTCAAAGACCGACGGTGCCCTGTTCGTTCCAGGTGGTTCAGACATCAAGACTTTGTACTTGCTCGTGACGGAGTCATCGCCCGAAGCGAGGTATTACCTGCTCAGCGCCATGGTTAACGAGCTCCGCTATGCCAACGCTTCGACGCACTACTTCAGCCAGGTGCTTCTGGATATCTTCGGCCACGACATGTCGGATCCAGATGAGACAGACACACGTCAGCAGCTCATCCGCATCTTGCTCGAGCGATTGGTGGGGTATTGGCCGCAGCCGTGGGGCTTGATGGTGACTATTATCGAGCTCATCAAGAACGACAAGTACAATTTCTTCGAACTGCCGTTCATCAAGTCAGCGCCCGAGGTGCGCCGGCTTTTCGAGGAGAAGATCATGAAAGCCAGCGGCTTTCAGTAGCCGTTTGCCGCAGAGGATGGCAATAACGTAAGTTTGTACGATTGCATGCGGGTGGGAAAGGAGTGCTCGGGTCTGGTGGCACAAAGGACTCCTTTTCCGAACGAAACAGCGTATTACGACCTGCAACAGAGGAGACATGGATACACCTATCATTTAAGCGATGTTCTGGCTTCTTTTACGAGATGCCGTTTGCGAACGAACGCTTAGATGACACAACACATATCATGGGACGGCGTTTGGTATTAGAAACTGAATCCTTTACTTCGGGGACTCAGTGAAGGGGCCATGCTAGGAGAAACGGAACGAACGGAGAGACTGAAGTTATGTATGTCTTCGAGATGGGAGGATGGTGGATACCTGAAGCGAATATGGCATGGTCAGGCGTGTAGTAGTCTGGTGGCCTTTGTAGTTTATGTACTATAATATACGGAACTCGGGAGTCTTATTTGCTTTGTCACACAGTATTGTATCATCTTATGCGTCCAGTGTCGGCGGGCTATCGACGTGACAGTCAATCGCTTGCAGCAAGGTGCCAACCACGTAGACCGAAGTGAGGCTAGTTGTGTATGTTTTCCCCTAGCCACCTCTTACTCATGATTCCTCTAAACACCAAAAGGTTCCCCTCCTATGTTAGAACAGTGTAACTCGAAGCTGAAGTGAACGTGATGGACATGGGGGGTCTTGTCGCGGTCTCGGAATGTTTGCCGTGACAACCCCCTTGGACTGTATCTCCAGGTCTCTACGTTACCTAGCATCCTAGGCAGGGCCGGGCTGGGCTATTAAACTGTTGTACCCTGTTCTGTGTCTCCCTTGGAATATGTCTATACCTTTGAAAACCTAACCGCAGTTGCTGACGGGAGTTTATGACATTTGCTTAGTGGTTTACATCGTAAGTGGCTGGAGGCAATGTTCCTTGGTTTTCTGGTGATTGATATCGAGATAAAACACAGTGAGGATATTGGAAGCAGAGTTTGCCTATTTGGTTGGGGTTCGGTACTATATCCGAGTTGGTTTCGTACTGGTTTGACTCTTGTCTATTTGGGGTTGCTTTTGGGTTGGAACCCAAGGTGAGTCCATTTCGTGCGGGGTTTAATTCGGGTTGCTTTTGTTTCTGGCTGTTTTCCAATTTAGAAAGTTATTTCCTCAAGATTTAGCGTGGTAGATTAACTTGAGCGGGCTAGCCTTTTACCGTCAACGAACAGAGCATTTCCCGGGAGATATATAAGATCGGCTGCACGGGCGTGTTGGTTGCCATCACAAATATTGAATTCTACTTGCAAATACGTCAAGGTCTACGAGTATGATGAGCACTCGAGGAGTATGCCACTTTCAAGACGCCGTATGTCCTATCACGGGGACGGGAAATCATTGTTATTCAACCAAGAACTCATAGACTCAGCGCGGATTACCGCAACTGACATTCACCTTGTCCCACTCCCTCGGCCTATATTTGAAACTGCAGTTTCCTAGACAAGATCTAGGTGTCAATGCAGGCGTCGTTGCGGACTCGACATCGTATTTAATGGATGAGTGAGACGTAGCGGGCACTTGCGAATGCCCCCACAATAGCGAACGTTTCGGAGCAGGAAGTATTGAAATAGTAACCATGAGGCCTTTGTGCCGATGCCGGGCGTAAGAAATCTCCTATCCGGGTGTATGCCACTGGCTAGTTTCATGTATGTTGGCGGCTGCCGTCGAAGGCGGTGAGAAAGTTACTAATAATACGGAGTAATGAGAGGAGGGGAACAATGCCACTGGATTTAGACTGGAAGGATTCCGGGGAAGCATGGTCAAATGGGAAAAAACGTCAAAGCTCCCTGCCTTGGTTTGGAGCTTGGTGAGGACGGGGAAAAGAGCCTATTGGCTAGCTAAAGTACGGTGCCCGTTTGTCTGTAGGTCGAGAGCAACGCAACGCACGACGGTGGAGAGGGTCTGGGCGGGCCTTTGTCTTTTGGGCGTTAGGCTAGCTACTTGGTTTCTGAATGGGGGAAAGAAAGCGGCTGATGGTCCCCAGGGAGGAATTGCGGAGGAGGGGCAAATGTGTGATGATGTCGCATTTCCCTGGGAATTTTGGAGAGGCCCGAGGGACAGATGCGAGGGGAAGCTGCCCTCTGCGGACATGCGCGGGCAGGATAAGAACCGGGGTAGACGGACCACGGAGCAGATCTCCCTCCATCTCCCCAGGAAGTTGACAGCTCAGCTCGTGGCAAGCACCCGCACCTCCAAAGTGACTGTTGCCTCTCGACCCGATGCCTTGCAGAGGCAGGCGGGGAGTTTGCGAGTTGGGGGGTGTGATTGGGTTGAATGTGATTTATGACTCCCTTGCTGGTGCTGCGTCGTTGGACCTGATTTGCATCGCATCTTTGGAGCAGGGAGGTTGGGCTACCTCAAGCAAGACATGCCGGCATATTGAGCAAGCACGGCAGCTTGGGGAAAGGTTGGCGTTGTTTGTTGACCGCCTTGACCGCCCCTCTCAGGCCGTTGCTTTGGCAGCCGCCCAACCCCAAAGAGGACGACGGCACAAGCAGGATGGCATGGTGAAGAGGAAAAAATCGTCACAGAAGCGGGGTCGGTTCGGTTCAGGTTCAGGTCGGGGGATTTTTTCTCTTCTCAACCGCAGGGCCCGATGGTCGACAGGCATCCTAGGCAACGATCGCAGCCCATGATTGGATGAACCAAATTTTGGGTCCCACCCGTGGTACCGAAGTTTGAAGCACAGGCGAGGCAAAACACAAGGTACTGGGGTACGTACACCTCAGGCTGGCGTGATCTCGTTTGACAAACGCACTAGGGACTCGGTGGCTGCTGCGAGATGCTCGTGGCGCAAGGGAGATCGCCTGGTTGTGTCTCGTCCAGGGAGGGCCCCTTTTTGAAGCCAACTCTCCCCCTGAGCACCTTGAGTCTTTTTTCTTTTCGTTCTGTCATGAGTGTCATTTTTTTTCCTTTTGTTCCCGTTGCTGATTTCATCGGTATCCGCAGTGAGCACTCGCTCACTGGAAACACTGTGGATACGGTGGGTGGGTTGCATTTTTATTCGCGGCATGCCAGTGAAACGCTGCCCCGGAAACGACAGCGCCGGTGGATGGCGAGACTTCTCGAATGCTTCTGGTAGGCGAGTCGGATCCTGGGGGGCAGCGGGTTTGTTTGTATTATATGTGGAGCCCTGTTCGTGAGTTTTATGATGTATTTCGCTCGACTCGGCCGAGGGCGAGATATCACGCAGAAGAGATTTGATCTGCCTCTGGATCCGCTCTCCAGAACACGGCTTGATAAAGTCAACCACATTCCCAGCTTGCATCGCCGAGTGAAATGGGCGGGGCGTGCTGATGTCACTATCGCCCTCGTTGTGACCGTCGCCGTCACCGTCGTCGATCGACAGCAGCAGCCTTGCTCATGATCCGTAGCCGAGGGGCGGCAACTTGGAACCCGCGATCCGCGGTGAGCGATGACTGCTGCTGATGGGGGGATTGGGAATTTGACAGCCCATATCCGCGTGAATTTGCTTTTCTATTGCCTCCCCCTTAAACTTTCTCCACGCGGCCGTGGTGGCACACTTGAGGCGGCTGATCCGGCTTTTTTTCTTCTTACATACTTATTTCTCGCAGGGCGCCCATTGGTCGCTTTTTGGCACGTCGAGGGACGCGGGTAAGGAATGACCAAGGTTCAGTGTCATGGTAATCGCCCTGTAGTGGAACCTGCATGTGGATTGCGCACCGCTGGAGAGTGGGTGCCTCGCCCGGTTGAGCGATGCATTTTCGTTTGCAAGAGGCTCTTGCAGCCTTCTTCTCGCAGGTTTTTGCGCATGACCGCTTCGCAGACCTGTTGCGATTGCCTAGGGTGTGCGACCGCTTCGAATCCACAGAGTGCGGCCAAAGTGGGAATCATACCGCCTTTTTGGACGGCTCACACTCGGCCACCCCTGTCTTGGATCCCGGTCCTGCCTGACCCCTGTCGACGCCCAATGGTTGACTCTTGGCGTGCAGACTGCTGCAGCAGCAATCCAGCCCGTCTCTCCCCTTCCTCCCAAAACACACCCGTCCCCCAAACGGCAGCAAAAAAAAAGTTACAGCGACTTTTTGCGCCTCCATCCCCGTCCTCCTGTCTCATTCCCGAGCCCTCCGCCCGCCACCTGCTCGCCCTCACGCCCTCACGCCCGCCCCATACTCGCCGCATCTCCGCAGCGTCCCCTCGTTGCTTGTTTGGGCTTCTCTGTTCCCATCTCTGGTCTATCCCAGCTATCCTCGCTTGCGACTCGAGAAGGGGCCGACGAAGTGCAACGGTTGCTTGGCGCAGCTTGACGCAGCAGCATTGGCGATCCCCATCTCAGCCGAAGCCCAAAACGAGAATCAGATCGGGGCCTTAGCATAGGACGATTATTGCGTTACATGCTGTAAATCAGTCGCACTTCCCTCCCGCCGTCCGCATTTCCAGATTTGCCCATCATGCCGTACAACACTCGTCGCAAGTCGCTGTCGCTGCCATCTCTTGGTATCCACGTCCCAGTGTCCAACGCCGCCAGAGCCGCCGCCGCAAACCGAGCTATCGCTCTTCAGAACAGCAACAGCAGCTCGCGCACACCGTCGCCGATAACATCGATGGCATCGCCTGCAAGAGAAGACCTGCCGCCGACGAAGCGCCTGAAGCGTGCGCACACCGCCGACATGGACGATGCGCCTACCTCCGAGCCACTGCCGAAGAAGCGCGAGGACTCGGTAAGGTTTGAAAATACGCCGCCACCGTCACCGAGTGCCGAGCAACGGTCTATAGAGATGGATGATGCCGAGGAGGAGGAGTCGGTTGCCAGGACTATCGACTTGGAAGGCATCAACGATGAGATCGTTGAAGCCGTCATCGTCCAGCTGCAGAATACTGGAAACCGGCCGCATCTTGTCAAGGAGCTTGCGGCCGTTCTGATGCAGCAGCTCAAAATCGTCCAACAGTATGCCTTCCGTCTCCACATCTGTTCGCATCCGTGTCGTAGCTAACATGTGGTGTCTCCACAGGTCCGCGAACCCTTGCGCCATCATCTCGTCCCGGTTAGCCAGCTATCTGAAGCGATCGTGTTGGTCTGCACTCGCACCCTGCCCTTTGGCAAAGGAGCTCGAATCAGTACATCCTCGCCGTACCTACTTCTACCTCACCACCTGTCCCCATCAGCCGCTTCCCGACCCGGCCGCTGCCGCGACGCTGAGCCAGCTTGCCCATATCCGGACAATAATATCGCCAAGCTTGTCAAGCGGAGCTTCAAATTCCGAAGATGCTGACCTTGAGCGGAGGCGCGAACTCAGTCCCAGCCCCGAGGTTGACTTGTCGAGCCCAGAATTTGACGACATGGACGACGATATCGCCATGCCAACGACACCAATTGGCTCGTTGTCGATACGCGGGTTCGGTATGCCACCAGGGCACTTCTCCCACGGGGTGGGTCTGCCCGGGCGGAACCATCGCGCCGCGTCTCCTCCGCTTGAGAAGGACGAGAAGGAGTTCACGCAGACCGCGGACGGGCTGCAGAAGCGGAAACTGAGCGGCGATCTGCTCTCTGGAAGTGCAAACGCCACGGCGAGCATGGACGTCGACTATTGCGCCAAAGACGACAGTGGACTATTTGGAGAGAAGATTGCCATGTCGATGTCCACGCCCGGCATGAGCATGGGCCACATCAACTTCATCACAAGCCCAGCCATTCGGCCATCAACAATGTCGCTCAATTTCGGCAAGAGAGACACCGAGGCCGAAAGTTGGCTGAAGTTAGAAAACATGCTGGAGTGGGACCGGAGTCCCGAGAATGTCGAGCTCGATGAGCTGGATGGGCTTCTGAACGACTACTAGACCATGGTTATTGTTTATTCGGTTGGGTAATGCGCGGCAAGGATTACCGCGGTGGGCACAGGTTGTACGATGGGGACGCATCGGGTTGTGTGGCTGTTGTGATGATTTCCCATTGCGGTTTGGTTGGAACATCTTCTCTCGATTTCTTTTCATCTCTTGCGGGGTCTATGGGAATAAAAAGGGGCGGCCTTCCATAGACGAAGCTGGGTCTCGGCGTTTTTGGACTTAGCTGATATGGGCGGCAGTGGTCGGAGGCGTTTTTTTCATCATCACATGAAGGGCTGGCGCATCATTGGTATGGTTCATTTTCTTTTTTCTACAAGCGTTCCTTTCGGATCTGTTGCTTTTTTTGCAGAAAAACGCCCCTCTGCTTTCTACATCTTATTTTTCGATGCCTCGGGGCTACGACTGCTACTGGACGGGGCAATACCAAAAGGAAGCTTGTTCTAAAGGCGGTCAGATGGTCCTAGATATGGGTGGATGGGAAAGAGAGGCTCTTATACCTCGGGGATTCAAAGAGACGGACGGAAAGGAAACAAAAAGGGTGATACCTGTTGGGAACTTGGTCTTGGACTCTGTCCCGGTGTAGGGAGATATGTTAGAAGGCGGAAAACGGTGGTGGGTGATACCACCCTGTACATGTAACAACACTACAACACACACGCGAAAGATACCTGGCCTCTTCTGCTTAGCTTGCTGTTTGGGTTTTGTTTTTCTTGTTATTCTGGGTCAGTGTGTGAACAGAAAGACGAGACAGATAAGACGCTGAGGTTGGCGCTGGGGGTGTCTTAGTTGTGCTGGACAAATCTAGAGGCAGCTATCGGTCCTCTGTTGCTGCGGTTGTTGGCTGTGTTGGTAGTGTTGGTCCGCAGGCGTGCAAAAAGATAAAACGAGTAGAGCAAATTTCCTGTTACCTTGATGTTCACCGAGCTAGTACTCCGAGTTGCGGTAACACAGAAGCCCTGACATGTTGAGGTATATCACACAACGCGTCGGATGAGGGAGAGTACGGGCAATTGCCAGTTTCCTGGATTGTGCCTCGTGGCACTTGCGGTACGAAATGGCGGGTTCGTGACAGCCAGCTCTCGACGAGACATCTCTTTTCCAAGGGAATGTCTACTTGCACCGTGGCCCCCATCGATTTAAACAGTACTAACACAGCTACCACATCTATCTGCGTGAAAATGCGTTAGGGAAACCCTTTGAACATTATGTATTTCAACAGGAAAGCTTGAACTATTACACGAGAGACCTTTTTCGCATCGTTCAGGGCTTTGGTTACATCGCAATAGGACATTAGAGGATGCAGGAAGACCTCTTTCAGTTGGAATTAGGCGCGGTACAGATAGACGAAGGGTACGCTGGAAAGAGACATCCCCTTTTCCAATGCAAGATGTATTTGATCTATAATGTTGCCTCCCCCCCCCCTGCTCAACGTCCACATCTCTCATCCTACACACATATTCGTACAATTACCTATTATTAAGATGCATGCCATCCAAGTCTTGTCCCTGCTGCTGTCTTCCACGACCCTGGGACCTTAGAT